>Ga0315285_10003900_pt1 | contig 15491 bp, 9 predicted proteins | sample YL17G09_36_MG_FD_203698 | JGI IMG/M metagenome (GOLD analysis project Ga0315285, IMG submission 203698) | Sediment microbial communities from Yellowstone Lake, YNP, Wyoming, USA - YL17G09_36 | ecosystem: Environmental > Aquatic > Freshwater > Lake > Sediment | place: USA: Wyoming | collected...
TGAGACCCCCCGAAGGGGAAAGCCTTGAGGCAGCGGAGACCTTCGATGGCGTGCCACCTGCATCCTATGACTGGCGCAATGTCAGTGGGAAGAACCGCATGACGAACGTGCGCGACCAGGGTATTTGCGGTTCGTGCTGGGCGTTTTCAGCGGTGGGTACCACCGAGGCCGCCCTGAACATCGCCAACAACACCCAGGGCAACAGCTATGACCTGTCGGAGGAATACCTGGTCTCGGACTGCCACCAGTCTTCTGGCTACCAGACCTGCTGCGGCGGCTGGAAGGACATCGCTCTGACCTACATCAAGAACAGCGGCATCCCGAATGAGAGCTGTATGCCCTATGTGGACGGTGGATCGAGCGGCTGCTCCTGCAGCGGCGGTACCTGTGATACGAACTGTACGTACAAGACCACCGGCAAATGCAGCGACCGGACCTGCTTCAACCGGTGTGCCGGCTGGGCGAGCCAGCTGACGAAGATCGCCACGACCGGGGCAGTACCTGCTGGGCGCACTAACATCAAGAATTACCTGATCAACAAGGGACCGCTGGCTGTTTCGATCAGGATGAGCGGCACATTTGACGCCAACAATATCTACCGCTGCAGCCCGGATAGTCCAACGAACCATGCGGTGGTCATCGTGGGTTACAACAACACGCCGGGATACTGGTGGGTGAAGAACTCCTGGGGCTCGACCTGGAACGGCAATGGGTACTTCAAGGTTGGCTACGGTGAATGCAGCATCGAGGATTACGTGTACTATGCAACCGCTGGGGGGACACCCGGCACCGGTTTCTTTACCCATTTCACGAACTCCAGTGGCTGGACGGTGCACAATGGAGTCTGGAGTATTAAAAGTGGAACCTACTATTACACGACCGGCGTTACCGATAAATTCTCCACCGTAAGCCACTCGGGTAATTATTCCACCCTGACTTATACAGCCAAGATGTATAGGGTTGGATGCGCAAATTGTGCCAACCACCTGTCCATCCGCGGCGACCCGAATCCTCTGGAGCCGGTATACTCACTCTGGAACTATCAATACATATTCGAGTACACGAACGACGGTTATACCTCGGTCTGGAGGCTGGTGGATGGAACGTGGACCGCGCTGCAGGGGTGGACGACTACCAGTCATATCAACAGCAACAACTGGAACATCCTGAAAGTGACCGCCAGCGGGACGAGTTTGAAGTTCTATGTAAATGGGTACCTGGTCTGGTCGGGTACTGACTCGTTCATCACCAGCGGCCTGGTCGGACTGGGCATGTACCGTCCAACCCTCGCCGGTGACTTCTTCTCTGTGGATTGGGCAAAGGTGATCACCACGGTCGCGGACACCGGGGACACGGAAGTACTGGTACCGGGCGTGCTCGTGCCTGGAGGAGATCCCAATCACTCACCTGAGTAGGTGTGAAGCAAGCCCAGCCTGAAAAACAGTATCGGGCTTGTGAACAGAAAGTGTAAGAGCAGCCCAGGCGGCTGACAGAAAGCAAGACGACAGCCCCGCAGGAGGAGGAGCGGGGCTGTCGTTTGTTGATTCACATATGAACCTCCCCAGGTTCAAAACCTGCGGGAGGCTGCAGCACCTCCTTTTTACAGTGGACTTAATACATATTTTTGACCAGGTGACAAGGGAACTTTTCAGGCGTGACAGGCGTCTGGATTAATGATATATAACCGTATCATGCGGCTGATTATTAATATAGAAAATATATTCGCATAATCACGGTTTAATGTTATGATTATTACAACAGGAAAGGAGACTTCCCATGTTAAAAGCATCAAATATGAAGAAACTGATCGGCGTCACCATTTTCATTGCACTGCTGGGTGGCACTTTTATGGTTCCGGCTGCCAGTGCACAATCAGGGGGGATGCGCGGGATAGGAAGACCTGAACAGGCGGTAACCGTCCCGACGCTGGAGTATCCCAAGGGCACAGTGCACATCGATAATCTCATGTACCTGTGGGTTGCGGTGAGCAGCGCCACGGAATACCAGCTTCAGGTCAGGGATAGTTCTTTAACGGTTATCCTGAGTGATTACTATGATTCCACCGACTGTTCCTACGGCACCTGCCTGGCGCGCCCCGGAGACATATTGAGCGATGATGATTATACCTGGCGGATGAGAGCCTACGTCAGCGGAACATGGAGAGATTGGAGCTCCTGGCAGGCATTCACCGTCGAAACCGGCACCGGAACAGGGTTCTACTCGAACTTCAATTCGAACCACTCGGGCTGGAGCATCTTGAAAGGCACCTGGAGCCACGAAAGTTCGGCTTTCTTTACGACCTGGGGAGTATCAGGGCGTGCCTCGACGATAGCGCATAGCAACAATTACTCGACCCTGACCTATGAAGTGCGGATGAAGAGATCAGGCCTGGACGCCTGCGCGAATGCCATCATCATCCGCGGCGATGCAAACCAGGACGGCACAGGCTGGTGGGATCACGAGTACACCTTTGACTATACAAACCACAGCGGGTATGGCAAACCATTGTTTTCAGTTTGGAAGGATCATAATGGTGCGTATACCGCCCTCAAGGATTGGACAACGACCGGCACCGTCAATGAAGGCGGCTGGAACACCCTCAAGGTGAAAGCCAGCGGCAGCCAGTTGAAATTCTATATCAATGGCACCCTGGTATGGTCGGGGACCAACTCCTCCTATTCCAGCGGGCGGGTTGGAATTGGTATGTACCGCAACAGCGGTGGCACCTGTGATAACAAGTTCTATGTGGATTGGGCACAACTGGATCCAACCGTGCCCGATTTGGATACAGCCGAGATGCTGGAAGAAGACCAGGTTGTTGTGGCTGGAGGCAATCACAATATGGCTCCCTAGGCAGGAGTGTGACGATATTACCTGCCCGGTAATTGACAGCGTGTAAACCGATGACCCCGCTTGGAATGCGCGGGGTCATCGTAGTGGCTTGATCAACCATCTGACCGGACCATCAGGAGAGGAGGTGGGCTCATGGCTGTAAGAAAACCCCATCTTGAGATCATGCTCATCGTCGTTGTTTCATTAATATTCTCGAGCAGCGGATTTTTCATTCCGCCGCCTGCTGTGCGCGCAAACGGGACGGCAGCAGGAGCCGGATTGGATGAGGCAGGGGGCATCCCCATCCTGCTGGCGCCGAAGGGGACGATCTATGATCGCACCCCAACTTATAAATGGACACGGGTACAAGGAGCTTCGAAGTACCAGATCCAGGTCAAACAAAGCGGGATTGGGGAACCCTTCATCGACAAGAATAATCTTACCTGTGGGAGTTATTGGCCCTCCAGCACCTGCTCGGTTACGTTCGCGACCCCACTGGGCTATAAGATTTACAAATGGAGGGTGAGAGCCAGCATCAACGAGTACTGGAAATGGTACAGTCCATGGGAGACCTTCATCGTCTCGCCCTCGGCCGGGGGTTTTTACACCCATTTTACGAACGCCAACGGCTGGGATGTTCATAATGGCACCTGGCTGCTGCAAGATAATACTTACTATACAACGACTGGAAAATTATATCAGGCTGCGACGATCAGCCATACCGGCAATTACTCCACATTGACCTATGAAGCCAAAATGAAAAGAACAGGCTGCCCTAACTGCGCGAACGTGATCATCATCCGTGGTAATCCAGGCACCATTGACCCGGAGGGATGGTGGTATACGGAATACACGTTCGATTATACAAACAGCGGTTACTTCTCTGTCTGGAGAGATTATCACGGTATTCAGACATACCTGACCCCAGGTCAGGGCTGGGTACATAGCGACACTATCAATAAAGGTGGGTGGAACACGCTCAAAGTGACTGCGAGCGGTGGTCATTTCCATTTCTATATCAATGAACACAAGGTATGGGAAGGAACTGACTCACACTATGCAAGCGGCCGGGTGGGGATCGGCATGTTCCGGTACGGCTATACCAATGATAAATTGTTGGTGGACTGGGCTGAGCTGGTGACCAGCGTAAGCGCCGCGGACGAGTCTGAAGTGCTGGTCGCAGGCGCGGCAGTGCCCGGAGGCAGCCATAACGAGTCGCCATAGGCGCAGGCGGGAAGACCCGGGATAAATCCTGGAACTGCCGAGGTCTTATCCTAACCCGGGATCATTTTTGGCTGGATGACAAACGGTATCATCGCGTGTTCTTTGACGGACGATGGATACGAAGAAAGTGAAGTGATGTGAAGAAAAAACTAGTGATTGAAAGGAAGGTTCATATGAACAAAAGGTTAACCAACATCAAGGTGTTCGTCATTTGTGCGCTGGTCGTGCTGATAAGCGGCGTATCGGTTGCTCCCGCCGCTTATGCAAACACGATCAAACAACAGGGGACAGGCTACCTGGAGACCGCGACCACTATCCCGACGCTGGTCTTCCCCAAGGGCGATATTCCCATCAAGAGGATCATCTACATCTGGACCTCGGTGGACAACGCTACGAAATACCAGATCCAGGTCTATCGAAGTGCAACCCCCATCCTCAGCCGCACCGTAATGTCCGCTGATTGCCCTTCAGGTACCTGCTCGACCACGCACGCAACGAATCTGAGCAATAATACCTACAAGTGGCGCGTCCGGGCCTTTAAAGGTGGAGCCTGGAAGACTTACAGTGCCTGGGAAATATTCTCAGTCACGGTTGGAGGATTTAATTCCCAGTTCAACACGGATTACTATGGCTGGACCGCCCTCAGGGGTGCATGGAAGATCCAGGATTCCAAATACTATGCGACCAACGGTGTAGCCTCACTGGTCTCATCGACTAAGCACAGCGGGGATTTCTCGGAACTGACCTATGAGGTCAGGATAAAGAGGGCGGGATGCATTGGCTGTGCCAATGCCCTGCTCATCCGCGGTGATGGAGTGCTGGTCGGCAACGGCTGGTGGAATCACGAGTACACATTTGACTATAACAACAAGGGCCAATTCTCGGTGTGGAAAGACCATGCCGGCACCGAAACAGCGCTTAAGGATTGGACCTTCAGCAGTTATATCGTAAAGAACGACTGGAATATCTTAAAGGTGACCGCCAGTGGAAACCTGTTGAAGTTCTACATCAATGGTCACCTGGTATGGCAGGGCAGCGATCCGGATTACACGCATGGCCTGGTTGGCATAGGCATGTACCGCGCGGGCGGCAGCACCGGCGATCTGCTGCTGGTGGATTGGGCCGTGCTGGACACCAGCGTGGCGGACATGGGCGTTGAGGTAATAGATGACGTCCAGGTCGAGCTTTCCGGAGGCAACCGCAACGAAGGACCTTAGATCGGTGTGAGAATCGATCCATCCGTTCTATAGGTTCTGTCGACAGGCTGGGTAAATAAAAATTACAACCCGGCCTTGTAGAAAGCAAGACGAAGGCCTCGTTCGATGAGAGCGAGGCCTTTGTATTTGACTGCTCGTGGCAGTTTAGAACATGGGTAGATAGAGATCCACAGATGGAAATCCCCTGGGATCCAATGAAACCTTTTTGAGTTCCAGGCGTACGTTTAATTGGATCGATACCTGTTGGCGAGCGGAACCCGGTACAACAGGCGCTTCTGGGTTTCCCGGCAGGATTGCTGGTCGTGGCTGCCATCCTGACCTCACCATTTAGCAAGGGGACTCTCCCAGGGAGGGGTTATAATGGAGCGGGCTGGCTGGGGACGCACCTAACCGGTTGCTGCCTGGCTGTCCGCTCAAATGAACTATTTGCCACTAGAGCGCCTGCCGAGGGTCGGCAGTATTTTTAAACGGAATCCCATTCCGTTGATGGAGGTTGATACACAATGAAGAAGGTATTTCAAAAGATGAATAAAAAGAGGTGGACGATCCTTGGGATCGTTGTGGCGGTTGTTGTGATCGCTGGGGTGATCATGGGTCTTCGGGCGAAAGCCCAGGCTGGCGCTGCCGGACAGTTCCAAACGGTAAAAGTGGAGCGCGGTAACCTGACAGCCACAGTCGGGGCAACCGGTACCGTGCGCGCCAATCAATCCGTGCAGCTTGCCTGGCAGACGACAGGCACCGTGGAAAAGGTCAATTTCCACATCGGGGACGAAATCAAAGCCGGGGATGTGATGGCGACATTGGCGAAGACATCGCTGGCACAAAACATCATCCTGGCTGAAGCGGACCTGGTCAATGCCCAGCAGGCGTTCGACGACCTGGTCAGGTCGGACACGGCGCGTGCAAACGCCTGGATCGCCCTGCGGGATGCCCAGGATGAATACGACGAAGCGAACGACTACCGTACATCGCTGAATGAAAAGATCACCATCGAAGAAGTCAAGATCATCAGCGTCCGGACACCCTTTGGCTGGAGGAAAATACCCAGGATCAAAACCTATAAAGGATATGCGGATGTCGAGACCATCGCGGATGCAGATGCCAAACTGGCTCTGGCAAAAGCCAGGCTGGACGATGCGCAACGCGCATATGACCGGTTGAAAGATGGACCGAATCCAGATGATATGACCGCAGCTCAAGCCCGCATAGATGCTGCGCAGGCGACCATCAACATGGCGCGCATAACCCCGCCCTTTGCCGGCACGGTGACGGATACCAGCCTAAAACCTGGTGACCAGGTCACTGCTGGCTCGCCCGCTTTTCGGGTGGATGATCTGGCGCATTTATTGGTGGATGTTGATGTTTCCGAGGTGGATATCAACAACATCTCCCTCGACCAGCCGGTAACCCTGTCGTTCGATGCCATCCTTGGCAAGGAATATCACGGCAAGGTCGTGGAGGTGGCGCAGGTGGGCACCAGTGTGCAGGGCGTGGTGAATTTTACCGTCACGGTCGAGTTGACGGATGCCGATGAACTGGTCAAGCCTGGTATGACCGCGGCCGTGAACGTGGTCGTCACGGAGTTGAAGGACGTGATCCTGGTGCCGAACCGGGCAGTGCGGCTGGTGGACGGCAAGCGGGTTGTGTATGTCCTGCGAGATGGGCAACCCACCCAGGTCGAGATCCAGCTGGGCGCCTCGTCGGATACGATGAGCGTGATAGTCGATGGTTACCTCAAGGTTGGCGAGCTGGTCCTACTCAATCCACCAATTGAGCTCAGCCATCCTGCCGGAGGTCCTGGGTTCATGGGGGGTGGAGGCGGCTAACCATGAGTGGACCTGTCATTGTTGCCGAGAACCTGACCAAAGTCTATAAGATGGGCGAGGTGGAGGTTCACGCGCTGCGCGGCGTTTCCTTAAATATCAAGCGCGGGGAAGTGGTTGCCATCATGGGTCCCTCAGGTTCGGGTAAATCCACCTTGATGAACATGCTGGGCTGCCTGGATCGCCCGACGAAAGGTGAGTATTTTTTGGATGGTGAACCGGTATCCACATTGAATGATGACCAACTGGCAGATATCCGCAACCGCAAGGTGGGATTCGTCTTTCAGAGTTTCAACCTGCTCTCACGCACGACGGCGCTCGGCAATGTTGAGCTGCCCCTGCGGTATGCAGGTCTTGCCAGCGGGCGCAAGGAACGGGCGCGTGAAGCACTCGAGGCTGTCGGTTTGAGCGAGAGAATGACTCACAAACCGCCGGAACTCTCCGGCGGCGAACAGCAGAGGGTCGCCATCGCGCGCGCTCTGGTCAACGACCCGGCCATCATCATGGCCGATGAACCTACCGGCAACCTCGACTCCAAGGTTGGGCAGGAGATCATGGAATTGTTAATGACTTTGAACCGTGAGAAAGGGACAACGCTGATCATCATCACCCATGATCCGACCGTTGCCGCACATACCCGGCGGGTAATCCGCCTGAAGGACGGTCTGGTGGAGGCTGGCGAATGAACCTGATGCAGTCAGTTATCGAGGCTTTGGAAAGTTTGAATTCCAACAAGCTGCGTTCCGGCTTGACCATCCTGGGGATCGTGATCGGCGTGGCAGCAGTCGTTGCCATGCTTGCCGTTGGCGCAGGAGCCCAGAATACGATCACCGGTTCGATCAGCGGCATCGGCACGAACCTGCTGTTTGTTTTTCGCGGAACTATGGACGACTCTGTCCGCAACCCACGACCATTGACGCTGGCTGATGCCCAGGCAATCGCCGATCCGTTCGCAGCACCGGATGTACAGGCAGTCGCTCCCATCCTGGAAGGCTCCGGCGAAGTCACTTTTAGCGGTGAGAAAAGCACGACGACGATCGATGGAGTGACGCCTGATTATTTTACGGTCAGCAACAACGCCCTCACAGAGGGTGAGGTCATCACCGAGGAACACATGCTGGGCCGCTCTTCGGTGGTCTTGCTCGGTCCGGAGGTGGCTGACAAGCTGTTCGGTCACCACGATGGGTTGGTCGGTGAAACGGTACGCATAGAGGGGCAGCCGTTCCGTGTGATCGGTGTTCTGGAATCGAAAGGTGGTGGTTCATTCGGGAGCCAGGACAATCGTGTCATCGTCCCGTTCAGCACGGCTCAGGCACGCCTGATCCGGCGGGGCGGAGCGGACCGGGTCGACCTCGTCCTTGTGCAGGTGGTCAGTTCTGAGGCTGTACCCCAGGCGGTTGAAGAGATCTCCCAGATCCTGCGTTCACGCCACCGCACGCCCATCGGCGCAGATGATTTCACCGTCTTTTCCCAGGAAGATTTTCTGCAGACAGCAGCAACCATCACCGGTGTATTAACCATTTTCCTTGGAGGGATCGCAGCCATATCGCTGCTGGTGGGCGGGATCGGCATCATGAACATCATGCTGGTATCTGTCACCGAGCGAACGCGCGAGATCGGTCTGCGCAAGGCGCTGGGAGCACGCAGGCGCGATATCCTGATCCAGTTCCTGACCGAGTCGTCACTGCTCAGCCTGTTCGGTGGAATACTCGGCATCCTGCTGGGCTGGTTGATCGCCTCGATAGTCGGCCGGGTTGCTGCTGCTTCGGGAACACCTTTTAATCCCAGCGTCAGCATCGACGCGATCCTGCTGGCAACCCTGTTTTCAGCCGCGGTAGGGCTCTTCTTTGGGATCTACCCGGCAAACCGGGCGGCGGGTTTGGAACCGGTCGAGGCGCTGCGTTACGAATAATTGATATCTAATATTAATCAAAGTGTTCCTTGTACGGCTTCAGTCGCAAAGAAAAGTGACTGAAGTCGCCATTACAAACTACAAACGCCAAAAACCGTTTTTCAGAGGTCCCGCTGGTGGATGGTATAGGGAGGCAGCCATGAAAATTTCTGTCGGTGCAGATGAACGCCTGCACGTGGTGGATGTAATCTTAGATCACCTGTCAGAAATGGGACATGAGGTGATCTGGCATGGTCCAGAGAAGGGGGATACTGCTCCCTGGCCTCGGGTGGCACTTCAGGTCGGGGAGGAGGTAGCCGCAGGCCGGGCTGAGAGCGGTATTCTATTGTGTTGGACGGGAACCGGGGTAAGCATTGCTGCCAACAAGGTGCGGGGTATCCGCGCTGCACTGTGCGAGGATGCAGAGACCGCGCGCGGGGCGAAGTTGTGGAACAACGCCAATGTCTTGTGCATGTCACTCAGGCGTACGTCCGAAGTGATTGCCAAAGAGATCATCCAGGCATGGTTCGACACGACATACCTGCCAAATCCCGCTGATGATGGAAACCTGGCTTTGCTGGAAAAACAGGAGGGGTAAATTTTTAGGTCCGGGTCGTAATCCCTTCTCCAATTTATGGGGTGTTATTGCTATGCTAACCTTATTTTTTTGATCCCCAAAGTACGATATTCCAGGAGACGGAGCGGAGTGGTTGCGCCCTTTCATTGCCAGCACACGGCAATGGGACTTCAGACATCACAAAGCGATTAGGAAAGAAAACGGCTAATAACCGGATTGCCAGTTTTATTAACGATTTCATATTTTTCTCCTTTGGACCATGATCCTGTAGGAATTACGGTCCCCAATAGACACTGTTCCATGATACAGAGTTCCAGGAAACGCTGTTCCAGGAGACCGAGTTCCAGGAGACTGAGTTCCACGACACACTGTTCCAGGATACGCTGTCCCAGGTGATTGGATCTGTACCGCTCCATAAGAGCTGGTTGGCTGGGATGCCTGTATTCGAGGATTCAGTTGTCGTTGATGTAACTGCTTCGTAAATATCCAGGTAGGGGAATGTAAAACTACCTTGAGACAGGGATGACCCGGTATGCATCAGCCGGTATTTCACCTGGTCGGGTGTAAGGTCAGGTTCATCCTGAAGCAGCAGCGCCGCAGCCCCGCTAACCATCGGTGCTGCCATCGAAGTGCCGCTCAACCGGAAGTATTGTTTGTCAGAAGATACGCGCTCGGGGTAATCTCTTAACCAGGAGGAGTTATTCGAAAGAACGCTGTATATGTCTTTCCCGGGTGCCGTAATATCCGGTTTTGTATAACTGTTCATGGTAGTCCCGAAAGCTGAGAACGAGGTAAAGAAATCGTCGCTGCGGTCAGGAGTTCCAAGCTCATCTGAGGCACCAGCGGTAATGATGAATGGGTCATTGGCTGGTGCTGAATCGATCATGCTGCCAGTTGCATCCATGTTTCCAGAGGAAACAACCACGACGATACCGTTGAACCACAGGATCTCCGCGGCTGCATCCATCGGGCTGGTGTGGTAAGTCTGCTCCACTGTGGAGTTGATGGACATATTGAGGATGCGGATGTTATATACCTCTTTTTTGTCGAGTACCCATTGCATGGCTACAACCACATCCGACTCATAAGCCATACCCTTTTCATCGCAGACCTTCAGACTGATCAATTGGACCTGGGGTGCGATCCCCATGATCTCTCCTCTGGAATTGGTGCCATTCCCACCGATGATGCCGGCTACATGCGTACCATGCCCGTACACATCCTGAACTTTGCGTCCCTTGGTATTGAATGTTTTTTGAACGATGATGCGATCATGGCCGGGTTTTAATACAGTCTCCGTTCCACTGGATTTCCCCTGGCTGAAATCCGCATCCTTATTGATCCCGCTGTCTATCACCGCCACCGTGATGCCCTGCCCCTGCAGTCCCATTGCCCATACTTTCCGGACCCCAAGTGTGTCCAGGTAATAATTGACTGCGTCCGATTTTGGAGTTGTCTTCCTGCTCTGGGTTATGCTCAGGACACCCGTGCTTTCTACAGTTCCATCCAGGCTGACCCAGCGCACCTGCGGGTCCTGAGCCAGTTCCAATGCTGCTCCTGCGCTCATCTCGGCTGCGAAGCCATTGATGATATGCAGGTCTTTGGTTACCTTGCCTCCCAGGCGTTCCACTAGCAATTCAACCTTGATGTCCGGGGAGTATTTTTGGACGATCACCGCCACTCTCTGATCTGGATTTTTAACAGCCAGCTCAGTGAGGATTGGTTGAACCTTTGCCAGCGAAGCATTCACAGGAGGGGTCGCTGACGCAAGCAAACCAGGCAGAAGAACCAGAGCGACAATCCCGGTTATTAAACTTCTTCTAATTTTCATTGTGATCTCCTTGACTCCGGTCTTTTTTTTGTGAATAGGTTTGGTATTTCTGGAAAACCAACATGGTCGTTCCTTCTTTACTGACGTAAGACATGATTTTGCACCAGCACGGCTGAATTTTCGGAGAATGTCAACTCCAACTGTTCACTTGCATAATCGTTGATATTGGGATAAGCGAAACCTGGTAGGAGTTTTTCTCCTTCCGATTTCAAAAGCTCGATGAGTACAGAAGCAACCTGTGGGTCAAATTGCGTACTTGAGCCTCTTTCGATCTGATCCAATAATTTTTGATTGGATAAACCATTTCGATATGGGCGGTTGGATATCATGGCGTCTAACGCATCTGCAATGGTTAGTATCCTGGCTTCCAATGGGATTTCATTTCCTTTTAGACCATCCGGATAACCTGTGCCATCATAACGTTCGTGGTGGTGGCGTATGATGGGGATCAAGTTCGCCAGGCTTTGTGAGGTTTTCAATAGATTCGCACCAAGATCAGGATGTCTTTCGATCTTTTTAATTTCTTCATTGGTCAGCGGGAAAGGTTTTTGAAGGATCGAATCGGGTATCCCGATTTTCCCCATGTCGTGCAGAAGACCTGCCCGGTAGATGAGCTCAATTTTTTTCTCAGGCAATTTGAACTTCCTGGCAATCGCCGAAGCCATGTAAGCTACTTGTTTCGAGTGTCCGAGAACGAACGGATCACGCAGATCGATCATCTCTGCCAGGGTGCTGAGAAGAGCCTGGTTTAGGGAATGGATTTCCTGGCTTGAGTTTTCAAGGACCTGGTTTTTTTCTTTCAGTTCGGTTACGACCGAGCGGGTACGGTCAATAAACTGCACCTGGCTCAAACGTAACAGGAAGAGGGGAGAGATGATCATCAACACTCCCCAAATCCCCTGATAATGGAAAGCGAAGGTCAATCCGAAAGCGATCAATCCCATGCCAAGATAATAAGGGGCGAGCCAGCAGAATTTTTCCATCCATATTTGTTTTAGCGAGAGATGGGTATCCAGGCTGATCGCGATTGCAACGGTCCAGGTGGTGAATAAGAAAACGATGCCGGCTGCGGTGATGCAAAATATTATTTGCTTCCACATTGGCTGAGCCAGATAAGGCATTCGGTTCAAATTGAAAATGATGAAGTAGAGCAGTCCGGCGATCAATTGATTGCTGGTGTTAAAAACGAGGCGGTTCCACTTGCTTCTGTGTTTGATCATTGTCACTGCTGCAAACGTCATGCTCATGATCAAGGCACCAGGCGGTCCGAAAAGTAGTACGCCCGCGAGCATGGGAACAGCCGAGGTTGAGATCGCGCTTTCTCTGGTATAGATCTCAACTGAGAACCATTCTGCCAGGATCAAAACCAGACCAAACAATCCCAAACCCAGCCAGTCGGTATTTTGAACGGGTCGCAGCGTGATACCCGTCAGCAAAATCGCTGTGGAAGCAAGGACGAATATATACACATTGACCAGCCAGACGGGACGATTGTTCGTGCGTTTGCCATGATTTGGTTTTGTCCCTTCCGCCGCCTTGCCATTTTTCGTCAGTCCTGCTGATGGGGTTCCATTATTGGGTGCCTTTTCTTTAACAGCTCTATCCCTGATCGTTGTGGAACCATTGGAAGATGACTTTTTCATCCCGTTGAGCAAATTATCCTGTTTTTCGTCATCCGAATAGATGTATGAGCAGTTGCGACCGTGCAATTTTGCTCGATATAATGCCAGGTCGGCATTATGCAATATCTCCGAAGAGGTCTGACCATGACTTTCCCGGCATCCAATTCCGAAACTCATTGTTACCTGAATGGGAACGACGCTGGTCTGAACTTCAAATTCTGTACTTTCGATCTTTCTTCTGATAGTTTCAACCCGCTCGAAGACTTGCCGGGGAGACGATTCAGGGATCATGATGGAAAATTCTTCGCCGCCAAAGCGCGCCACCAGGTCGTATTCACGCATGGAATCTTTTAATATCTTGGCAATCCCTATCAGGACGATATCACCTGCAAGATGACCATAAGTATTGTTAATATTCCTCAGTAAATCCAGGTCAGCCATGATGATGGTTAATGGACGATCAAAACGGTCTGCCCGCTTCAATTCATTATTCAAAACCTTTTCGAAATGGCGGGCATTGTAAAGGCCTGTTTTGGAATCAATCTCTGTCTTCCGCTCCAACGAAGGAATTTGGAGAGTGTTGTAGATAAGGTAGAGTGGAACCAGGATAAATAAAGTAAGGTATGGATTGGATTCCCACAGCAGTCCACCTGTGATTCCCATACAAAGCATGGCAAAGTCGATCATCAGGGGGATGAAATTAAATATCCCCGATTCCTTAAAGTTTTCCTTTCGAGCCAGCCAGACAACGATCCCAACCAACAAGTGGTTTGTGAGTACGATGGATATCAAGGTAAATCCCCATATGATGGCTTCTGAATAGGGAAGATTTTGAACATCAACAGGGAAGATACGATGGATGCTCATGCCCACAAAAAATGAGGATATATAGGCAGAGATGTTAAAAAATTGAATGTACCAGGGATACTTATGCCAGATCCATTCCATAAGATGGGATACCAGGATGACCACTGCTGTGGCATGGATCCCCAGGGTAATAAAGGTGAAGCTGTAAACGAGCAGGCTGAGGTTGTAATGAAGACGGACAGTTGCCCCTTCCACTTTGAATATCAGGGAGAGGGAACCGAGGATGCTTAAGATCAGGATTGGCCATGGAAATTGCCAGCCCACGTGAAAGATTGAGGTAAAGAAAATAATCATGCCGGTTACGATGATAAGAATGACGTAGGCTTTTGCCAGAAACGACATTTTGCCCATCTATAACCAAGCCTCGCTAGCTAAAATCCCTATCAGTGCAACCTCCTTAGCTCTGATAAAATCACTAAATTAATAATCTTAGGCTTACAAAGGATAAATCTTCTGGCCAATTTTTCAACAATCTCCTTCATTGGTCATGGTAATGATTGATAAGAAGCAGACGCATTGGAAAGAGATACCCTGATCCTTTCAACCTTATTACCTGCATTCATTGTAAATACATTCACTGCTTAAATACCTAACAAAGCCGTTAGGTGACCTTACAGATACCTAACAGCCCAACCTGGCATAATGAGACCCGGTTTATTGTGAGGTGTGAGAGGTCAATTGATAAAGTTACCGGGAATAACGTCTCGTCTTTACGGTGAGTGAGGTTATAATCGGTAAACCCGCTTCCCTCACAGGGATAATACTGGAGTGGTTGCAGGTGTGGTGCTGGATGGTGCAATCCGTTAGCCCCCAGTGCGTGAGAACTGCTGGAACGTTTGAAGTTTATTTCCGAGTCCATACACAGACTCTCCAGGCTCTGGGTGCCTCGGTTGGTATGATCCTGTATTGGCAGGAAATATCAAAATATCTTAAGGAGACGTTATGGAAAAGAAATTAGCACGGTTGAAAACCCTCCTGGCTGAGGTCGTTGATCTGAACGCAGCAGCCGCCTTGCTTGGCTGGGACCAGCAAACATACATGCCTCCCGGAGGTACTGAAGCGCGTGGCAACCAGTTGGGTACAATCCAAAGCATCTCTCATATTAAATTTACTTCCGAAGAAGTCGGCAAACTCCTTGATGATCTGGCACATGAAACCGCCGGTCTCGATCCCGATTCAGATGATGCATGGCTGATCAAGGTCACAGCCAAGGATTACGAGAAGGCTGCACGCGTACCCCATGAATTTGTTGCAGAGTTCGCCCTGGTTACGACGAGGGCACACAAAGCCTGGATGGAAGCGAGGGGAAAAGCCGAGTTCTCGATCTTCCGCCCGCATCTGGAAAAGATCGTGGAGATGGGCAAGCAGTTCGTTTCGTTCTTTCCGCCGGCAGACTATCCCTATGATATCCTGCTTGACCAGTTCGAGCCGGGGATGAAAACCGCCGAGGTCAAGGGTATTTTCGAGGCACTCCGCCCCAGGCAGGTTGAGTTACTTAAAGCCATCAGATCCAGATCCCAGGTGGATGACACGTTCCTGCACCTGGATTATCCTGAGAAAGAACAATGGGATTTTGGTGTGGACGTGGTCACCAAATTCGGCTATGA
>Ga0315285_10003901_pt1 | contig 15490 bp, 10 predicted proteins | sample YL17G09_36_MG_FD_203698 | JGI IMG/M metagenome (GOLD analysis project Ga0315285, IMG submission 203698) | Sediment microbial communities from Yellowstone Lake, YNP, Wyoming, USA - YL17G09_36 | ecosystem: Environmental > Aquatic > Freshwater > Lake > Sediment | place: USA: Wyoming | collected...
CTGATTGTTAATATTTTACTGTTATACTTTTTTCTTTCAAGGATAGTTTTTCTTTGTGTGATTTAGATTTTTGCATTTTACTTTTTCTTTTCCGTCTCCTGTTTTTGCTTTCTTGACATTTTGCTTACAGTTTGCGATACTGGCCTCAAGAAGATTACTATTTAGTTTATGTTTTTGGAATGAGAAATGAAAGCATCGCAGATGCAAAAAGGTCAGACCATTAACATCGATGGTAAACTATATACCATTCTCGCCTTCGAACATATCAGACTCGGCGGAAGAGGCGGTGCAGTTTACCAGACAAAGCTAAAAAGCTTAACAGACGGCTCGACTCAAAATATTCGCCTGCGCTCAGAGGAAACCATTGAAGAGGTGGAGTTAGATAAGAGAACATACGAATACCTGTACTCCTCCGGAAGCAAACACATCTTGATGGACACCGAAACCTATGAGCAGATTACTCTCGATGACGATGTGTTCGGCGGTGGGCAGAAATATCTTAAGCCAAATATACAACTACAGGTCAGTATTTATCGGGGAAAGCCCGTTGTAATTAGTCTGCCCAACACCGTAGAGCTGGAAGTTACAGAAACTTCTCCGGAGATTAAAAGCGCCACGGCGACAAATCAAAACAAGGCCGCAACACTTGAAACCGGGCTGGTCGTCCAGGTGCCGTCTTTTATCAAAGTCGGCGACATTATCCGTGTCGATACTCGCACCGGTGAGTATGTAACCAGAGTAAAAGAATAACGAGAAGAAATCAAAAATTAAAATGTAAAAATCAAAATGACATATAAAAATGCAAAATGTTTTACAATTTTTGAACTTTGATTTGTAATTTTGATATTTGATTTTTGATATTTACTTTTAATGCTCGATAAAACAAGCAAAATCTTGATAAGAATTTTCGGCTCGCGAAATGAGCGGTTAATAAAGGCCTACTCTGTAATAGCTGAACGGGCAGGCGAATTTGAAGAGCAGATAAAGAAACTCGATGACGAGGCCCTGAAAGCAAAAACGGCTGAGCTCAAGGCCAAATTAAAAGCCGGCGCCAGAGCAGAGGATATTTTACCTGAGGCCTTCGCGGTTGTTCGTGAGGCGGCAAGGCGAAATGTCGGGATGCGGCATTTCGACGTGCAGCTTATCGGTGGCAATGTTCTCTATGATGGCAAGATTGCGGAGATGGTGACCGGCGAGGGTAAAACGCTGGTAGCAACCTTAGCAGCATATCTTGTTCATCTAACCGGAAGAAAAATTCATATAGTTACCGTCAACGATTACTTAGCCAAGCGTGATGCAGAGTGGATGGGGCCTATTTATAAAGCTCTGGGATTAACCGTAGGAGCGATTCAGGCGGATATGGATACGGCCGGTGACGAACGGAAAGGTCAGTATAATTGCGATATAACATACGGGACAAACAATGAATTCGGTTTCGATTATCTTCGAGATAATATGAAGCTGTCACTTGAGCAGATGGTCCAGGGGCCGCTGGAATACGCCATAATCGATGAGGTTGATTCAATTTTAGTCGATGAAGCGAGGACACCTCTGATTATATCCGGGCCGGCCTTTGACGATGTTACCAGATACAAAAAAGCAGACGAGGTGGCAAGAAAACTAATTTCTCTGCAAAGTAACTACGACCGCATTAAAAAACAAATCGATTCTTCCGAGCGAACACAAGCCAGCGCTGCCGGCGAACAGGCTGAAGCGAAAAAGGACAAAGACGGCAAGCGAATCGAAAATGCCCAGAAGGCAATTGAGAAAGCCGAGGGGGAGTTTGAGGCTGCACAAGCCAGACTAAGCGGCGCTACGCAGTATTATGAAGTTGAACACGACAAAAAGGCAGTTCATCTGACCCATGAAGGGGTAGGTGCAGCCCAGGAAATAGCGGGAGTAGGCTCATTTTTCACCGGCTCAAATATGGATTGGCCACATCTATTGGAACAGAGTCTGCGGGCACACGTAACCTTTGAAAAGGAAAAAGATTACGTTGTTATGGAGGACAAGGTCATTATCGTCGATGAATTTACGGGGCGCCTGATGCACGGCCGGCAGTGGTCTGACGGTCTGCACCAGGCAGTGGAAGCAAAAGAAAATGTCTCGGTAAAGGAAGAGACTCAAACACTTGCTACTATCACACTGCAAAATTTTTTCAGGTTGTACGACCAAATAGCGGGGATGACCGGCACGGCTGCTACCGAAGCCGAAGAATTTATGAAGATTTACAAGCTTGAGGTCGTTGTGATACCAACCAACGAACCCTGCATCAGGGAAGACCGGAATGATGTAATCTATAAAACAATGCGCGAAAAGTTCGATGCGATAGTGGAAGAGATAAATAACATCAGCACCTCCGGCCGACCGGTGCTTGTGGGGACGGTAAGCATTGAAAAGAATGAGGCATTGTCCAACGCCCTTAAGGAGCGGTACGGAAAAGAATATGAGCACGAGATTTTAAATGCCAAGCATCACGAACGAGAAGCTGCAATTGTTGCCAAAGCCGGTCAGCAACACGCGAGCCGGGACGGTCAGATGCAAGGTAATGTAACAATTGCAACAAATATGGCAGGGCGAGGGACGGATATTGTTTTGGGACCCGGCGTGGCTGAACTCGGCGGTTTGCACGTCCTTGGGACTGAACGCCATGAGGCCAGAAGAATCGATAACCAGCTCCGAGGCCGGTGCGGCAGGCAAGGGGACGCGGGCTCGAGCCAGTTTTTCCTTAGCTTCGATGATGAGCTGATGCGAGTTTTTGCCCCGGAATGGACGGTCAAGGCACTTTCGTGGATTGGGTGGGAGGAGGGACAACCAATCTATCACGGTCGGATAAGCAAGGGAATTGAAAGGGCGCAGAAGAAGGTTGAAGAGCGGAACTTCGAGGTACGCAAAAGCCTGCTTGAATACGATGAGGTAATGGACTACCAGCGAAAAATTTTCTATTCCCGCAGGCGCAAAATCTTAACAGGCAAGGGTCTGAAAAATATTATTGAAGAGATGATAGAACGCTCCATCGCAAATAATTGCAATACTATCCTTGCCAGCGGTTATCCTCTGAAGTGTATCGTCGAATGGGCCAGAACCAACTTTGGCGTTGATTTGAAGCCGTCCGATGTTGCCGGCGCTGAAGCAGCAGAGATTGAAAAGTTAATTAAGGAGCAGGCAAAAAGCGGTACTGCCAACGAAATATCTCTTTCTATGGGGGAGTATCTGGAAGACTACTCAGACCGGCAAAGCTGGGACATCGCGGGTTTGTGCAAGTGGGCGATGAGTGCATTCAGAGTTAGTTTAAGCCCTGCCAAAGTCAAAGATCAGGAGCCGGAGGAGATTGAAGAGCAATTGATTTGCGCCGCTGCCGAGCAAATTGACAAGAAAGATTGTTCACAATTAGCTGAATTTTCGAAAGAAGATTTTGCTATCCATACATTTGCCGAGTGGGCACGAGCTAAATTCGACATAAAACTGGACATTATCGAGATAGCAAACCTAAACGCATCTCAAATCCGTCAGCGAGTCGGTGAAAAGGCCGCAGCCAAATACAGACAAAGGGAGATTGAATATCCTGTTGAATTTGCGATGAATATGGTTTACGGACCCCAAGGCCCTAACGTATATGCATTTGAGTCACTGGCTGACTGGGTGAACAAAAAATATAACGCTGATTTTTCGACCGAGCGGATACAGAATACCAAGCCTAAGGTCTTATATAAGCAACTGCTCGAATTAAGTGAAAGCTTTAATAACGGCCAATTAGAGCGGGAGCTCGATAACAAAATTGCTCAGTTAAACATTGCCGAATTAGTGAACTGGGCCAACGAAAGATTCGAAGCTTCTTTGAGTGAAGACGACCTTGCCGGCGAAGCGGAACGCAAAGACAGGCTCTCTGAAGCAGCGAGAGAGTTTTTGCGTGCCGAACTTAGCGAGCTTGAAAAATATGTCCTGCTCCAAATTTACGACAGCACCTGGAAGGACCATCTCTATTCGATGGACCACCTGAAAGACAGTGTATGGATGCGCTCTTTCGCCGAAAAAGACCCAAAGACTGAATACAAACGCGAAGGTTTTCGAATGTTTAACGAGATGCTCGAAGCTATTGAGGACCGGGTTACGAGTGTTATATTCAAGGTGCACCTGGAAGCCGGCGCCAGAGCCAGGAGTGTTTGGAATGTAAGTCAAACAGTCCATGATGAGGTAGGCCAGTTTGCAATGGCCGAGCGACAGCGGGCTGCTGCCCAGGCCCCGCAGGGCGAAGTAAAGGTCAAACAGATTAAACTCGAAGGGCCAAGAGTCGGCCGAAACGACCCCTGTCCCTGTGGAAGCGGTAAAAAATACAAAAAATGCTGCGGAAAGAACGCATAGAACAGGTTATCAGGAGGCGGGATATCAGGATATAAAAAAAGAAAACATCGGGCTACATCTTCATACCCGATGTTTTCCGGAGGGGAGAAAAATTCTTTTTTCTACTTTTCTGTTATCGGCAGCAGCACAATAGCTACTTTAACCGAAAAAAATCGCAATTTTGCCTGTTCCTATAATGTTTTACGCTATGAGTACATAAAGGTTCTGTATTTCCCTTCGAAATATGGATTTGCTTATCCGCAAAGGGCGGATAAATGAGTTTTGAGACCCTGCCTCTGCTAATAAAGACTCATTAGCTCACGGACTCTGCTGCGGCGGCGATAAATCGTAATTCCTTTACAGCCAAGGCGATAGGCCAGTTTGTAGGCCTTATCGACCGCTGCAACGCCGGCATTTTCGCTGAAATTTATGGTCTTGCTGACTGCTGCGTCACAGTGCCGCTGAAAAGCAGCCTGCATCCGAATATGCCATTGGGGCTTAATATCGTAGGCACATTTGAAGACTTTGCGTATTTTGGGTGGGATTTGAGGGATTCTCTGAATGCTGCCGGTTTTGGCAATATGTTTTTCCAGTTTTTTGCTGTAAAAACCGCCTTTTTCGGCTATTTGTCTGAAAATCGGGTTTATTTGCAGCAATTTTGAGCCATTCAATATCCGGCGGACAAACACCAGCGAATAGGCCGGCTCAATTCCGCAAGAACAATCTGCAATGATACTTATGGTACCGGTCGGGGCTATGCAGGTAATAGAAGCATTGCGGACTTTCCTGTTCTTTTCGGTCCGCCAGATGCTGTCATTCCAGTTTGGAAATGGCCCGCGCAAATCGGCGAGAGCGTTACCGGCCTTGCGTGCGTTTTTGTTAATAAATTTCATAACAGTTTCGCCGAATTTGATACCCTGCTGTGAATCGTAAGGTATGCCAAGCAGAAACAGGCAATCAGCGAAACCCATAACACTCAGGCCTATTTTGCGGTTAGCCTGGGCGAGGCGAATGGTGTCTCTGACGGGATAATCGCAGACATCGATAATATTGTCCAGAAATCGCACCGCCAATTTAACAGTTTCGGCCAGTGCCGGCCAATTCATTTCTGCTTTCGGCTGGTCTGTGGTCACAAATTTCACAAGGTTAATACTGCCGAGCGTGCAGGCTTCGTAAGGCAGCAGCGGCTGTTCGCCACACGGATTGGTTGCTTCTATCCGGCCCAGTGAAGGAGTCGGATTGTCACGGTTGATTCGGTCGATAAAAGCTACACCCGGCTCACCGGTTTTGTGAGCACATTTGACTATCATTTTCCAAATGTCACTGACGGTGTAGAATTGGCTTGTGCGTCCGGCGGGCCGTGGTGGTTTGCCGGTCAGCTTATGCAAATCGTTTATTGTGTATCCTGCAATATCAATTCGGCGCGGCAGTAAATACCGCTGTTTTGTGCGAGGGTTTTCCACAATGTGGGGAGACTTTCCCGAAGTGGCGAGCGTTCTCATCCAGTCATCGGTGATTTTGACAGAGATATTGAAATTGGTAAAGGCCTTTAAGTTCTGTTTAGCGTGCAGGAATTTTAATATGTCGGGATGTCCGATGCTCATCATACCCATATTTGCGCCGCGGCGAAAAGCACCTTGTTGAATTGCATCGGTGGTCTCGGAAAAGACCCGCCAAAAACTTATTGGCCCTGAGGTTGTGCCGCCGCTGGATGCGACAAGGTCGCCTGTGGGCCTTAATTTATCGAGGGAAAATCCGGTGCCGCCGCCTGCCTTTTGAATCAGAGCGGTCTGCTTAATCGTCTCGAATATTTCTTCTATGCTGTCTTCAATCGGCAGCACAAAGCAGGCGCTGAGTGTTCCTCGCCGGCCTGCGTTCATCAGGGCAGGGGAGTTGGGCAAAAACACAAGCTGCGCCATTAAATCATAATACTTTCTGTGCCAGATTTTGATTTCCGTGTCGGTGGCCCCGTATCCGGCTTCAGCCCTGGCTACCAGCAACGCTACCCTGCTGAAAAGCTGAGCCGGTGTCTCGATGCACTTGCCCTGGTGGTCTTTGATTAGATATCGGCTTTGCAATACAGTTAAAGCATTTTCGCTAAGCACAGGAGCCTTGCCCGGCGGCGGTATAATATTAATCTCGACCATAAAAAACTCCAACTCTTAGAGAGTAGTGTGGAGCTAAAATTTTCTAAGCCATCTGAATCTGAAAACCTGACGAATCCTTTCGGCAAATCGGACTCCCAGATGCTGTGTACTGGTTTTAAACTCCATCCGCCTGAAATCGCTTGCAGTGGGCCTGGTCAGCGGTCTGCCGAATATCGACAGTAATCGGCCAGCAAGCAAACCGAGAAACGAATTTATTTTAGAGCGAACAGACATTTCCTAAGCTGTTAATGTTTAACGCGATGTACAGGTTTTAAATACGAGATTTTTACATGATTATGATATTCTAATGCACAATATAGTGTATAACAAGCGTTTTTAGATGGCAAATTCCAAGAATTTCACACCTTGATGCGATGGTTGTTGCTTATGCTAATGGCAAACGACTTCGTCGTTTGTCATTCGGATGGGCACTTTTCCAATTCTTTGGACTTACAGCTCTGGCTTATATCATAACTTTTATTGTTTACCAATAAGCAGTCTGGTTATACAGCGGCGGGGAGCTTTATAATAATCAAAAAGGTACTAACTTTCTAATCCTGATGGTATGCTGGGTCTGTGATTAGCCAGTTTTCGGCGAAGAGAGCAAAATCCCTGAAATCAATGAAGTTGTCCTTAAATAAGTCCGCATCAAAACCGGGGCCTGCGTGCAGCCAGTTTTCAGCAATCCGGCGAAGGTCGTTATAGTCAACAATATAGTCGAGGTTGAAATCGGCCGGCAGCGGGGGCAGCAACTCATAAGCAAAACCATAGTGAGCGGTTTCGCCGGTTGAGTTATTCACAACTCTGAGAGTGTATTGGCCGGAATCGGTGAGCAGAATATCACATTTTATAAGGTTATCGTTGGGGTCGAAACCACCGGCCTGTTTGCTAAAGACGGGGTTTGCATCGTTTGGTTCGTAAATTCTCAAATCGAGGTCAGCCAAATATGGATGAAGTGTGTCAGTCCATTCCACCCTGCGGTCCCAGGTTAGCGTGGCTATGAGGCGGTGGCGCTTTGAGGCCTGAATTGTGTATGTGTGCTGTTGAGAGGCAGCGATGGTATTGAAAGCCCAGCCTTTTTCCTCTGTGATATTGACATCAGTGGAAACCTGATTTGAATCGAGTAATTCATACGCTCTTAATGCATCAATTCTTCCGTAGCCACGGTTCGGATCCCAGACGTTATTAGGGTCAGCTGGATTAGTCGAACTGCCTGATTTATCATCAATATTAGGGAACGTTGAATTTACAATTACCGCTCTTATGACTTCGTCTTGGCTATCGTTCGGGTCAGGTGTGTCATCAGCCAAGCCTAATAGAAGGGCTGCCAGGCCTGCCGTGTGCGGCATTGAAAGACTTGTATGACCGCCGCTTAATGTCCACGTGTACCAGCTGTTATTGGCGGCGGCATTAGGCATTGTCTGGTTCTGAGAAGGTGCAACAACATCAGGTTTTCTTCTGCCATCAGAAGTAGGGCCTGAGCCGCTTGAGCTACCAACTCTGGCATATAAGTATTCATTGTTCGGGTCGTTTAGTCTTAGACCTCCGGTTGTTATGCCGTTGTAGGCATCTCCAAATACAGCTATTTGAGTAATTTCGTTACCGGCGGCGTTGGCAAAGATAACATTATAATGATACGCGTAATAATCGTATAGCAACGTCCAATCGCTCTGGCCATCAGGGTCAATAGCTGTACCTAAAGAAAATCCTGTAACGATGACTCTACAATTTTGTCTGGTTACTAATTCGTTCAGGGCATTATTAAGCCAAGAAAAGTAAACACTATCAGAATTATTTGCTACTCGTGCACAATGGATATCAGCACCTGGGGCGACGCCTATATCGTAAGGGTGCGAAATTCCTCCGCGGCTGGCTACAATTCCCGCCATCCAGGTATCGTGGCCGGCGGGCGCATTACCGTCATTTGTAAAATCATAGTTGAAGGCATGTGTTGAACCTATGGGGCTGCCGTTTATATCTTTATCGTAAAATGCCTCGTGGGTAGTAAGAACGTTCCGTGCGGTAATCAAGCCGACATTGACATCTTCGCCGGTTTCGCCAAGGGCGTGAACTGCCTGAGCATTTGAACCGCCTTGCGCTGTAGATTCCGCCAAGGCATAGGCCTTTTGTATAGCCAAATCGTGGCACAGAATAACTGCGCAAACAGTCCCTATTGTCAAAACGTATCTGTATTTTGACACATCACCCTCTCAAAATAGGATTTAAAAATATTAGTATAACAGAATTTCAGGAGTTTTTCAAGGTAAATTTGGCCTTACGGGTGCGGCAGTTTGGATTTTTGCCTTAGCCATTCGACAAATTTTGCCAGGCCAGCCTGAATGGTTGTATTTGGTTTATAGCCAAGTTCGTTTATGGCTTTGGTTACATCGGCAAACGTGCGTTCGACGTCGCCGGGTTGTGTGGGCAGATATTTTTTGACTGCTTTTTTGCCGAGGGCCTTTTCGATTTCGGCGATTAAATCGTTGACCGATATGGGGCGTGATTCGCCGAGATTGTAGATACTGAAGCCGGAGCATTTATTCATAGCTGCAACGGTGCCATCGATGATGTCGTCAATATAAGTGAAGTCGCGCATCATAGAGCCATCACCGTAAACCGGTATTGGTTTACCCTGTTCGATGAGCTGAGCAAATTTGTGGATGGCCAAGTCGGGTCTTTGCCTGGGGCCATAGACGGTGAAAAAACGCAGGGGAGTTATGGAAATGCCGTAAAGGTGATGATATGTATGGCAGATAAGCTCGCCGGCCTTTTTGGTGGCGGCATAAGGTGAGATTGGGAAATCGACGTTGTCATCTTCAGAAAATGGGACTTTTTTATTGTTGCCATATACGCTCGAGCTTGAGCCGAAGATGAACTTGTTGACTTTGTGTTTTTTGGCTGCCTCAAGCAAGACCATCGTTCCGTTTATATTGACATCTGCGTAAAGCAGAGGTTTTTCAATCGAAGGTCTGACGCCTGCTCTGGCGGCGAGGTGCACGATTATTTCAACACCGCTGCCAACGGCTTTATCCATAGCTGCGATATCACGAATATCGGCCTCAACAAGCCGGAAATTTTTATTCTTAAGGCAACCTTTGATATTCTGTCGTTTGATTTGAGGGTTGTAAAAATCATCGAAATTATCAAGCCCGACTACCATCAAGCCGTCATCAAGAAGTCGCTCACTCAGGTGTGAGCCGATAAAACCAGCTGCTCCCGTTATCAATACTTTCATATAACCTGGGCTTATGCTGAATAAATAATGATTGCTCCGATGGCCAAACCGACTACAGCCATAACTCGAAGAAGCATAACCGGTTGCTTTTGCCACCAGCTAATATAGGATTTGACCTTTTCAAGCCCGAGTATGAATATCAACAGTCCCGATATTATGAAAAGAATCCCAAAGGCAAATATTACCCAGAACTGGTTACACTCGTGTGCAGCAAGTAAAAAAACAATCGCCAGCACCAACCTTATCAGTGCTGCAAAATACATACGCCTGCCTTGTTTGAAGAATTCCATTAAGCGTTTCATAATGTCGGGTTTTAAAAAATACAGGATTGTAATAAAAACGAAAACTATGCCGATAATTTTTATTACGAGGTTCATAACGTTTCCCCTTTATTTTCTTCCGATACTGTAATATTCAATTCCCGCTTTTTTAACTACATCGTGGTCGTAGAGGTTTCTGCCGTCGAAGATAACAGGTTTTTTCAGCTTTGTTTTAATAACTTCAAAGTCTGGGTTTCTGAATTCCTGCCAATCGGTAAAGATAACCAAGGCATCGGCGTTATCAAGAGCATCATACCCATTCTGGAAGGTTTCGATTTTACCATTCAAAGCAGCCAGCGCAGCCGAGGCTGCTTGGGGGTCATAAGCTCTTATCTTCATCTGACAATCGAGAAACTTCCTTATACAGTAAAGTGCCGGCGATTCTCTCACATCATCGGTTCTTGCCTTGAAAGAAAGTCCCCAAACAGCTAATACGGTTCTGTTTTCTCGGCCTGCGAAGAAACCGGTAATGCGCTTTGCGAATCTTTCCTGCTGATTTATATTTACCTGCTGGACCGATTTAGCTATTGTCATTTCAACTCCGTGTTCGGAGCCGGTATGAATCAAGGCCCGAATATCTTTTGGGAAGCAAGCGCCGCCAAAGCCGACACCTGGAAACAGAAAGGAGCGTCCAATCCTCGAGTCGCTGCCGATGCCCTGCCTGACCTGTTCGATGTCCGCACCGACCTTCTCGCACAGCGCCGAGATTTCATTCATAAACGAAATTCTCGTTGCCAGCATAGTATTGGCTGCGTATTTTGTCATTTCAGCAGAGATAGGGTTCATAAATAATATCCGGTTGCTCCTGCGCATAAACGGACTATACAACTGCTTCATTATTTCCCTAACAGCAGGATTGGTTGTCCCTATAATTATCCTGTCAGGGCGCATAAAATCCTCAACGGCGGCACCTTCTTTCAAAAACTCCGGATTACTGACATAATCAAACGGCGTTTCCGTTTTGGATTTTATAATATTCGTTATCTTCTTGCATGTACCTATCGGCACAGTACTTTTTGTTGCAATGATTCGATAGTCGTTGAGATTTTCGCCGATTTCACCGGCGACTGAAAGAATAGCTGATATATCGGCGGAGCCATCCGGCGCCGATGGCGTGCCAACCGCAAGAAAGATAATAAGCGAATTGTCTATCCCCTCTTTGAGGTCGGTTGTAAAGTGCAGTCGGCCGAGCTTCTTGTTGTGTCCGACCAATTCAGCCAGGCCCGGCTCGTAAATGGGCATTACTCCATTTTTCAGGGCTGTAATTTTGTCACCATCTACATCCACACATATAACGTTGTTGCCGGCCTCCGCCAAACACCCAGCCGTAACCAGTCCGACATAACCAACCCCAACCACACAAATTTTCATTTTATCAACTCCTATTATTCAGCATGTAAGTTTCGTCATCGCAAGAGCAGAGTATCGAAAAAATCACGGAGTCTGTTCATCAATAACCTCTATCATATCAGTATCTATCTCGACACTTGTCGCCTGGCCAAGCATATCTATCTGTAAAAGCAAACGTGCAGTATTTCTCGTTTTTACGACAATGCCATGCAAATCAGCTAACGGCCCCCCTATAACCCGGCAGTATTGGCCCGCTTTGATGTACCTATGCGTTGTCAGAGCAGCACCCGTTCGAAGAGCTTGTTCAATTTGTAATAGTTCGTCAAGTAATTTTTGTTGGTCTTTGACTGCGAGTAGATTTGCAACACGATTGGTTCGCAACACTTCGATACGCTGGCTCTCCTTACCACAAAAAAACAGATACCCGCTAAAGAGGGGCAAAAGCGAGCGTATTGTTCTGCCTCTTTGGCGCCGAACCTTCCAATTCATAGGAAGAAAATAGCTGATATCTTTTTGAATCAAGTCCTTGGCCAAGGCTTTTTCATTTCTGCTTTTGGTATGAGCAACCCACCACAGACCAGTAAAATCACGGAGCGATTTTTCCTCAGGCCAAACAATCGGTGGATTTTCGCCTACCTTCAACAACTTTATGCTCCTAAATTTGCCGACGATTTTTTGCTGGCCATTTTTAAATCATCATGATGCTGCTTACGGGTTTTAGGAATACACGGGTCATTGTAGTCGGCTAAAATCATTCCGTTTGCCCATAATAACTAAACCAATACTTAACTCCGGTCGATTAATCAAATTGTAGCAATTAGTTTAGAGGTATATGAGCAAAAAGTCAAAAGAATTGGCCATCTGACATCGACTATTTTAGATTGACGACGAGGGATAGGCTGTTTATTATTGAAATTAAATTATTAAGTCCTTAGCAGACTTCTACGGTTTATTATATCATAACAAATATGCATTAGGCAGAAATCATGGCTAAATCGCGAACCACTATTGATAATTTGAGTATTTTATTTACCTGCATCGGCAGAAGGGTCTCCCTGCTCAATAGTTTTCGCAGGGCAGGGAGACAACTGAAAATAGACCTTTCGCTGCTCGGCACAGATGCTACGGAGTTAAGCTCTGCCCTCCAATTGTGCGATAAAGGTTTTCCGGTTAGGCCAATAACACACGCCAACTATATCAAACAACTGCTGAGTATTGTCAGGACTAACAATGTAAAATTGCTCATCCCAACCGTTGATTTGGACTTGAAACTTCTGGCACAGAACAAGCCGAAATTTGCCGCAGCGGGCTGTTGTGTGCTTGTCTCAACACCGGATGTAGTCGATATCTGCCAAGACAAGAGAAAAACCTTTCGTTTTCTACTCAAGAATGGCTTTGATACTCCTCTTACTATGAGCCCTCGCGCTGCGCTCTCAAAAAAGAAACTCAACTGGCCTTGTTTTCTTAAACCCTGGGACGGCGCTGCAGGAAAGAATGTGATAGTCGTGAATAACAGAAAAGAACTTGCTTTCTTTGCTCGCAGAATACCTAACGCCATCTGCCAAGAACTTGTCAAAGGGACTGAGTATACATGCGATGTATATATAGACTTCGGCATGAAGGTCCGTTGTATCGTTCCGAGAAAACGCATTGAGATAAGAGCCGGTGAAGTGAGTAAGGGACAGGTGGTGAAAAATGAGGAGATCATGAACCGGGTTGCTGACCTTGTCAGAACCCTCAAAGCCGGGCCGGGTGTCATAACGGTGCAGTGCTTCCTTCAGCAGAATGGAAACGTCAGATTCAGCGAAATCAACCCACGCTTTGGGGGAGGCGCTCCGCTGGCAATAAAGGCAGGGGCAAACTTCCCAAAATGGATTTTGCAGGAACTGCTCGACAAAAAACCACACGTTAAATTCGACGGTTTTAAAGACGGCTTAACTATGCTTCGCTACGATGCAGAAGTCTGGCTGGAGAGGAACCCTATTTTGCATTAAACTGCAAAATGAGCACTTAACGAGAATTTTCGCTAAGGTTTTGAGTTACCGCACCCTGCCTTACAGGTTTTACTACCTTCCAGATAATCCCCGCTTGCTGGAATTCGTACTGCTCCAACAGAAACTGCGGGCAGTATCCTGCCGCCAGCGAGACCACGTATATAGATGTCTCTGTGAGTAACTTGGGGACAGTTTGCTCGTCAAAAACAACAGGATTCTCTCTGTTTGGGTGGAACGAGACAATTTTGATGTCACTGCGTTGGCTTTTGATTTCCTGAGCATACAGAAGCGGGTACACGGTTGTGCCATCGGCATAGATTACTGCATTATCCTCAACGGTGCTGAAGACTTCATCGGCGAATTTTTCCGGGTTGTGGTAGCGTGTACGCCAAGGTCTGAGGAACCATATATAGTCGTTGCGAAAGGGGATTTTTCTATCTGTGGTAATATTATATTGCACTTTTTGTGCCACAATCGGAGCGACTATATAAGTAGGGATTGGAAACAGGGCAAGAAAAAAAACTATGCCTCGCAGGATTCTGCGGTTAGGCTGTGTAATAAAGAGGTCAAAACCAACGCCGCCTATGACAGAACCAACGCAATAAAAGGGTATGAAGAATGCATATCTATCCGGGACCGTGTATCTAAAAGCAAATACAAAGAAAAGTATTAAAATCGCCAAAAGAATATTTGTGAAACTGCGGCCTGGTGACACTTTTTTAAGTCCATAAAGACCAGCAAAGAAAAATAAGCCGTTAAAGGTTGAGAAATTGTACGCCATAAATATCAGATTCTCTCCGATAAGCTTAATTGAAAGACGAGTGTTAAAAACAGCTCCGCGCCAACTATTCCCAAAAAGTGCTGAAGCCAGAGTAGCTATAAAATCACCTGTTTGAATGGTATTCTTTATGATTAGATATTCGTAAGAAGCTGCACCAATAACCCATAAGCCAACGAAAATTGCGAGGTTCCTTAGTCTGATTTGTTTTTGGACTAATAAAACTACCACAAACACAACGTAGCAAGTAAAAGGGATAATGCCCCACATATGGTTGGCGATTGCCAAGCCGTTGAACAACGCCAACAAATATAAAAAACCAACACGTTTGGTCTTAACATATTGCAACAGCATTATCAACTCTGCGAGCAACAACGCCGAGTACAAAGTATAAACCTCGGCGATTGATGCAAACTGCCAAATTGTCCAGGAGAGGGCAAGTGTAATTGCCGCCAGCACAGCTGGCAGATTTTTACCGAGCCAAAGGCGCAAGAGCAAAAAAAGATTTGCAATGGTAAATGCTGCGGCAATGGCTGAAATCAAATTTACCCTGTAAGCGAATTCACCAAGCGGGATATACTTTACCCCGATGCCAATAATATGATAAAGTGGATGTGAAAGAGCCAGGCCGAGCTTACCCTCGATATCGTTATGCCAGATTCGGTACTGATACATACCGCTATCCTGCCACAGCGGCCCCGGTGCACAGGTCGCTATATAAAGCATAGCCGCAACTAAAAGAACCACAAAGTAATTGACAGTAAGATTTCTTGAAATGAAAAAGTTATTTTCGTTCTTCGTTGTTTGCATATATTCGTACGGCCTCGATTATGTACAGATTAGCGGAGTTGCTTAATATCCTCAAGCCAGGCATCAAGCAACTGTAATTCTTCCCGACCAATTAGGGACATACTAACTAATTTCTCGTAACAAACTTTAAGGTTGTCGCCGATTTTCTCAACCCCGAATTCCAGCGGCAAAGACTCTAAAGCTTTGCAGATTTCACTGTTGTTCAGATACCCAGGTATTTCGTCGTTGAAATCACGCAAAAGATTATGTACGTTGCGTTCCTGCCGCATAGTTGGTTCGTGGAATAAAATTGCCCAGTCATTGAGCCAGGCAATTCTCTGGGCAATAAAACTACGCCAGATATCCGTCATTCGAAAAGAGCAATATGATGGCAAATAAAGCAGTTCAAATGCGTCTGGCCACCACGTGGTGTTTTGACTATTAAAGGGACACCATGAACCATTAGTTAGTGCAATTCGACGCTCTTTTCTAAAGGTTTGTGGAAGCGGCAAGACGAGACGATATACTGCGTCAAC
>Ga0315285_10003902_pt1 | contig 15490 bp, 10 predicted proteins | sample YL17G09_36_MG_FD_203698 | JGI IMG/M metagenome (GOLD analysis project Ga0315285, IMG submission 203698) | Sediment microbial communities from Yellowstone Lake, YNP, Wyoming, USA - YL17G09_36 | ecosystem: Environmental > Aquatic > Freshwater > Lake > Sediment | place: USA: Wyoming | collected...
TAGCGTGCACATAGCATTGTTGCGTTGGGATGATGCTTGCCTAGTAAGTAATCATATAGAAACGCTCAATTGATCCAGTATGTTCAGAGAACTCGATTTTCCCCTCTTTCGCAAGTCTTCTGCATTCAGTCTGCAATGTAGTAAGAAGCTTCCGCTTCAATCTAAAGTAGACGGTGTTCTCCACTACGCTTGAACAGAACCAACTGTAATCTTGACTCGCGTTTAAGGAGTACTCTTCGGGCATAATGGGATTCGTCGGCCAACTGCTCTTCAACCATAGGAGAACCTTAGATACGTGAGTTCCACCTAGTTCATTTACAGCGGCCAACAGGCTGTCCTGCCTGATGTCTTCATTTAGATATGCATGCCATCCAAACGCTGTCAGCACGTTGGTACGCAGCTCACCAACAGGTTTCAGTTTGGGATTGAACACCCATCGCATCATGCTTCTTAATCTTTGTCGGAATTTTGACACATCGAATACCATAGATATCCTCGACTCGGCATACTCCTGAGCCATGATGCTTTCCTTTTCCTGAATCATAATGAATAGCCTAAGAGGCGGTCCAGTTTCGCGATGTCTTGTGGCAAAAACGTAATTCTCGAACACTTGAGGAGTTGAGAAACTTTCAAACTTGAGCTCGCCCAAGATCTTCCGCATTGCCTCTTCCTTGCTCAAGATTCGCCTTTCTTCCTTTGAAGACTCTTTCTGATGCGTGGGAGGACACAAGCCTTTGTGGAATTTTAGTATATGTCTAGCGAGAAGACTCTTCTTGACTCGACTGGAACAATGTGAACATTGAATGAGCATGTGCCGACGCCCTAGCCACCTCGCACGTCTCTGCATTCGCCATTGTGTGTTCTCATGCTTCCTTTTCATGTGCTTCGCAAGGTGATCCTCTCTGTATACGTTTTCACAGTGAGGGCATTTGACATATTTCGATTTACCCGTTTCGCCACACCGTGCTTCTTTGGGCTGGATCTGCTCTCCAACTGGCTGTTTCTGACCAGAATCAATGATTTTTACGTCGGTGATTGTAGCCTTTGAGACAATGTTCCAATGTTCCTTCTTTGTAGACGAATTCCTTTCGGATTTCCCTTGAGAACTCGATCTTCGTCATGTACCCTTGAAGCTGACCCACTATTAAGCTGCACTCTAGTCCAAGCAAATGTGCAAAAAAGAGGGGATTGCGCGGGAGACATCTCTGATTTTTCGTAAGGCTTATGTTCACAACTGCCTCTCTCTTACTGGGTATATCAAGCAAACGAAAAGCTAACTATTAGTTTGGACTTCGGGAGATGTCGCCATCTTTGTGGAACGCGACTGGATCCCTTGATGTCGCCTCATATTGTTGCTTGTCCATTACCCATTACCTCTTAGGGTTAGCATTGATGTTAACCCATGAGACTATTCGGCCTTCTCGCGCATTTTTTGTTAATCCGACGCGACGCATTCAGAGAACGTGGGGTAGATGGCGCTTAAAGGAAAGCCCCTTTAGGAGAGGGCGGTTCCAACCTGTTTGGCCTAGCCTTCCGACGCTGAAAAATCTTGATCGAATTTCTTTCTATGCGCGAGACTCCCCGATTTTCCTGCTTCTAGACGATACCCTTCAGAATCGGGTGCGTTTCAAACACTAACTCTATAAAAAAGAGAGGAGTTGCAGGGCACATCGCCACTGGCAGCAGGGTTCGAATCCCACCCCTCGCACCTTTATATATGAAAACGCAGAGGAGTTTGTCCAGAAGGCATAGCAAAGACAAGTTACGGGAAGCAAAGCCAGGTGAGGTTCATGACGAGTTTCTCGTATTATCTGCCATTCGGCACAAAAGAAGCCTACGTAAAAGAGATAATGGCAGCGAACTTGAACAAGCTTGCCAACCTCATAAGGATCTGCGGATTCCTACTCAAACGAAAATCTACCTATTCTGGGAAGAATAACTGGAAAAAAGGGTTTATGGGTAGTGCCAGCCGAAGTGGATTAACAGGATGTTCAAGTTTATATGGCCGGCTTTGTGGCTGTCGCTGGGTCGCAGTTCGAGTCCTACCTTGCAGACTTGATGGTATGGCAGTTAAACTCGTCATCGGCTCCACTATGGCAAAACATTTTTCTGCATGCACGTAGGTTTCAGTGCTCTTAATAGTCTTATGGCGTGCAGGCATGTCAAGAGTCTTGACACCACCCAATACCCATTCTGAAGTAGAAAACCTGAATTGCCTCTGTAATGAATCTGGACACTGGTTCCCGAAGAGTAGTAGGTTTTTCATTATTCTTTTGAAAGCTCTTCCAAGTATTCGTTAATGCTCCTCTCTACGCTTCTCTTCGTTTGGATCACCTTTTCCCCTAGCTCCACGTTGAACCTTTCGAATTGATCCATCTTTTCCCAATCTTCTCTTCTTGATTCTTCTGCTGTTTCCAAAAGTGCATCTAGCTCTTCCTCACTATAGGGTCCTGGTTCCGGGTTTGACTCATTCGCCCACATTACCAATTCATTAATCTCTTCTATCGCAGCTTTCCTTATTCCTCCCGGAATGTAGAACCAATCTGGTGAAGATTTGAATTCGTTATACATACTTATTAGCTCAGAGTATTTTTCACTTTTCAAAATGGAAAGCAACCTGTCTATGGCTCTCTTTCTGTCCTCGTACAAAAGTTGAGCTTTCATCATCTTCTCAGTATTTTCTTTTGATTCGCGGCTTATCCTAAGTGCAGTGACCGAAACAAACAAGGCAACAAGAGCAACCACAGATCCTACAACAATCTCAATAATGCTCAAAGTCTCGCTCATCGATATTGGAGGGATTTTTCCGAGCGCAAAACCCAAGGAAACTACAAAGAACAATAGAAAGTAGAGGTGATTGATAGAAGAATGGTACGCTTCCTTCTTGGAGAAATGATTGATCAGAAGAAGCAAAGGATACAGAATCATGGGCATGAAGAAGAATAAACAGGCAATTGGTATTCTGAACATTTCCGATACAAAACGAATGCTTAGTTTCACATCAACGGTTTTATTCGTGCTGGAAAACGTGTTATCAAGTATCAGATAATATCTCTCATTTTCTACAAGCGTGAGATTCAGTTCTTCATAGGTTGTTTGAGTTCGCGAAAACAGAAAAACTGCAGTTCTATTATTCCTCCAATTCACATAAGCGCCTTCATCGAGGACTACTGCTGAAATCGCTTCACCATTTGAAACATTATAGAAACCAATCAGTTTTTGGTCTAGTCCTTTTGGAGTTGAAAATGACCAAGATCTTGCTTCGAACGCTTCCACAACGGCTGCTCCTTTTTCTATCGCGTACTCTGAGTATGCTGGAACAAAGCTGAAGAGCAGTAACTCAAGAAACACGAACGCCAAAACAACCATCTTTGGGCTTTTCATTAAGTGCATTACTCTTTGCTTTTTCTTAGTTTGCAACGACTTCGACAAAACCAACCACGATACCAAGTCTACTAGTTTGGTACATAAATTTCTATTCTCTGCGTTCTGCTAGCTCTCAAACGCTTGTTCCGGAGTTCGGCCAGGAGGATGGAGTTTGCAGGTCACTCGCTGTAGGAAAGAGTCTAGAATCAACGAGAGTCCCAACTCGGAGTCACTCTTCCTACGCTAGTATTTCTTGAAGACAGCACCAGTCGGATTAGCAATAGGATTTCTTGAGTCAGGCCAATGGTATATTATCAAACAAGGATTGGTTTTCATATTTCTCAGGTCTTTCGATTGGTAGTATGTATATCTCTGCCTGTCAAGCCCGTCAAGGAGAATAAAGAAGGCATTCTCAGCAGTCCTGTCGTTCAGGCAAGCTTCTAGCTTCAATATGTCTTTCCTAATACTATGAGCCGAACCGATCTTTCCGCTGCCACTTCATACTAATTTTATCTCGATCATTGCCATATATGGGGGGGTACTTATCCCGAGTTCGGCTCCAAGTGATGGGAATTGCTCCTCTCCTCTTTTTTCTACGAGGTTAGCAGGATTCTAGGGCTTAAGGGGTTACTGTTAACTTATTTGTGATAAGGGGAATCATAGTAATACAAAAGAAAGAACATGAAAGATTTGCTATAACTGCGACGCGATAACAAACTAGGCGTTTCATGGAGTTATGAGTAGATTATGTTGTCTAGATATTCGTCCAACGATTGACCTAGTTTTTCCTCATTCTTCGCGACCGTTTTGATATTACATTTGTCGGTCAAATTCATCATTTTCAGAATGATTGCTCTCAAATGGTCCCGAGAAGATATTGTCAAAAAGAAGTCATATTCTGACTTTCCTCCATGAGCGATATGAGATCTTTCATCATACAATTTTCGCAGTTCCCGTACCAATTCCAGTCTCTCTTTTGGATCACCTGACAACAAAAGGGCTCCTTTTTGACCGAACTTCCAGCGAATAACATCTCGGTCGTCATCCCCAATAATGAGGTTTTCGACCGCTGCTACATAGAAGAATATTTTTTGATGATCCGACGAATTGTTATCAGCTATTCTGTAGAAATGAATAGCGTTTTTGATGCGTTTCTCTAAATCTGAAGCCCCTCTGACACATATATCGTTCATCGTATCAATTAGTTCCTGATGCCTTGGGTTATAGGAATATTTGCTAAATTCCACTCCTTTGGCTACAGGAAGCGCAACTTTCTTGTCTATATCCAACGCGACCGCATGCTGAGGTAAATGAAACCTAGCTGTCGAGATCGCCAATCTGAGCACATCAAGCGAATCTTCCGCGTATTCAAAAGCTCTGTTTAGGCTTATGGTTGAGCTAATAGCGGAAACCGATATTTTTAGCCAATGCCCGACATTGGGGTTCACCGGGATCACGAGTTTCTGAGCTATTTGCTCCCAGACCCGTTGAATTGATGCTGCAACATTCGGTACTTCACCTTTTGACAGACTTTCAGCGGCGATCCTTACCTCCTGAGGCAGTGAAGTGAATGTAAACAAGGTTCCATGACCCAGCCGATAACTATCGGGAAAGTCCTTTATTTCTATGATTTGAAAATAGTAGTCTATCTCTTTGACTCCAAAATATTCCTCTATTGACTCACTGAACTCATCACGGCTCAGGTCAGAGAGCTTTTTGCCTTTAACGGGCTGCACAAGAAAAAACCGCAAATGTCCAGGGTCAATCATGCGATCTAACTTTAGATCATGTACCTTACCCGCTATTTTGATTACATTGTTTTCGTATTCCTCAAAATTATCTCTAAACTGGAAGAGTCTGAGACACTCTTCTTTCAATGTCTTAACTCCAGTGGATTCGTTCATTAGTAACACTCAATTTAACTTATTGGGTGTCTCTTCAAAAACCTATCGACCTCAGCGAAGTCCTTCGGCAAGCAAATCCGATATTTGCCATCTTTTCTTCTGAATAGGCGTGCTAAATTCAAAACGCGCCACGGTATGGACATGACAGGGGCAAAGTGGGCGTTTAGCCTGCCCTGGCAGACTCGAAATGCCCACTCATTCATTAACAAATACTTGGCGTTGATTCTTCCTTTCTGCCTTGCTTCCATTTCTTGACCCAGGTCCAAGCAGGTTTGATTGCCAACCCAGCAAGAAATGTTATGATGGGTGGTCCAAAGCGGTAGAACACGCGAGGCCAGTTCATTACGGATGAATACGCTAGTCTTACCAAGGTCACGCTCGTGTTTTCGACGAGAAATGCTTCTGATTTCCAGACCAATGTATAGTAGGAGCCTTCTTCAAGGAAAACATTGGGTACAGGCATCATTTCTTCAAAGGAAAGGTCCTCAAATTCGGATGGCTTTGGCACTTTTACTACTATCCAGGGCGGTGCAAGAGAACCGGCAGTCGAAGAGAAGATTCTTTGAAAATGCCATGCCCGGCCATCCCATGCGAGTGAACCGTTCAGAACATAGCGGAGTGTTGCGAATCTGAATTTGAAAGGGTCAACCTTCGTTTTGATAGTTACGTTGAGTAGTGTAACATTGTTTTCAACCTTCCATAGGACTTCGCCGCTTTCAACAGGTGCCTCTACAGTTATCTCGGGTTCTCCCACCAGAATACCATCTAATGACATATTCATCATGAAGGTTCCTTCAACAGTTTTGCTCGAAGTCATGAGTATGGTCTGATCAATGCCAATTAATCCGTCATTTCTTAGAGTCAGGACAATTTGTTCTCCGTGTCCAACGGATATTGTATCATCAGCCTTTGATACTGCAATAGTACCGATCGAAAATGCGAGGAGCAACGCTAACATGAGTGCTTTCTTCCTCATTCTAATCATCATTCAACATACAGTGCCAATTTATGTTAAGACTTTTGCTTTCGCCTTCACATAGACTTCTTGAGTTCCCGATATTCCGTAATACGCACTCTTGCGTTGCTTATTTTCATGGTTCAAGTTCTTGTTTTTTTCTTGCTAAACTACCTTAAGTTAGATTCATTAAACCTGGCGTTGCTTGCGGTGTCTTTCGCGCTTTTCATTATCAGCTTGTTCTCTCAGATGTGGGACTCAGTATCAGCCAAGAACATAGCGCTGGAAAAATACCGTCATCTGCTTAGGCAAAACGGCTTGGGTCACATCATCGAAGAGGATAATCGTTTTGTTAGAGATCACTACAAGTTTGTCCTCTATACACCTAAGATCATAGAGAAAAAACTGGAAGAGGCACTCCAGATCGCGGTTTTTTCTTTACATATGAAAGATGGGCATTTAATCATCGACGACTACGAATGGCCGTTTGAGGAGTATAGGAAACGAATCGCCCAGTTGGAAACCGAAGGAAACACAAGCAGCCCACACTGACAATATTGCAAAGAGCCCATCAAGTCCAGATGGATTTTATGTTGGATTATGCAATTCTTCTCGTTGTTATATAGCGTGTTCTTAATATTCAAACGTGACAAAACAGAGAGTGGGTAGAGTGATGATAACGAACAACATGTACAGACAGTCTGTTGAATCCTGGAACCCTTTTGTCGGCTGCGAATATGACTGTGCCTATTGCGTGTCAAGTTTCAAAAGGCAAATGAAACGCCGAAAAAAACACTGCTTGGACTGCTACAATTTCAAGCCCCACTTTCATCCTGAAAGATTGAATAACTCTCTGCCGAGGACTGATGGAAATGATTTCATATTCTGCTGTGACATGGGCGATGTCGCTTTCTGCGAGCCCGATTGGATGCAACAAATACTTGCAAGAATCAAAAAGCTGCCAGATAGAACGTTCTTGATCCAATCTAAGAATCCAAGTATATTCAGAGGCTACCAATTTCCGGAAAATGTTCTTCTTGGGACAACAATCGAAACTGACAGAGACAACCTCTATCAAGGAATATCAAGCGCACCTTTGCCTTCGCAAAGATATAGGGCTATGATGAAACTTCGGCATTCACGAAAGATTGTGACGATCGAGCCCATCTTAGACTTTGACGTTGAGATCCTGGAAGAATGGATTAGTAACATCGGACCTGAAACGTGCTATGTGGGTTATGACAGCAAGAAGAACTACTTGCCAGAACCTGAACTCAGCAAGGTCAAAGCCCTGATGAAAAAGCTGAAAGAAACGACGAACGTGAGGGCCAAAACGATGCGGAAAGCATGGTGGGAAGACCAAGCGTAGCCGAATTGTTGATCCGGTAAAAAGTAAATTAGTGCCTCCTGCCATTATATTCTTGGTTACAGGTTCAGACCATATTTGGAGGAAAAAGAACTCTGCCGGACAAGTCAATGACAGTATGGCCTATGACGCCGCATACTCAGGCCAAGCATGAAATATTGCGAAGATACTTGGAAGCGTGGTTTCCGATACTGTCAAGCTCTTCCGGCAGGATAATCTATTTAGACGGCTTCGCCGGGCCCGGCGTGTATTCGGGTGGCGAACTTGGATCCCCGGTAATCGCTCTGCAAACAGCAGTAGATCATGTCTTGCGGTCGCATTTCCAAGAAATAACGTTCTTCTTCATCGAAAAAGAGCCGGAACGGGCTAAGATGCTTAGTGAAGTTCTCAAGAAACAGTTCCCGAAACTTCCGAGCAACATCAAGTACAGAGTAGATGGAGACGGCTTCGCACCAACTTTTGAAAATGTATTAGATGAACTTGAGAAGGACGGTGCGATGCTTGCCCCAACATTCGCATTCCTGGACCCCTTTGGCTTTTCTGGTTTGCCAATGAAACTGATTGGTCGAATGATGAAGTGCAAGAGGTGTGAAGTTCTCATAACTTTTATGGTAGGTTTCATTAAGCGGTTCTTGGACGACAAAAGGGAAGCAACACTCAATGATTTGTATGCAACAGACGAGTGGAAGAAAGCTCATGACCTTGCCGATCCAGAGGAGCGTCTGCGATTTCTTATCTCACTATATGAGAAACAGTTGAAGTGTGTTGGTGGCGTCAAATATGTCAGAAGTTTCGGCATGACGAACAAGCAAAACCAGATCATCTATGACTTGGTCTTTGGAACGCAACACCCAAAGGGTCTTGAAGTCATGAAACAGGCCATGTGGAAGACTGATCGAACAGGCTCCTATGGGTTTTCTGACCTCTCAGACCCGAATCAAGTCTACCTGTTGGATTACGACGACGAACCACATTGGATTCCGAATGCTGCCGACAGTGTTTGCACCAAATTTAGAGGACAAACCATTCCAGTGGAGCAAATACGTGAATTTGTCGTGACAGACACACCGTTCATCTATCGCAGCTCAATCTTGCAGCATTTGGAGAAAAGCTCACCGCCGAAGATAGTGAGCGTACTCAATAGGAAACGAGCTTTCACCTACCCTGACGGCTGCACTGTTGTCTTTTGCAGTTAACCTCTGTGACCCCACGAATCCATCATTGCTTACAAGGCACTTCTACCATAGCAGTTGCAAGTTCTGAGACTGTAATCTATTCCCAATGCTTGGATCATAAGCACAGTCTCCTTGCACACTGACACATTCGAAAGCGGATACCCGATTGAATCCAGTTTGCCACAAAAGAAAGTGTAGATCTCTTTCCTTTGCTCAAATGTCAATTTTTTTCCCCAACTACTGTCTTCTTTGAAAAACTTGACCCATGTCAAGTCGGCGTTCGAGTCGCCTGCGTATTTTATCGTCTTCCACAAACCTCTTGGCGTTCCAAGAACTATCCTGTTTGGTCTCACATTCTTCAGTAGCTGGTCAAGAAGCTCAGAGTAACATGAACGCCAATTATCTATGGGGAAGACGGGGTCTATCCGTACCCTAACGTCATAGCCTTTCTCACTAACTCTCTTTGCTGCTTGTATCCTTTCCTCGGGAGTGGCAGCGCTTCTCTCCCACAGTTTCGCAACGGCCGGGGCGTTGATGCTCCAGCCGCAAATCACCTGCTTTCTGGGTTTCTCCAATAGAAATTCAACATTTTTTTCGCCGAATTTCGTCAGTAAATAGACTTTGTGCTTATTCTGTTCTTCAAATTTGTCAACGATGGGAATCATCATCTCAGGGTTCATTAGAGCATCAGACAGTTCTCCTGCATTGAAAATTGCAGGCGCCTGTATTTGCGTGAATGCTTCATCTAAGGCTTGCAGAACTTGCTCAGTTCTTACGTATTGAGGCTTCATGCGCCCTCGCATGGTTCCTCTCAGATAGCAGTAGCTGCAATTGAGAGGGCATCCATAAGCCCATCTCAACTCCCAAAACATTCCACAGGCTATATCTGAAGGGGTCTTGTCAAAAGGTACGACAATGCGGTTTCCTTTCCATTCAAGCTCAGGTTTCTGTGAAAAATGAATTGCTTCTGGGTGTTTTAACTGTTGGATAGCTTTTGCCTCTATAAATCTGCTTATCTTTTGCGAGTGTTCTGCCGCTTTCTGTCGCTTTTCTTTTTTGATAGTGGTCCATGCCTTGAAAGCGGCTTCTCTATGCTTTTTTTTGTCTTTCAAATCTTTCAATAATAACCACACAGCGCACTCTCAGTGTAATGCTTTCTCTCCTGAATCAAAGTATTAAAGCAATATATAGACCTAAACCATTTTGAGAATATGGTCTGCTTTGGAATCGTTAATCAGCAAGATCATGGCCGGACCAAGGAAAATCCTGTTCTTCGGTCCGCCTGATTGTGGAAAGACTCTATTCGTTGAAGCCATCGCTGGTGAAGCGCAGAAGGCCGACCAAGCATGGACTTGTGTCGAGATAAATAGCGCTGGGATTCTCAAAGGCGATGCTTATGCCAATGTTGAAAAAGCCTTCGAGGGAATACCGACCTTCGGGATAAATCAGATCATAATCGATGACTTAGGAGTGTTCATCCATGATCTTGAGACCGACCCTAAGGCATTGCGACTCATGCTGAGCAGCATGAGAAGACTGAGAAATGTCTTGGTCACTGCTGTGACGAGACTACCCGTTCGGCTGAGTCCAGATGTCTTGGAAGTATTTGACATGTTCGTTCCAATGCTGTACCCGAGTAAGGAAGATAGGTCAGATATTCTTCGGAAATACTGCTCACAGTATAGAACCTTGGATGAAGCAACCGACGCTTTATTGAATCAGTTGTCCGGTATGAGTGCGTGGTTCTCAGGCCTTGAACTGGCGAAGCTGATTATTGATACTTTTGCTACGACACGTAATCCCACTAAACAAGAAGATTTTCTGCCAAACTTGAATAACCTTGCTGCAAGTTTCAATATCGAGGAACGTAGAAAAGACCTAGAAGAATACTTGGAGTTCACCCTAGGCAACACTAAAATCCCCTTTGAATTTCAAGAAGAAGCTAGACAACTTGGAATAGAGCTTGGGCTCATGTCCGGATCTTTCCTCGTGAAATCAGCAGAAATACTGCGATTTCTCGGTCATGTTGAGAAAGTCAAAACCGCTGAATACAGAATTGTCGGGAACTACGTGCGCTTCAAAGAAGACACCAGGACGGCTTTGAGTAATGCCGTGAGCAGAGTGAAGAGGATATTCGCTGATGAATCTCTGTGGAGCAATTGGAACAACTTCCTAGTTCATGGTCCCCCTGGAAGTGGCAAGACTTACTTTGTTGAGCAGTTGACGAAGGAACTGCCTCATGACATACGATTCCGTGAACTAAATCTCGCCAAGATTCCTAATGATGCTGTCTTGAGAGAAAAAATCGGAGATTGGCGCAGTTGTCTTAGTAGTGGTAGAAAACTGCTACTTTTCATCGATGAAGTGGAGTCAAGACAAAGCGAAAACTGGCCATTTCCGGCTCTGCTGCCCGTGGTGGAATGGAACAAGAATGAAGGAAAACCATTCGTGTGTTTTCTTTCTGGCAGCAAAGGAAGGAACTTGCCTGAGTTCATCTCATTATTAACAGGGTTGAATAAGGGATCAGACCTTTTGAGTCGAATTCCTCATGAGAATAGAATAGTCATTCCTCCTTTGTCTTATGAGGACAAGATCATCATCACAATCTGCTTGAGCCAGGAAAAGGCTCTACATCAGAAAAAGCCGATTGCGAAGATTGAGAAAACAGTCCTCGCCGTTGTTTCTTTGCGCCCAGATATAGCTGATGCAAGACAGATTGAAGGCCTTGTCTCAGCAGCTGTTCAAAGAGTGCCTTTAGGTGAGGATGTGCTTGGCTACGACCATCTGTTCAATCCCTTTGACAAAGCAAAGTACGAACTACTCCGCAACTATCCCGATCTTTTTGGTGCACTGGCTGGCAAATATGTCACTATTGATGGCGGATAGCCTCACCTTTGGGATGAGGATTGAACTAGCGTTTCATATTCGTCTCAGTGTTCATTCCCTCGCGCATGAACACTTATTAGTAATTGACAATTTGAGGCGCGTGCAACTTCTTGAGGAGGCCAAAATGTGAGGGTTCAAACGTGGACTCTAACCCTTATTCCCCCACCATAACTACAAAGGTCCTGTTATAGCTGCTTGTACGTTTTATGTTTATAAAACGAAAGTCTTCAGTCTATCCTTACCAACAGAAGCGCATCTGGAGAGGAGAAAAAGGGGGGTTTTGCGGGAGCTATGGGACGTTAGAAGTCCCTTATCTCTGGTCTTGATTCGGGATTCATAAAGCTAATTTATCTGGAAAGGTGAAAAGTCACGTGCGTAATAGGTGGTCGTATATGAACTGGCGAGCCGTCGCAATTCTGCTATTTCTGCTGGCAGCGTCTTTTGTGATTCCGATTCAGAGAGTCTCGGCGGACGTTGATTCGGATCTCCAGGTAACGCCGCTCACCCAACATCTGGTCGTGGACCTCGTGTACACCAATATGGTCAGGTTTAACTTCAACATAACCAACTCCGGCACCCAGCCGAGGCCGATCATGATTCAGCCCCAGCCGGTGCCAGATTGGGGAGAGCGCTACGACTTTCAGTTCACGGTTCAGCCAAACGGGACCGACACGGTTTGGGTTAACATGGTGTATGGACTTCCGAACTCGACCTTTAACGGGCTGACCTACACCGCGACCTACGGCGTGATCGCGTGGCACGTTGACCCGCCGATGGACCAGTACGTGGTGGCGAACGTGACCATAACATGGACCATAATCAGTTCGTGGGACGGCGTGTACTATGACGGAAGCGGAAGGGTGCTTGACGCTACGGATGCTAGTCCGATTCCAGGCGCTTACGTCGGCTTCGACATGGCCGGCCAGTTCGGACTCGGCTATGGGAACCCCGTGGTTTCACAGGCCGACGGAAGCTACTCGGCGGACAGGGTGTTTCCGGGAATTTCAAGCATCGCCATCGCGATGGCCCGCGGGTACCAGACCTACATAAACGCTGACTACTATGTTGCCCCAAATCCGCAGCGGCGCATCCAGCAGGACTTCCAACTGATCCCCTCAGGAACCGTGGGAAACTACAGCTTGGAATGGAGCTCAACCCTGCTCAGCCCCATCTACTACGGGGCGATATCATCCGACTTCAAAACCGCGGTTTTGGCGGGAGGCGAGCACGCAACCATGAGCTACCACGCATCAGTCTCGCCGTCTTTCAGCAACCTGTACTACGTCTACATGTTCGACACGAACGGAACACTGCTCTGGAGGTTCGGCCCCGTCACCAACTCCAGCGATATTTATGGAGGGTTCTGGAGCGCCGCCATAACGGCGGACGGCTCCTTAGCGGTCGCGGGAACCAACGATGGGCAGCTCTTCGTCTTTGACAGGCACGGCCTGCTGTGGGACGTAGACGCAAGAGGCTCCAACGGTTCAGCGGCGTTTGCACGGTTTTCGCCAGACGGGAAGTATCTGGTGGACTATGCATTTCGCGCCACGATAGAGTACAGGAACGCGAGCACCGGCGCGATCCTCTGGACTGCACACACTGATGAGTATGCCGATCCGAGGGCGTCTCTGTTCAGCGCTGATGGCGGCAGGCTGCTGGTTGGAACTTCAGTTCTGCGGATGTTCGACACCGCAGACGGGACCCTGCTCTGGGCAACAACGACAAACGGGTATATCTGGCCGACCGCGATCGCCGCGACATCCGACTTCTCACTCATAGTCGTTGGCACCGGGAAGGGCGGCAGTATCTGGGCCTATGATGGTGACGGTAATTTCAAGTGGGAATTCGATACAACAAGCACAGCGGTTAACTGGGTGTCCATGTCAAGCGACGGCTCCGTCATTGCTGTGGGGGCAAGGGACGGTCTCAGAATCTTCAGCCCGGACGGGAAGCTGCGCTGGGGGATCTGTGGTGCAATCATCCTCCCATGGTTTGGCGACGTAACGGCGGGAGCTGTGACCCCGGATGGCCGCTACATTCTTGCGGGTACAGACGGCTCCACAGTTTATGTAAGCGACTACAATGTCACTCCTAATGGTGCCTTGCTCTTTGACGTGAACGGCACCCTCCTCTGGAGCGACTTCTGGAACACCACGGCGACGAAGTGGTCGCCTCCCGACTTTGGAAGACCACTATTTGCCGCAATATCCAACGACGCCAGCACTTTCGTCTTTGGGTCCACTGACAACATGGTAAGAGTATACCATGGGGCAGTCGTGGCGTCGCCGACTTCTCAGAGCGTCAATCATGTTATTGACCATAGTGTTCAAGTAGATGGAAGAGTTTTTCATGTTATCACGGAAAGCAACTCAACCGTGTCGGATCTTGTCTTAGATCAATCGCAAATAGAATTCAATGTCTCTGGTGACTCTGGCACTGTGGGATATTTCAACGTGACAATTCCAAAGTCTTTGATGAACTGCACAGAACTTGATGATTGGGTTGTATGGGTTAATGGTACACAGCTTCTTCCGCTTGACTTCCCCCCGCCAACGGAAAACGCAACAGACACGTTCATACACTTCACTTGCACGTTTGCCTCTACGTTACAAGTAACCATCAAAGGAACACACGTGGTACCAGAATTCTCATCACCAACCATTCTGCTATTATCCATTACAACAACGCTCCTAGCAATCATAGTCTACAGAAGAGGAAATGGAAAACGGTCAAGACTCTGGAGAGAGGAGCACCTTCAGCATTTATCTAGCATTGGAGACTGGTATACACCTGATGACAGAGATGTCAGATCCCTGAAAAGAAATCGGGCTTGCGGGAGAAGTCGCCATTCCGTGTGGAAGAAAACGGTTCGGCAAGGTTTAATGCATCAAACTACTGCGCTCATTCGGCGCATTAACTTCTTTTGGAGATCTGCGGGTTCCTAATGCAAACCAAGGTCTATTTGTTCTGGAAAAAGCTGCCTAAAGGGAGTGTAGTATCAGCGGCCATGTACATGTGCTAATTGAAGTATTTCAGATAGTTTTGCAGTAATCCTGATACCGCTTTTCTCGAAAAGATATGCTCACTATTCCTACCTGTATCCAGATCTAAACCGATGTGATACAGTATTCCGAATCCATATCTCACGAATGCTACAGGAAAGACATCCCTACCAAGTATTTGAGCCCTTACCACAGGAATGGCACTAAGACTAGTTAAGGAGTCCATTGGGCGAAAGACGCAAAGTGTATTTCCTAGCTGCTTGCAGTTCCAGAATCTTGTGTCACTAGAATTTTGGAAGATTGGCAAAGGGAATGGACCTATACGATTCGATGCTGGGTCATCCATCAAAGGCATTGCACCGAAGTCCCTTTGTGCTAAATTGTTCATGAGAAGAGTCGTTCCTAGGACCTGGATTTGAGGCGTTCCTTGTACCGTTACAAAACGGAATGCAAGGGGGTAGTTTGGCAAGATTGTGCTGGTGTTTTTCAGATTGCCGCCTGCAACGACATCAAAATAATAAGCGAAGGGCATTCCGCCGCAGGAGACAAAAACTCCTCCTAGGAAGATGTATTCTTTTACGAGTTCATAGGCAGGAAGGGTGTTTGGAGCTGTGATTTTCTCAGGGTAGGCTTCTCCGAAAGGATTAATGACGCAACACATGGAATTGTCTAATTCGGAAATTGTCTTCAATTTTAGCTTAACACGAGTTTTCCTGATTTTTGAAAGATGACTACGCCAATTCCTAACACCAAATCCACTGGCGTATGGTGCTTGATTACATCTTACCTCCGCATGAGATCGTGAAAAAGCTCCATTCAAAATTCCGACTAGGATA
>Ga0315285_10003905_pt1 | contig 15485 bp, 3 predicted proteins | sample YL17G09_36_MG_FD_203698 | JGI IMG/M metagenome (GOLD analysis project Ga0315285, IMG submission 203698) | Sediment microbial communities from Yellowstone Lake, YNP, Wyoming, USA - YL17G09_36 | ecosystem: Environmental > Aquatic > Freshwater > Lake > Sediment | place: USA: Wyoming | collected...
CAAATCGATTCCCGCGTATAGTGTCTTCACGGCGCCCTCCTTTCGGGTTGTGCCTCTCGGCCTTCTTTTCACACTCGATCGAGAGTATCACGACCCGACGGAGGAGCCGCCTAGATGATTATCAGACGCGCTTTTAAACTGCCAAAAGCGAGTCAGTCCCTGTTTTTCGCTTGTGTTTCTGAATGAAATGGGAGTTTTTGCAGACAGGGGCGACTTTTTCAACAGCCCCACAGTCTCCTAGTCTCTTGCATGTGAATTGCAGCCGCTTTTAGAATACAAAGAAAGGAGAAAGCAACAAATGGATAGTTCCAAGCTAACGCGCCGCTCGTTTATCGAGCGAGGGGTTTTGGCTTCGGCAGGCAAGTTGAAGTCACCAGCTGCGAGCGTGTCCGTACGCTACGCAAACGGCGCCGTGATGACCTACGGCGGCAACCTGTACTGCTGTGGGGGCCCGGGGCCGGACATCCTGTTCGGCGACGAGTCCACCCTCGAACTCGGCGCCCGCGAGGCGAGACAAGCGACCGTCTACAAAACATCATACTGGCGCCCCTACGGTGAAATTGGGGGCACGGCTTCAAAGGACGTAATCGAACTGCCCAAGATGGAGGCGGATCCGTCGATCCTGCAGTACGCGCACTTTCTCAAAGCCGTCAAGGGGGAGCAACCGCCCTTCCCCTCAGCCAGAGACCACATGCCCGCCGTGCTTATTGCGCGGGCGTCGCAGATGTCCCAGGCAGAAGGGCGTCATATGAAGGCTTCCGAAGTCAGTTGAGGCGGTTTCTCGCGAGTGGGTTCGCCAACGGAAGAATGAGGCACGTGACAGAAATCTTTGGAGCGGTGGGTTCCGAAGTGGAAAGGCGCGTGACACTTGGCCGGTGGTCTTGCGCACAGCTAAGGAAAAGGATATGTTCATAAAGTGGCCGACGGATCCATTGGGTGGAATTTTGAGTAGCGAACCGAAAAGGAGAGCGAAATGACAACGTTCATCATGGTGGGCAGGTACTCGACCGAGGCGATAAAAGCCATAAGCGGCGAGCGCACCGCGAAAGCAAAAGGGATAGTGGAAAAGTGTGGTGGCAAGCTGTTGACAATCTACGCCACCATGGGAAATACCGACCTGCTGGCAGTCGTGGAATTCCCCGGCATCGGCGAAGCCATTAAAGCGTCTGTTGCCCTGAATAAGGCTCTGGGGATCTCCTTCTCCACCGTACCCGCACTTAAGGTGGAAGAGTTCGACAAACTGGCAGCCAGCAAGCAGTAGGAATCCCCGGGTCAGGTAGTTTTCTCTCCGCGCATCGGCGGCGTCACCCGCGAGCAACCTCGCCTGCGCGAACCAGGAGAGTACTGTGCCCGCCGCAGGACAGGGAACTGGCCCCGCGCCTTCCGGAAGAAGGCTTCCAAGGTCCGGCGAACGTACATAGCGCGTCCTCTCGTCCATTTTGCAGTCAAGATGCAGCATAGACGATCCCCATTTCAGGTCAAGCAGAATCCGGTGCGAAGGCAGCGGGGGTTGGTTTCGAACCAACGGCCTTTGGGTTATGGGCGCGTTCGGGCGCTTTCTTGCATCCCATCGGGCCGTAGGTAATTGCAGCGGTTCCAAAAGGTTACGTTCAATTGAACAGGCTTCCCATACATCCGTTTTTACCATGTTTTTCAAATCTTGGGTACAGTCTTGGGTACAAAGCTTTGCTTTTCCTCAGTACAGAAACGGCCAGCTACACCCAGAGGAGGGGCCTGACTTCTGCCCTGTCTTGTCTCTGCCTGTGCAATGGTTTCGGCCTCTGCCGGATGAATGGGCCTCGGGATGCGGCGCCGTTTTGAGCCGAGTGCGGAGTCTATGCGGAGACGGAGATGGCTCTTCTTTCGCCAAACTCTGCAGACCTCGGCATTGGCTCTATCCCCCTCTCCCCAAACCACGAAATGCGCGGTTTTACGCGGAGCGTAGCGATGGGCGGCGCTTAAGCTTCTCTGGAAGAGTGTGAAACTCTTGTGGCACTCGCCCAACGGCACACACGGGACAGCGTTCAACGGCTGGAGAAGGTCGGCAATGGGGGCTTGACCGGAAGTCTCCGGGGTGCTACTTTCTGGAGCAGCTTCAGAGTGATATTGTTACACTTGGAAAACAGGGTGCACCGATTCGGCTCGAAAGGGGTTTCATGGCACAATCTGCGCGTAGCCCGAGAGCGTATTACGGCTGGCGTATCGTCGCACTGATGTTTTTCACCTTGTTCTTCACGGGGGGCCACGGCTTCTACACGTTTTCGGTGTACCTGCCTCGTCTCATTGAAACCCTCGAGTGTGACGTGTTCTCGGCGACGATTGCGGTCGCTGTGTCGGCCGTCGTGGTGGGCCTGGCCTCGCCCGTCGTCGGCGTCTTCATGCAACGATTCGGCGCGCGGAAAGTGTTGATAACGGCCACTGCAGCCGCCGGAGCCGTAGCCTTCCTCATGTCCTTCCTCACGACCCTGTGGCACCTGTACGCACTCTCGGCGCTGTCCGGCGTTGTCGTGGCCGCATCCACGCTCGTGCCCGCACAGACCATCGTCACCGTGTGGTTCCGCAAGTATCGCGGGCGCGCCATGGCCCTGACGTTGATGGGCATCGGCCTGGGCGGCCTTCTGTTGCCGCCCGCCACCTCGTACCTCATCGCCCATTTCGGCTGGCGCGGCGCGTACCGCGTCATGGGCCTGCTCTTCTACGTTGTTGTGCTCCCTCCACTTGCGGTGCTCCTGCGCAACCGTCCCTCTGACGTTGGCCAGATGCCCGACGGCCTCGTACCGCAAAAAGGGGGGGACGCCACAGCCCACCTGCCGTCCGGCGTATCCGCACAGCGCGCCGTTCGCACGCCCGCGTTTTGGCTTATTACGGGCATTTATGTCCTTCAACTTTATGCGACGTCCGCCGTTGCCATGAACACACAGGTATTCGCCGAACACCAGGGATTCTCGGTGATGACGGCTCCTTTGTTCATGGCCTTCGCGCTCGGTGTCACCTTGCCGAGCAGGTTCATCACGGGCGTGCTGTGCGACCGGTTCAGTCACAAGGCACTCATGGCTATCACCGGCCTGTTTGTAGCAGCCGGCCCGCTCGCCCTCGAGGTCTGCGTGATCAAGCTCGGCTGGATCGATTATCGCGCTATCGGCGTGTTTGCATTGTTGCAGGGCGGGGCGGTGGCCATGAATGCTGTCGTGCTGCCCGTCTTGATAGGCCGCTGCTTTGGGGAACGCGAATTCAGCAAGATCATGGGCCTGATCATGGTTGGCTTTGCGGTAGGCATTCTATTCGGGCCTACTTCCGCGGGACGCATCTTTGACAAAACAGGCAGCTACGAGATAGCCTTCTTCCTCTGCATCGCGTGTGCCCTGCTGTCCGTCGTGCTCGCCCTACTGATTCGGCCCGATGCGCTACGCGCCGAGTTCGAGACCGCGAGAAGAACCGCGGATAAGGCCGCCGCCTAAGGCGCTGTGTTGGCGGGTCGACCACCAGGCCGGCCGAAATTAAAGATCAGCCCGAAACAAAATGCCGGGACAAGTGAATCGGTTCTGGATTGCCTACCCTCTCTTGCTCGCATCGAGCTAACTCCAAAGCGGCGTGAAAGGCAAGCGGAACTTCTGTCCGCCCAGCCGTGGGACCTGATCATTGTCGATGAAGCGCGCCATGCGCGACGGCGGGTGCGTTTCCAGGATCTGGATGATCCAGAGGCCACGTCGGCGATTTTTGCCCGCATAAATCGCACTAGCCACAGTGTCAGGGGGCCCTTCTGTCAAGAAACATCGATACGCCCACCAGTTTTCTATTGATTCTAAGACAGGTGCAATGTTATTATTTCTACTGTGTATGGAAGTGCGTCGTCTGGGGCGGGGCGGGATACTAAAGGCCCGTTGGAGATCAAAGCATCGGCGGGCGTTGCGTAACCCGCAGTGCGTTAAGTTGCCTGTAGTGTGTTGTATTCAACCAGTACGTGAGGTTACTATGAGACAGGCGTTTGCTTTCCAAACTACTCAGAGCACGCTTATACCTAAACGGCATGCCGTGTTTACGGTTGCGGTTGTGCTTGCCGTGCTTCTGGCGCCACGCGCCTGGGGCGATCCGCACCCGATCAACTTCACTCCGGTCATGCAGTATTGCCACGAGCGGTTCCTCGCCTTGGCAGGAGAGACTTTCCTTAACCCCGCGACCGCGGATCACACGGCGGAGAGCGGCCTCGGTATCTTGGATGTCGACGAATTCAAATTGCTGTCACTCGTGCTGGGGAACCCGGCGGCCCCGCATCACGACGCGGTACACGCGGCGTTCGTTGCCAATCAAGGTCTGGCCAGAACGGCCATCGGCAGCACCATTATCAACCTGACCACGTCACCCTATACCTCGGGTCCCACAGAGCGCCAGCCCATACCCGGGACCGACCCGGTTCAGTACTATGCCGTGGACGCCATGATGGGCGCCTACGTCACCTTCGGCGAGTGGGATTTGTACATGGAGACGATGCAGGCGTTCAAAGATTCTGCTTTCGGCAGCAGGGTTACGGTGCCCACCAGTCAAGCGGGATACGACCTTTCCGTGTCCGCGTTGCTGGGGATGTGCGAAGATTTGGACGGGGACGGGGTCAGCAACTCGAATGAATATTGGGTTGAAGGTTCTTACATCAACGCGGTCGACCCCGCTGTTGCCGATTCTGCAACGGTTTGGAACGTCGTGGGGTGTGTCGACGAGAACAACACAAGCTACCGTTTCTTCTACAACCCAGGCAATCAGCGCATCTACACCGTCACTCCAGTACCCACGTCATGGAGCGATGCCATAGCCTACGGTGAAAGCCTGGCATACCAGGGCTTGAACATTCCAGGCGCGCTCTGCACCATCCGCAGCGCCGAGGAAAATCAATGGATCCTCGACAATATCAGCGGCCCACTTGATGAGACGTACTGCTGGATTGGGGCCAGCGATGCCGGGAACGACATGGGCAGTAGCGTGCCCAACCCCGACGACTGGTACTGGCTCAGCGGCGAGCCCATGATCTACACCAACTGGAACAGCGGCGAACCCAACGGGGTGAACGGTGGGGAAGACTACGGCACCATGCGCAGCGACGGCACGTGGAACGACCTCGCTTTGACGATCGGAAGCCCGCCCGTTCCCTGCACGTATTACGGCATTATCGAGCTCGACGGCCAGTGGCCCGACAGCGACGGCAATGGGGCGCCCGATGCTTTTGAAAACCGCATCTACGTGGACATCGACAATACCTCCGGCGTCGAGGACGGCGAATCCTGGGCCACGGCGTTTACGAGCCTCCAGAATGCTGCCGCGGCGGCAGCCGTTTACAGCGCCGCCGAGGTCTGGGTCGCGGAAGGCACGTATACCGCTGAACCCGGTGCAGACCCGGCAGAACCCGTGCTCACCATGGCGGAACATGACCGCTTTTATGGCGGATTCATCGGAATCGGCCCGGGCGGACTCGAGACCTCGCGCAGCCAGCGCAACTGGACCGCGCACGTCACCACGATTGACGGTGAAGACGGGCGACGCTGCGTGACCGGCGCCAATTACGCGAGGCTCGACGGGTTTACCATCACGCGCGGGAATGCGGCTGGCGGCTCGCCTGATGGTTGTGGTGGCGGAATGTACAACAATGCCTGCTCGCCGACGGTGGCAAACTGTGTTTTCACTGCAAATGCGGCTGCTTTCTGGGGAGGCGGCATGTCTAACATGCCGGATGCATCGCCAATCGTGGTCAAATGTCTGTTCGAAGGGAATACAGCAGCTTTTGATGGCGGCGGTATGAGTAACGTAACTTCCAGCAACCCCGTGGTGCGGGAGTGCGTGTTTCGGGATAATCTGGCTGCGGACGGCGGCGGGGCCGTGTACAACCATACCTCTTCCTTGCCGGAATTCGTCAATTGCGTTTTTGACGGCAACTCGGCTACTGCGGACGGTGGAGGCGGCATCCTGAACCACACGTCGTCGCCTGTGGTAGTGAATTGTACGTTTTCCGGAAATCTTGTTGTAGGACCCACGACGGTCCCGGGACGCACGGGAGGCGGCATTTTCAACATACCGGGGACGGGGTGTTCGCCGCAGGTGACGAACTCCATCTTCTGGTCCAACACGGGCGTGCAGATCGAGAATGACACACCGGTTGTAAGCTATTCCTGTGTCCAAGGCGGCTACGCCGGCGCGGGCAACATTGATGCCGATCCGCTGTTTGTGGATGCGGCGAACGGGGACGTGCGTTTGCAGGCGGGATCGCCGTGCATCAACGCCGGGACGATGTCCGGCGCGCCGGACGTCGACATTGCCGGGGTGAGCCGTCCCTGTGGCCGCGAGGCCGACATGGGCGCGTACGAGATGGAGGTGCCCTGGGCCGTTGTAACCGACTCGGAGGGCGCGTCCAACGATACGTCCGTCTACATTCGCGCTTGCCCCAACACGATCGGGCTGCAATCGTTTGCCATCGCGAACGCCGGATGTGCCGTACTCTCCATCACCAACATCTACAGCAACGCCGGCAGCGAGTTTTCGTTTGACGGGCTTGAGCCGGTTGTACTGTCCCCCGGCCAGTCTCACACGCTCGATGTTTACTTCACGCCGCCCGTGGAAACGATGTACGCGGCGCTTGTCTGGGTGGTGAGCGACGATCCGGACACCGCGGCGCTTGAGCTTTCCGTTACGGGCGAAGGCACGCATGTCCACCAACAGCCTCCCTGCCCGATTGCGCCGACGATGCACTCGCAAATGGAATGGCTTTGCCAGTTTTTCGGCGTGGGTGACTACTACACCGCGGATATTGATGCCGACGGGATTCCCGACTATTGGGAACTGGACCTGCTGAGCGAGGTCCTGTGCAACGATACGCTCCCGTACCACCAACAGGCGGTGTGCGCGTTTTCGTCCAACCTCACGATGCTCGGACACGAGATTCAGAGTTGGCCGCTGCCTGGTTTTACTACGGCCTTCGCCGCGTGCCTCACGGTGGACGCCGAACTGCAAGCCTGGACGCGCAGGTACATGGGGTTCGTCCGGCCGTACTCGATCATTGAAAGTAATCCGTTTGGCGCGGGCGGCGATCCGGACGGCGACGGCGTCTCAAATCTGACCGAATGCCAAAACGTGATGAACCTGCTGGGGCTTGGTGAGGCGGCGCGCCTGTTTTTCAGCATTTGCTCGAACGACAGCGCCTTGGACGGCTCATACCTGCCGCCGAGCCAACTTGAAATGACCGACTCCGTCGCGCCCGGAGACGATCATGCCGTGTCCTTCCAAACCTGCCCTTTGTCGCACAGAACCGCCGATATTCTCCTGAAAAACGTCGGCAGTTCGCTCCTCGTGATCAGCAGCATCTACAGCATCTACGGCAATTCGGGAGAAGCAGGCTACCCCTTCACGTTCCCCGCCCTCGATGCCGCCATCCCGCTTTTGCCGGGCCAGTCACACCAGATCAACGTGTCGTTTAGCCTGGACACCGAAGGGGCGATCACAGATGTCCTGGGAATCGTCAGTAACGACCAGGAATTCCCCATGCTGCCACTGTACCTCGACGGCGCCGCCAGCTATGGGTTCTGCACCGAGCCGGAGTGCCCCATTCTGCCGGCGTTTGACTACCAAGGCGATTTCATCATGGCTGATTGGGGGACTGCCGACTTCGACCATTCCGGCATTCCTGATAGTTGGGAAGTGGCCGTACTGGCCGAATTACTGTGCAATATCGCTCAGCCGCTTCACAATGAAGCCCTGAGCGTTTACCTCTACAACCTCGATCAATGGGAATCTGCTATCGCGTATGTTGGGTTCCCTCCAGGCATAATCGATCAGGTCTGCGCTGCTCTGGCGTGCCTCTCAGATCCGATGCGTGATGAGCTGATTGACGCAGCGGATGGCTTCGGCGACTATGCATGGCTGCAGGGAGAACCGCTTGCCCCGAATGCCGATGCCGACGGCGACGGCGTCTCGAATTATGACGAGTACATCAACGTGCGATGCGCGGGCGGGTCGCGCGAAGAGTATGTCTCGTGTGTCCTCGATCCCGATTGCGGCGCGCCGTTCATCGAGGGTACGCACCTCGCCATAGTCGATCCCGACGAACCCGTCTATGACCGCAGCTTTGATTTGATCGCATGCACGGGCGAATCCGTGGCCAACAACCTTATCCTGCGAAATGTCGGCTCGACGCTCCTTACCATCAACGCCATCTATTCTGCTTACCAGTTCTACAGTCTCCCCGACGGCCCCTTTGCCTACTCCGGCCTCACGGATGTCCCCGTCGTCCTTTCCCCCGGCGAAACCCACGTCGTTGAAGCCGCTTTCCAATCTCCCGAACAGGGGGTTTTCACGGATTCTCTGTTCATATCCAGCGACGACGAATTCAACTCGTTGCAGTCGGTGTCCATATGGGCCATGGCCGATGACGGATTGTGCTGTCCAATTCTGCCGCTCATTGACGCGGACGGCGAGTGGCTATCCGGCAGCGAATACGATTATTGGCACTATCTGGACATTAACTACAACGGCTTCCTGGACGCGTGGGAACTCGCACCGCTGGCCGAGGTGATCTGCGATCCATCGCACCCGCTCTACTCGGACGCGCTCCATGCCTATGCGCACAACCTCGCCACCGTCAAGGCCGCCCCGGACAACGGCATGTACCTGCATGACGCCGACCGGCTGATGGCCGCATGGGCGACCCTCGATTCGTATTCAAGAGAGTTTGTTGAAATGTACGCGGGCGGCGGCCCTTATTACGCAATACCGGGCGACCCGTTCCGACCCTCCCACGACGTTGACGGCGACGGTGTCAGCAACGGCGACGAATACTGGAACGTGATGTACCTCCTGGGTGACGAACGGTTCGCGCGCGCGGTGTATGTCCAGTGCGTGCTGGATCCCGCGCTGGATGGAACGTCCTTCCCGCCGGACATTCTCGATGTGTACGATTCCGTGCCGCCGGAAGACGACCGGCGCATCGAAATCACGGCGTGCCCGCACAATCGCGTGTCCGAGTATCTGACCGTGGTCAACCTCGGCGCCACCCTGGCCGCCATCGACAGTATCTACAGCATCTACGACACCTACACCGGCCCCGGAAATCCGTTTGCCTACGCCGGACTCGACGTCCCGGTCGTGCTGTATCCCGGTGAGCACCGCACCATTGATGTGACCTTCACGGCCGGCGATGAATCCGAGGTGTTCACGGATCAACTGGTAATATGCAGCGGCAGCCTGGCAAGTGTCACGGTTAATCTTGAAGGCTCGGCCGCCTATGACGCTTGTGAAGAAATTCCCTGCCCGCTCATGCCCGTGATTGATGATGAGGGCGTGTATTTGTACCAGGCCGCCTGGGAAAGCGATTGGTTTACCGCCGACGAGGATCAAAACGGCGTCAGAGACAGTTGGCATGCCGCGCTGGTTGTCGAGGTCCTGTGCGATCCGACGCATCCGCTGCACGACCGCGCCGCGGCCGCCTACCTCCGCAACGTCGACGAAGCCCACGAGGCCCTCGGCTACATCAACCTTAGCGGCGCTTTCGATCACGTGGCCGCCGTGTTGGCCATGTTCAGCATCGAATTCCAGGAAGCGGCGCGAGATGCTTGCTATGGCCACGGCGACTACATTCTCATTCCGGAGTTCGTCATTTCAGCAGACGCCGACGGCGACGGCACCTCGAATTACGACGAATACATCAACGTCATGTGCGCGGGCGGCACCCGCGACGATTATGCTTCTGCAGCCGCCGACCCCGCCAGCGACGGCACGTTCCTGTCCGGCACGCAGTTGGGCATAATCGATCCCGATGCGCCGGTGTACGACCGCAGCTTCGAGTTCGCCGCATGCACGTCGAACACGCTTGTCAAAGACGTGGTGCTCCGCAACGTAGGCTCGACATTGCTTACGATCAACGCAATCTACACCGCCTACCAGTACTACAGCGTGCCCGACGGGCCGTTCGGCTACACTGGACTGACAGACCTACCGGTTGTGCTGGCCCCGGGCGACACGCACCTTGTCGAAGCTGCTTTTGCCTCCGCGGAGCAGGGCGTTTTCACGGACGAGATCTTCGTGCTCAGCGATGACGCCAGCCAGCCTCTCCAAAGCGTAAAAGTCTGGGCCATCGCCGACGAAGGCCTCTGCTGTCCGATCACGCCGTTGCTCGCAGACGAGTACAACAGGTACCTCGATGCGTTGGCTGCGTCGGACGACGTCAACGGCGACGGCATTTCCGACGGCGGCAGCACGTTGCCGCTGATCAAGGTGCTGTGCGACGAGTCGCAGCCGCTTCATGATGCCGCATTACGCGCGTACGCCCGCAACATCGCCGAAGTCCGCAGCGCCATGGGAGATTGGCCGTATGCCGGCTACTATGACCATATTCTTGCCCTGTTCGCGACGGTGAGCCCTTCGCTTCGCGAGGTTCCGCTCGGCTTGTTCGGCGGCAACTATGTAACCGTTCCCGGCGAACCGTTCGAAGCCGAACACGACGCCGACGCCGACGGCCTCTCCAATCTCGAGGAGTACATGAACGTGACCGCCGTTTTCTCCGGCGACCCGTTCTGGGCCTACTACGTACAGTGCGTGCTCGATCCGGAACGGGACGGATCGCCGTCGCCGCAGGCCGATCTCGAAGTGGTAGACATGCGGCTTTATGAAATGGCGCGAGCCGCCTGGTTTGACCTCTGCCCCAGCGAAAACGCCGTTACCGATCTCGCCTTCGTCAACGTCGGCGCAACACTCCTCACGATCAACAATATCTACAGCATCTACGACACCTATACCGGCGCCGGGAATGCCTTCCGGTATTGTGATCTTCCCGACACGCCGCTCGTGCTTGCGCCCTCGGGAGTCCATTTCGTCCATGTGACGTACAGCCCGCCGCTCGAAGGCGGCAGCCACGCCGATACGCTCCTCGCTGTCAGTTCCGACGAACAGGAGCCGCTTGTTAACGTCGACCTCACCGGAGACGACTCCGGCGACTGTCCCCGCGACTGGTACGGCGGGCCCGTTACCTACCATTACAACCCCGACAATGGCAGCGTCTACCGGCTTACCCCATGCAAAGCCACTTGGCTCGAAGCCGAAGCTTACGCCGAAAACCACACAATCGGCGCCGCGTTCATTCCCGGCACCCTTGCCACCGTCCGCTCCGCCCAGGAAAATTACTGGCTGAACACAACCTTCACCCTTCCTTACAGTGGCGACTGCTGGATAGGCTTTACCGATGCTGCGGTTGAAGGCGTGTGGGAATGGGTGTCGGGAGAGCCGGTTACGTTCCAGTACTGGAACGCCGGCGAGCCCAACAACTCTGGCAACGAAGACTATGGCGCCATCCGAGAAGACGGATACTGGAATGACCTCACGATTAACCATGTAAGACCCGGCATCGTCGAATTCGTCGGCCCCTACCCGGACAACGACGCCGACTCCATCCCCGATGCCTGGGAAGACAACGATTACAGCGGAACCCCCGACGGGTTTGAGCCCGAATACATCAATTTCGCAGCGATACAAAACGCCATCGCCACCTGCTACTCCGATCCGGACGGCATGTATCCGTTTGAACCGGACGGCCAGGATGACGCCGACAACAACTGGAACAGCATCCCTGATGCGGCCGAGTTCGGCCTGCTGGCGGAAATCCTCGCTGACCCCGACGCGCCCATGCACCCCGAGGTACGTGCCGCGTACGACGCCAACGTCGAAGCCGCTCGGGAAGACATCGGGCCCGTGAACGACGCCCTTCTGCCCGAGTGGAAGTATTTCGCGGCCGCCTACACCACGTTCGGCGATGATGCGTCATGGACGTACATCCATTGGTGGCACAACAGCGTGGGTGGGACTTTGCCGCGCAGTGCCTACCGGGGCCTGCCCGACACGTTGTCCGCCTGCGGCGGCTTCGACGGCGACGGCGTGTCCAACATGGCCGAATACTACGGCCAGGGCGGCGACCCGTTCCTGTACGTGATCGCCGCCATGGACCCCGGCGAAACCACGGACGGCGGCGACCCATACTCGGTCTGCGGTATCCCCGAGTCGTTCTTCGACGTCTACCAGTTCAATCCCACGAACGGCCACGTCTATCGCATGACACCGGCGCCCATGTCGTGGGATGACGCCGAGACCTATGCCGAAAACCACAGCATCGGCGGCGTCCCGATTCCCGGCACGCTCGCCGCGATCGATTCGCCCATCGAGAACGGCTGGATCTTCCGCACGTTCCTGTCGCCGGCACTCGGGGACCAAAACGCGGATCCGTGGATAGGTCTTCGCGAAACCGCCGTCGAAGGCGTCTACGAATGGGTAACCGGCGAACCGCTCGCCTTTACCGCGTGGCAGGGCGGCGAGCCAAACAACAAGTATGGAGAAGAAGATCGGGCTGAGATGTACGGCACGGGCAGGTGGAATGACAATAATTACGGAGACCTCAAATACGCTGTGGTCGAGTTCCCAGGCGCCTGCACCGACACGGACGGCGACGGCGTCCCCGAGGAATGGGAAGACAACAACGCCAACGGCATTCCCGACGGATTTGAACCGGCCGATTCCGACGGCGACGGCATCCCCGACGATGTGGAAGGCACGGGCGACGCCGACGGCGACGGCATTCCCAATTATCTCGATACCGACAGCGATGGCGACACCATCCCCGACGCCGCCGAAGGCACGGGCGATCCGGACGGCGACTGGTTGCCCAACTACCTCGACCTGAACAGCGACGGCGATCACGTTACCGATCAAATAGAACATGCCCTCGGATACGATCCCTACGACCCGGCCAGCGACTGCTGGAGCCTGTACTTGACCCAGGCCGCCGCGGTGGATTTCGACGCCGTGATGGAGGCCATGCGCACGTTCGAGTACGAGGGCGGTTACCCGTTCTTGCAGTACGGCGATCCCGCCGCCGACATGAATCTCAACAGCATGGCGGACAGCGCCGAGTTCGCACTGTTGCAGGCCATCCTCAGCGATCCGTCTGCGCCCGGCCATGACGACACGCTCGAAGCATTCACCCTTAACGCGTTGCAGGCCATGGTCGATATGACCCTCGAGGCTGAAACGCTGTTGCCCGAGTTCAAATGGTGGATGGCCGCAGTTGCTACGTTCGGCGACGACAGGTCATGGTCATTGTTCGAGGGGCTCATCTACGACGTCAGCGCCGAACTGGCTGTCCCGTATTATGCGAACCGCGATCAGTACTACGCCGTACCCGCAACATCCTGCTGCGGCGACCCCGACGGCGACGGCCTGGCCAACATCAACGAGTATAACGGCCAGGATGGCGACAGAACCGCGTTCGTTGCGGCCGCCCTCGATTTCGGTATCACCATCGATGGCGGCGATTCGTGGGGCGTGTGCGAGGGCCAGTACGGCGCACCAAAGGCCTACTACTACAATCCCGCCAACCAGCACGTCTACCGCCTGACGCCCAACTACTTCACTTGGAGCGGCGCCCAAACCTATGCCGAAAACCACTCCATCGGCGCGGTGCCACTGCCCGGAAATCTGGCCACAATCCGTTCCGAAGAAGAAAACAATTGGCTATGGACAAGATTTGCGTCGACTTACGGATCCTGCTGGATTGGCTTCAACGACGCTGCCATCGAAGGCATCTGGGAATGGATCAGTGGCGAACCGGTTGTGTTTACGAATTGGAACACTGGCGAGCCAAACAACAGTGGCGGGATCGAGGACTACGGAGAAATCCGCGGCAACGGCACCTGGAACGACGCGTCAATAACTGATACACGCCAGGGTATCGTCGAATTTGTCGGCCCCTATCCGGATTATGACGGTAACGGGATTCCGGATGCGTGGGAGGATCTCGATGAGGATGGGACGCCGGAAGGGCTGCTGGACAATACGCCGCCGGAAATCACGATTGTTGGGGATAACCCGGCGTTGGTGGTGCTGGGCGGTGTGTATTCGGATGCGGGCGCGACGGCTTGGGACGATGTGGATGAGGACATCACGGCGCGCATTGCCGTTGTTCACACGGTGAACACATCCGTGTCGGGCACGTATACGGTGACGTATTCGGTTTCGGACGTGGCGGCCAACCCGGCCGTCGCGGTCCGCACGGTGTACGTGAACGAACCGCCGGTGGCGTACAACCAGAAGACGCTGGCGCCGGAGGACGCGCCGCTTGTGCTCGACCCGGCGTACACGGACGTCGACGGCCCCGGCCCCTACACGTTCTCTATCGTGTCCGGCCCGTCTCACGGCTCTGCCGAGGATACCGGGGGCGCCATCACCTACACGCCCGACGAGCATTTCTTCGGCCGCGACACGTTCACGTGGTCGGTGAACGACGGTCTGCATTCGTCGAACGAAGCAACCGCCACGGTGGTGGTGGTCTCGTCGAACGATCCCCCGGTGTCGCTCGACGACCGCTACATGATGAACCCTGCGGGCACGCTCGAGGTGCCGGTGATGGGCGTTTTGGCTAACGACGCCGATCTGGAAGGCTCAATGCTGACGGCGGCGCTTGTCGACGCGCCTGCGCACGGCCTGCTCGACCTGCGCGCCGACGGCTCGTTCACCTACACCCACGACGGCGGGCCGGATACGTCCGACTCGTTCACCTACTCGGCCTCGGACGGCTACGCGGCCGGCGCGCCCGTTGCCGTGAACATCACGATCACGCCGATGGCCGCCCATATCACGGCTACAGACATTGTTGCGGGCTCGTCCATCTTCGACGGCACGAGCGACCAACTCTATATTGTGGCCGGCGAGGCCAGCAACGACACCAACGTCGACCTCGTGGTGTCGCGCAGCAAGACGGGCGGGTCGGGCCAGATGGCGTTGTTCCAGCGGACGGTAGCGGGCGTATGGAACGCGGGCAACGTGGTGCTCGCCGCGGGCGACGGCATTGTCGAGCCGACGTTGGGCATCCTCAAGCACAACGGTGCGCGATGGATTGCCTACCTGCAGCACACCGTCACGGGTGGCCAGCTCAAAGCCAGCCGCCTGGGCGGGGTCAACGTGCTGGAAACCAACAACCTCCTCGGCGATGACAATGACGTCCCGAGCGGCAAGCTGCTGCCGGTGTTCGGCGACGTGGACGGCGACTCGAAAATCGAGATCTATGCCACCGTCCAGACCTCGACGACCGCCGTGCTCAACAAGTACTGGTATGGCGTCGGCGGCTATCACGGTGCAACGTTGTTCGACACCGGCGCCGCCGAAGTCACCTGGTCGGCGCCCATCATCGGCGATTTCCTCGATATCGGCGCGGACAGCGTGGCCTACGACTACGGCCTCGACACGCTCCACGCGGCCTCGTACAGTTCCGGTGCCTATTCGACGACGGAAGTCTACACCGACATCGAATCCCTGGGCGTCCGAGTGGCGGGCAACATCGACGCTGTCGGGGGCGACGACCTCGTGATGGTGCGCGAATCCACCGGCGAGATCGTGCTCATCTCCGGCGGGACGTTCGACACGACCGTTATCGCCAGCGGCCTCACCGAAACCATCAACGCCCTCACCTGCGC
>Ga0315285_10003907_pt1 | contig 15472 bp, 9 predicted proteins | sample YL17G09_36_MG_FD_203698 | JGI IMG/M metagenome (GOLD analysis project Ga0315285, IMG submission 203698) | Sediment microbial communities from Yellowstone Lake, YNP, Wyoming, USA - YL17G09_36 | ecosystem: Environmental > Aquatic > Freshwater > Lake > Sediment | place: USA: Wyoming | collected...
GGCGGCGGCCGGAGGTGACGGTGACGGCTTTGGCTCGGCTGCCGGCTCGGCCGGGAGCGGCTCGGCGGCCGGCGCCACCCACTCGTCCTCTCTCTCTCCCTCCGTCTTGCCCTTTTTGGCGGCCGGCGGTGGCGGCACAAACGGCTTCCTCCGCGGCACGCGCTTGCCCGCCCAGAGCGAGGCCAGGGTGGGCTGGCCGGCGGCGGCGAGGTCGGAGCGCTCGAGCCGGGGCGGTGGGCGCGCGGCCGCCTCGTCCGCCGCGTCCGGCTCGGGCGGCGGAGCCGCGGCGGCGGGCGGTTCGGCCAGCAGCCGCTCGTAAAACGGTTTCAAATCCTGCAGCACCGCCCGAAAGTCGGGGCGGTCGACGAGCGCGCCGCGGACCCAGCGCGGGAGCGACGCGCGCAGCCGCGCCTCGCGGAAGCGCGAATCCACCAGCACGATCCCTCCCCAATCCCCACGGTGCCGGATGCAGCGCCCCACCGCCTGGTTGAGCGCACGAAACGCTTGCTGCGTGTACCACGCGTCGCCGGAGAGCGGCGGCGCGGGCGGCGCGTCGCGCGCGCCGCCCGCGCCCGTCGCCGCGCCGCGCGCCACCGCGCCCGATCGCGCGTCGTTGTACGCCTTCTTGGCGAGGACGCGCGCGTCCTGGGCGGCGGGGAAAGGGACGCCGAACACGAGGACGAGCCGCGCGCGCGCGTCGGCAAAGTCGAGGCCCTCCGACGCCTTGCCCCGGCACACGGCCAGGAAGAGGGCGCGACCGTGCGATTTCACCCCATCATAATACTCGGCCAGGGCGGCGTCAAAGCCGGGGCCGGAGCCGCGCGGCTCGGCGACGGCGGGGGCGATGCCGTGCAGGCGCTCCCACGCGCCCGTCGACCGCCAGCGCGCCACCAGGCGGTCGAGGAGAGCGTAGGACGGAAAAAACGCCAGCACGCCACCCGGCGTCGCGCCCAGGGCGGCCTCGAGGCAGGCGCCGACGCCGTCCTGAAACGCGAACGACGCAGACCCCTTGAAAGTCGCCGTCAACGCCGCGCCGTCGAGCCCCGCCGCACACGTCCCCGCCCACACTTGGCGGGCCATGTCAACGACGTGGGGGGCTTCCAGTTTGACGGGGAAGGGGGCGCCGAGCTCGGACGCGAACGACGCGGTCGGCGCGAGCGTGCCGGACGCGACGATCACGCAGCGCGCGCGCCCGGCGGCGGCGGCAAAGGCGGGGGCGGGGGACAGGGCCCAGACTTCCAGGGTGATGGTCCAGGCGGGGCCGGCCGCGGCGGGCGAGTCGCCGCCGCGCCCACGCCGCCGCGGCGGTGGCCGCCGCTCGCGTTCCACCTCTTTGCGCACCGCCAGCCGGAACGGCGGCGGCGACGCCCCTGCCGACGCGTGCATGAGGTCCAGCGCGCACAGCAGGCGGGACAGGGCGGCGTGCGCGGCGCCGCCGGGGCGCGAGGCGGTCGCGGCGTCTTGGCTGCCGCCGCGCGGGCCGTCGCCCGGCGCAAAGCCACCCGGGCCCCGGTCGAGCCCGTCCTCCAGCGCGCGCGCTTGGTTTAGCAACTCGCCCAACACCTTTACGGCGGCGGGGCCGAGGCCGGCGCCCGTGAGGGCGGAGGCTGCGGCGGGGCCGGCCCACGACGCTTCAAACGCGTCGTAGCCAGAGGGACGCACCGAGCCCCCATCCGCCGTCGCTCTCAACCAGGCCGCGATGCCGTTGACCGCGGTGGCCAGCGGGGCGTAGACGGCGGCGCCGGAGCCGCCCATGGCCGCCGCGCGCGCGAGCGCCGCCCCCGCGTCGGACAGCGCGCGCGCGCCGACGCTCGCCGACCCACCCTCCCGGCACGCGTCCTCCACGTTGTGCCCTTCATCGATGACGACGACCGCGCCGTCTGCGTCGATGTCCAGGGCGGCGCGGACGGCGGGGTCGAGCAGGTACGAGTAGGGGCAGAGGACTAGGTCGGCGGCCGCGGCGAGCGCGCGTGACGCGTGGTAGGGGCACGCGCCGTGCCGCTTGCCGGCCGCGACAAGGTCCTCGACATCATGCACGGTGGGCGCCACCCCGGGCGCGGCCAGGCGGTGCGCGCCACGGAACGGGGCGCAGGCCGCCGCCGAGACGGCCGCGTCGCACCCTTCGTCGACCGAGACCGGTGCGGCCAGCACCTTCTTGTTCACGCAGTAGTGGGACCGCGACGCCAGCACCGCCATTTTTGGCGTGTACGCCGTCCGCTTCAGCTCGCGCACGACTTGGGCGAGTTGGGAGTGGGTGCGCGACGCGTAGAAAATTCGGGCGGCGCGGCCGGTCAACGGCTTGCCCCCCGCGCGCCGCGGCGGCGCGGCCGCCGCCGCCGCGTCGGCCGCGGCAATGAGCGCGCCAGGCTCGTCTTCGTAGCCGGCCTTGGACAGGGGAGGGGGGCGCGGGGCGGGCGCGACGTCGCTGGAGGTTTGAGAGGGGGGGGGGGCTGTCGGCGCGCGCGCGCTCGCGCCGCCCCTCCCTCGCCCTCTCCCCACCCCACGCACCCCGAGCCCTCGTCCGCCACCACCATGAGCCTGGCCTTCTCCTTGGCCTGCCACGCGAGCGCGGCGCACAGCAGCGCCAGGGTTTTCCCGCTCCCCGTTGGCGCTTCCAGCAGCGCGTGCGCGCCCGCGTCGGCCGCGGTCACCACCTTCGCCATGAGCACGAGCTGGGTGCCGTAGGCGGCGTGGGGGAAGTCGACGGGGGTGCCGGCGAGGGTGTAGAGCGGCATCGCGCGAAAAGGCGCGGCGCGCGCGCGGCCTCGGGGGCGCCGCCGCGGCGGCCGGGTGTCGGGACGGGCCGGGCGCCGCCCTCGAGGGCGGTGGCGCCCGCGGCGCGGCCGCGGGGGGAGTGCCAGCGGGTGCAGCGTGCGGCTCGGCGGCACTCTGCGCCCAGAGCGGCCGCTGTCGGCGCCCGCTCGATCCGGGCGCGCGGCCGGCGCCCCGCCCCGCGACCGCTCGACCACCGCGGGCGGCGCCCGCGCCGACCGCGGGCCGTGCGCTGCCGCCGGGCAGCGCAATGGCGACCACGGCCGACGGAGACGCGCCCGCCGGCGAGGGCGAGCACGCCGACGTGAGTCGGGGGCGGGATTGGGGCCGTGCGGCTGCTAAAAGCCGCCCCGCCTCGCTCGCCGACCGGCCGACCGGCTCGACCCCCACCGCCCTCAGCTCTTCCCGCCCCCACCCCCCCACTACAAACTCTTCGCGCCCGGCGCGCCCGGACCGCCGCCGGGGCCGCCCCCCCCAATCGAGGGGGAGTATCAAGCCTTCGGCGAGATCTTCACGACGGCCGACGGCGTCCCCCCGTTGCAAGGGCGGGCCCTGTTCCAGGCGCGGGAAGACGGGTCGCTCGGTGTGTGTGTGGAGGTGGAGGTGGGGTGGAGGAGGCGCGAGGCGTGCGTTCGGCCGACCCTCCCCACCCCCCTCCTCCCTCTTCAGACTTTCGCGCCACCCTGCTCGCGCTCACGCGCGACCTCCTGTTCAACTACGTCGACCTGCTGGACGCCCTTGCGCGCCGCCCGTCGGCGTACGGGCGCGCGGTGGAGGCGGTCGCCGCGGCGGCGCGCGGCACCGCGTTCCTCCTCAACGCCCTGCGCCCGCCCCAGGCCGCGGCCGGCGTGGCGGCCGCGTTGAGGGACGACGCGGCGGCGTGGAACGAGCAGGCGGCGGCGTTGGAGAGGGCGGCGGCGGAGCACGACGCTGCGGTCGCCGCCGGAGCGGCGGCGGTCGCCGCGGCCGCCGCGTCGGCGCGCTGAGAGATTTACTGTTGGATGGCGGCCGTGCGCACTATGTGTTTCCGTTGACAACGACCCGCGTCGCCCCTTGCGCGCGGCGGCACGCCGCGCGCGCGCCGTCTCTCCCCCCCCAAACCCTTCTCACCCCCTCGTCAACCCGATCACGAGCGCGCCACCGTGCGCCCCGAGATCCAGTCGGTCGACCCGTCCACCAGGGGCGGGTCGCCTGCGCCGACAAACTGGGGGGACGGGGTGGGTGGGTGAGGCTCACACGCCCCGCCCCGCCCACGCCCCGCGCCCCACACCGCCCCACGCAAACCTTGCACGAGCACGTCTGGTGCTTGTACGCGCCACCCGGCGTGCACCCTCGCTTGGTGGCATCGAGAAAGGGGCCGAAGAAGAGCGCGTCTTTCGACCCGTCGCGCGGCGCCTCGCCGCGCAGGCGCGCCTCGCACCCCGACCCGCACCCGGACGCAGACGCGCAGTAGGAAAAGGCGTCGGCGACGATGCCTTCGGCGCCGTTGCCGCCCTTGCGGGCGTTGCACTGGGTGGCGCAGTCGTACGCCGACTTGACATAGGGCGACCCATGGTTCCCCCCTTCCCCCATCTTCCAGGAGTCGGCGTCGAGCAGGACGAGCGCCCCGCCCCAGTTGGCGGCGACCGAGGTCGGGACGCCGGGCGCAGCTCCGGAGGGGGCGCCGCACGGCGGCGGCGCCGTCGCGTACCGCAGCGAGGGCGACGCGAGGCCCGACCGCCACCCCTGCCCCGCACCCGAGCAGCCCCACGCGGGCGCGTTGCCTGAGAACTGCTTGAGGTGGCAGGCGCCCTTGGGCCACGCGTCGCAGCCGGCGTCGGCGTCGCAGTAATTCCAGCTAAGGCGAAAGGAGAGACAAAGGGGTCGGCCGCCGCCTGGCGCACGCGCACACTCGCCCACACCACCCTCTTATCTCTCTCTCTCACCCCATGCACTTGGAGTCGGGCGTCGCGGCGCACTTGGCGCAGCAGTCGGACGGCGAGTCGGCTCGCGCCTCCTCGACCGTGTCGCCGCCCAGGTTGATTTTGCTGTGCAGAAGGGTGGGATGGGGTGCGTGGGCATTCGCTGGGGGGCGAGCGCGGCCGCGGGCGGCCGCGGGAGGCGGTGGAAGGAGGGCCCCTGCAGACGCATTGGCCGGAAATGCCCGCCCCGCCCCACGCACGCCGGGTCGGACGCGTAGCCGCACATGGCCGGCTGAGCGCGTGCGGTCGCCAGGGCGGCCAGGAGCAGGAAAAGGCGCATGGTTGAGGGGGTCGGCGTCGAGAGTGGGGCCGAGCCGTCGGCGGCGCGCGCACACTCCCCGCCCACCGCGCTCCTCCCCCGGAGCAAACCGCCGACCGCTTCCGCGCCTGCGGCGCGGCCAGCGACCAACCGCGGGCCATCGCGGCCGATCCGCCGCCCCCCGCCGCGTCCGCGGGCGCGCGCGGGCAACCCCTCTGGCGCCCAGTCCGGCCCTCGGACGCCCCCCACTCCCCTCTGACAATGGACCCGTACGGCCCGCGCCCGACGTCGCCCCCGGCCGCGGGCCGCGGCCCGCCCCGGCCGCGCGCGCGCGCGCGCCCCCCGCGCCAGGCGACCCAGGGGGGGCAGTCTGGCGCGCCAGGCGTCGAATGCCCGAGTACTGGCATCGGGGGCGAGTCCGAGGGCGGTGGGGGGGGCGGGGCGGGCGTGTGCGCGCCCGTCTTCATCGACCCCGCCGCCTTCGCCCCTGCCTTTGCCCCCCCGCACCACCCCGCGCTGGCCGGCTGGATCGGCGCGCCCGGCGGCGGCTTCCAAGGCAGGCACCGCCCCGCGCGCCCGCCGAGCGGGGGCTGGTGGCGCACCGGCCCGCCGCCGTGGGCGGGCGGTGAGGAGGCGCCCGGGCCGCCGTCTGGACACGACCACTTCCCCCCCCTGGGGCACATGCCGCCACCGCGGGCGGCGTCGGCGCGGCGCGTGCTGCAGCCGGACGCGCCGCTCTTTACCCCCGGCGGCGCGCGCGCCACCGCCGCCGCCCGCACGCCCGAGTCTGACCTGCGCATCGAGCCCCTGACCGCGGGGTCGGGCCCGGTGTCGCCCTGGAACGCGGCCAAGGCGATGGCGGACGCCCAGTGTTTCGGCGAGGGGTCGCCGCGCGCGGCGAGCGCGGCGTCCGGCGCCGCGTCGGAAGCCGCCAGCTCCGGGAGCGCCCCACCTTCACCTCCTCCGCGCCCGTACAACGCCAACATCCCATGGGGTGCCCCCCCGGCCGCCGGCTGGGGCCCGCCCCTCCCCCCTGCCGCCTTCTGGGTCGCCGACCCGTCCGGCGCCTCCTTCCTGGCCTTCGCCGACGGCGGCGACCCCGCCGGCTTCATGATGGTGCCGGCCGCGGTGACGGTGGACGGGCGGCTGGTGCTGTTGGTGCCGGCGCCGAGCCAGGAGCAGTGGGAAGAGGGCGGCGCGTGGTGGGGTGAGTGAGCGAGGGAGCGTGTGTGCGTGGCCCCACTCCCTCGCGGGCTGCGCCCGCCCTGCAACTTTTCCCCGGCCGTCCTCCCCAGTGCGGCGGCGGGGCGGGGCGCCTCCAACCCCCGATGCTCGACGTCGCCATCGTCGGCGGCGGCCCCGCGGGGCTCGCGGCGGCCATCGCGCTGCGCCGGGCGGCGCCCCGGTTGAGCGTCAAGGTCAGGATGCTGGTGGCGGGGGCGTGGAGAGGGCGGCGGGCGCGACACTCGCGTGTGCCGACCCTCCTCCTCGTCTCCTCTAAGGTTTTCGAGCGCGCCCCCGCGCTCACGCCGCGCGGCGCCACTCTGGCCCTGGTCCCCAACGGCTTGAAAGCGCTCCGCGCGCTGGACGGGAAAGCGGCGGCAGCGGTGGAGGCGGTCGACCTCGCCGATGTGGTCCGCGGCTGCCGTGTCTCCACCACGACCGGCGCCACCCTGGACGACTCGCCCGGGCGCCGCGCTGACCGGACGGCGCACCTGGGGCGGTCGCTCACGCTCCTGTGGCACGAGCTGCGCGACACGTTGGCGGGCGAGGTTGGTCCGGATGCCATCGCCCTGGCTCACGGCCTCTCCTCCTTCACCCTGGACACCGACGGCGGCGGCGCCACGCTTGAGTTTGGGGGCGAACTCCCGAGCGTGCGCACGCGGGCGGTCGTCGGCGCCGACGGTGGCCGTTCGCTCGTGCGAGCAGCGCTGCTGCCGGCCGAGGGTCCTCTTACCTATGGCGGCCTCGCCGTCTGGCGCGGCGTGCGGCCGTCGCTGCCGCCGGGGTGGGACACGAGCCGGGCGTGGCAGGCGATTAGAGACGACACGGCGCTGCCAGCCGGCGCTGCGGCCGGCCCGCGCGCCGCCTTTCTCTCCTATGTCCTGCCGCCCGCCCCAGGCGACAGCGAGCCCCGCCTCGTCTGGCAACTGTTTGCGCCGTGGCCCGAGGCGCGGCTGGGGGAGCTGTCCGCGGGCGTCGCCGGGCTCGCCGCTGCGCTCGCCGGCTCCCCTGGCGCCGGCCGGGCGCGCTTGGACCGCGCGCTGAGCGCGCTGGCTGCCACGACGGCGGGCGGGTTGGCGGGGTGGCCAGCCGCGGTGGTGGACGCGGTGGAGGCGACCGACGCTGCGGCCGTCGCGGAGCACCCGCTCCTGTGGCGCCCCGCCGCCGTCGAGGCCCTGGACGCCATCCCGCCCACAGCGCCTGCCACCCTCGTCGGCGACGCGCACGCGCTGGGCCCCCCCATGCTGGGCCAGGGCACGGCGCAAGCGGTGGAAGGCGCGCTCGCGCTCGGCGCCGCGCTTGCGGGCGCGGGGCCGGAGACGGACCTGGCGCCGCGCTTGAGGCTGTACGAGGCCTCGCGCCGGGAGCGGGCGGCGGCGATTCTGGCGGCGCGCATCGACGTGACAGAGCGCGGCGCCCGCGGCGGCCGCGTCGACGAGGTGGGGGAACACCTCGCACTCGGATTCATGGAGGCCACCTTTGACCCGCTGTAGCGTTGCGCAGTCCCTGGTTGCACACGCGGGGTTCACGGGCGGCGGTGCGGCGGCGGCGGCCCGGCCCGGCGCGCGGCTCCGCTCGCGCTGGCGGTCGCCGTGGGCGGTCCCGCCCGCCGCACCCCTCCCGCGGGCGAGCCCGCCGCGCCCAGACTCGCCCTCCGCTCGTGCAACTTTTTCAGCGCGGCCGTCAGCTCGGCTTGGCGCTCGCGCAGCGCTTCCAGCGCGGCGCCCGCGCGGTCGCTCGCGGGCGCGGTCGCGGCCAGCGCGGCGGTGGCGGCGGCTGCCGCCTCAACCGCGGCCACAACGCGGGCAGAGGCGGGGCGGCGGGGAGAGGCGGTGGAGGGGACGACCAGGGCGGGGGTCGCGGCGGCGGGAGGCGGCGCTGCACGCGGCGGCGGCGGCGACCGCGCCCGACGCCCCTGCTCGGGCGTGTGGGCGCGGCCTGGACCCCGCCCTTGATCTTCAAAGTCGGGCACGCCCGCGATGAAGGCGGCGACAGCGGGCGGCGGCGCGCGCGCGCCGCGCAGCGACGCGGGCGACCCGCGCGGGGCGCGCGCGGGCACCACGCGCCAGCCGACGCCGCCACCAGAACGTGGGGATGCGGGGACGCCGTCCAGGGCGGCGACGGTGGACGCAGGGGTGCGCAGGGGAAAGGGCAGGGCGACAGCGGGCACGCGCGCGGCTGCGATCGTCCAAGCGCTCGCGGCGTCGGCCTCGGCGAATAAGCGTTCGGCGGGCGTGCGCGGACAGCCGGAGGGCGGCGGGGTGGGGGCGCCGCCGTCGAACGCGGGGTTGGTCGCGACGCGGCCACGCGCCAACTCTGCGCCGCCAACACTCCCACCACCGTCCACGCTGTACTTGGCGCGCAGGGACCCCGGCACCGTGACGCGCGCCTTTTTGGTGTGGGGCGGCGGCGGCGACGCGGGCGGCGGGGAGAAGAGCCAGCGCGCGACAGGGGGGCGAGAGGCGGGAGCGATAGTGGCGCCCGCCTCGATCTCGCGCTCGCGGGGCGGCGCGGGCGAGCCGCCCGGCGAAATGAGCCGCGGCGGCGGCACCGAGCTGGGCAGGAGCGGGACGCGCGCGCGCGGCGGCCGCCGCGCGGCGCCGGCGCGGCGAATGACAGCGCCAACGCCGGCGACGGCTGCAACGGCCACCGCGACCGCTGCGAAGGCAGCCCCCACGACGGGGCCGGGGTGAGCGTCGAGCCAAGACGACCAGGGAGGGGGGTGGGTGGGGGATGGGGTGGGAGGCGGAGTCGCCGCCGCGACCGTCGCCGCCTGCGCCTGCGCGCGCGCGTGCGCGAGCGCGGCCGCAGCGCCCATCGAAAACGCGGCGACAGGCTTGTCGTCCGGCGACCGCGCAGGCGGCGTGGCGGCGGTCTCCATGGCGGCCAACCGCCCTTCGAGCGCCGCGCCCGCGCCGTCGGCCGACGCGGCCGCCGCGCGCACTGCGTCCTCGGCCGCGGCCACCACCACTTCCGCGTCCCGCTCGGCGGCCGACGCGCGGTCCAGGGCGGCGGAGGCTGTGGCGGCGTCGGCGGCGGAGGACGCGGCCGCGTCGGCGGCGGCGCGCTCGGCGGCGTCGCGCGCGGCGGCGTGGGCGGCGGCGGCGGAGCGGGCGTCAGTAGCTTCATTTTGTGCAGCGTCAATCGCCACCGCCGCGGCGGCCACAGCGTCCTGGGCGCGGGCGCCCTCAGCGCGCGCGCGGCGCGCGCGCGCCCCAGCGTCGTCGGTCGCCGCCGCCGCGGTCACGCCCGAGAGACGGGCGAGGCAGGCCGATAGAGCAGCAGCGTCGACCGCCCCCTCCGGCGCCGCCACCGCCACGCTCGCACACGCAGCAGCCCCGCCGCGGGCCGCGCGCGCCGCCGCCCCTCCGGCGCGCGCGGCCGCGCCGCACGCGGAAACGCACCGGCCCGCGTCCGCAGCCGCCGCCGCGGCCGCTGGCACCGCGCGCGCGCCGGGGCCGCAGTCGAGGCGTTGGCCGCTGTAGCCACCCGACGTGGCGCACGCGCCGCCGGCGGCGGCGGCGAAAGCGGCGGGGGCCAGGATGGCGCCCGCGCACAGATGTTCAGGCGGGCTGCCGTCGGGGCAGGTGCTGGCGCCGGACGGGGGCGCCGGCAGCGCGCAGGGCGTCGGCGGGCCGAGCGCCGCGCACGGCGCGCCGCACGCGCCCAGGTCGACCTGGGTCGGGAGGCGTACCGATGGCGACGCTGCGTCCGCCGCAAGATGCAGTGTGAACGCGGTGGCCAGGGCGGGTGGGGGGAAGGCGTCGGACGGCGGACATGCCGGCAACGCACCGGCGGGCGCGGCGCGCGCGGCCCGCGGCGCGCACGCCAGCGCCACGGCCAGCATGAGTAGGTGAATGTGTAATGGCGCCATCGAGGGGCGGCCGAAGGGCCGGAAGGGGTGTGGGCTGCTGCCGCGACGGGCTGTGCGCGCGCGCGGCGCGGCGCGCCGTCAACCGCCACCACACCGGGGCCGCGATGCCGACGCGCCGCTTCCCGGACGAGACGGTGCAAACCTCGCTCACCCGTGTGGGCGTCCGCCGCCTCCGCGAGTGCGCGCCGGGGCGGGAGGGGGCGCGGCGCGCGCGGCGCGCATCGGGGCGACCCCGACGCCCACCCCTTCTCTGCAGCCCGCCCAAAGAGAACATCGACAATGCCGTTGCGCCACCATCCTCCACCCTTCTCGCGCTGCTCTGCGGTTCGCCGCCGCCCGCGTCGCGCAAGCGGCCCGGGTCCCCCCTCCCCCGCCGCCCCCCGCCCCAGCCCACCATGCTCGCCTGCCCCGTGTGCGCGCTGCAGCTGCCGGCAGGCGCGGCCTTTGACCGCCACCTGGAGGCTGAGCTCGCGACAGGGCTCGGTGGGGGCGAGGACGACGCCGGCGCCTGTCTGCCGCCCGACGTCGCCGCGGGGCTGCCCGGTGGAGGGAGGCACGCGCCGGCTGCGTCCGGGAGCGGGCGGCGCGTGCTGGAGCTCGGGGGCGGCCCGCGGCCGAGCGCGCCGCTGCGCCGCCCGCCGCGCGGCATCGCGCTGCCGTCCCTGGCCGCCCGGTTCAACCATTTCGCCGACGGCGGCGGCCAGTGGGTGAGAGAGAGCGGGTAGAGGGGAGAGAGAGAGAGAGAGTGAGAGATAGAGGTGCGCGCGCAGACAGCGACCGGCCGACGCCCTCCCCACCTCTTTCAGGGCGACGCCACGCTCGGCATCGACGGCGCGGATAGTGCGGCCGCGTGGCAATCCCGCGGCGTGGCGGCGCTGGGCGACCCGTTCCGGCCGGGCGGCGAGTGAGAGACGAGAGAGAGAGAGAGAAGAAAGAGAGGAGAGCGCATCGATTGTTTACCCATTCCTCGTTTTCGCGCCAGCAGGATGGATGTTACAGAGACCGGCAGCTGTCCATTCGTGTGTGATGAAGGGTGTCCAGGGCCGAAGAGCGGCTTCAGGGCGGAGCAAAAGAGTTTTTTTTATTGGGGGTGGGCGAGGCCGCACGCGGCCGACGGGCGCGGCAGGGCGCCCGTCGGCGCGGGCGGCGCTCGCACAGGGGTTCTGTCAAGAATTCAAAATGGAGGTTCGGGGTCCGCGCTCGCCCCGCGGAACACATCTTCGGAGACGAGACGAGGGCGGCACGCCGCCCCCCGCCGTCTCTTCTTCACCCGTACGCCTGCCGCTGCGCGCGGCGCGCCCACCCCGGCAGCCGCCCCCCCCCCACGGGCATGGCCGGTATCTGGGGTTGGGACTGGAAAGGGCCGCCGCCGATGATCTCGATGTGGTCGAGGCAGAGCGCGGTTTCCGACCCGCCGTCCCCGTTGACGAAAATGAGCGAGTTGACGTTGTTGAGGCCCTGGCGGCCGCAGTTGAAGTCGTCGATGGGGATGACGTACTTTTTGTGCTCCCCGGCTTCCTCCTTGTACCTGGGGGGAGAAGGGGTGGGGTTGAGGTGGGCGCGCGCGTGGCGGTCGGCGGTCGGCGCGCGCCCCTCTCCCCTTCTCCTCTCTCTTTCTCTCACCACTGGGACTCGAGGTAGATGGTACCGTCGCAGTACTGATTGCGCTCGGGCCAGCCCTGGAGGAGAGGAAAGGGAGGGTGGGCCGGGAAAAAAAAATGCGACGAAAAAAAACCAAAAACTTTCTCCCCGCCCCACCAGCATGATCTTGAAGTTGAGCTTGCCCGTCGACCCGATATTCTTCACCGGCTTGGCCCAGAACGAGATGGCCGACGCCCCGTTGAACGGCTGGTACCCGCCGTCGGTGCAGCGGCGGCACGTCCACGAAACGCCGCCGGACGGGAGGACCGACGCGCACGCGCCCGCGCCGCCGTCGTGCGCGGCGCCCGCCTTCATGATCGACTGCTCCGCCGGTTTAAATGTGTTGAACGCCCACCCGGGCTCCGGCGTGTTGGAGTAGATGGTGCGCGAGATGTGGCCGGGGGTCAGGGGGAGCGGGGTGTGGTCGTAGCAGTCGACCGGGCGGAAGTCGACGTTCATGACGCCGTACAGCGGGTGGGCCAGCTTTTCAAAGGCCCAGTAGGACAGGTCGATGTGGTAGATGTCGGACGAGCACCACCTGTGCGGAGGAGAGGGAGTGAAGGGTCGCGGCGGCGCCGGCGTCTTCGAAACCCTCCCGTCCCTCCCTTCCCTCCCCCGCATCTCACATCTGCTGCTCCGGCACCCCATTCTTGTACTGCGTCGCCGGGCAGTCGTCCACCACTTTGACGACGACGGACGACTGGTTCCAGCACTGCACCGCCTCCTGCCCCGCGGGGTGCGCCCAGTTGCCGGGGAAGGTGCGGTTCAGGGTGTCGGGCACGGACCCGTTGCGGTCGGGCATGTAGAAATGGTTGCCTGCCAGCGAAGGGGGGTGAAGGAGGTTGTCGGGCGCGCCCGGCCGCGCCGCGCCGCGCCGCGTCCCCCTCCCCGACCCTCGCCCCGCTCCTCCCTCTCCCCCCCCCTTCCCCCTTCTCGCCTGTCCACAGCGGCTTGTGGTCGTTGGCCAGCACAAGCCCGTTGGCGCACCGCACCTCGTAGCAGCGCCCGCACGACCCCGGAAAGTCGGGGTTGACGTCGGCGATCGCGGCGACGCCGTCCAGGGGGAGCCGCATGTCGTCGTAGTCGACCGCCTGCTTGGACCGGGGCTTGTCAAAGTAGCCGCAGGAGCCGTAAAGCTAACGGTGGGAGGGCGGGGGTGGTGGGGCGGGTCTCGCGGTGTGCGCGCGCGCGCCTCTTCCTCCTCCCCCTTTTCTTCGACTCACAAAGTCGCCGAACGAGCCATCGCCGCGGGTCTGTTTAAACGAGTCGGAGAAGGTGCGGGGGGCGCCGAAAAAGGTGGCCCGGCCTGGGAACGGGGGAGGGGAGGAGAGCGGGGTCGGCACGCGAGGCCGGCCGCGGCGCGCGCGGCGCGCCGCGCCCCGGCGCCCACCGCTTCCCCTCAAGAGCCCCGCCTGTATCTATGTCTCTCTTTCACCGACCACCCACCTTTGTAGAAACCGTCGGCGGTGCGGGGCGGCGTGAATGCGGTGGCGCTCACGGCGAACGCGGCGACCAGGGCGAGCGCCAGCATGCGGGAGGGCGCCATGGCTGGTGTCCGGGGTCGAGCGTCGACTGGGGGGCGGGGACGGGGGAGTGGGCGCGCGCGGGGCCGGCGCCCGATTCACATCGCGGCTAGTTGCGCGCGCGCCCGCGGCGCGCGCGGCGGGCCGCCATCGCACGTGGCGCCAAATCAGAGGCCATGGTAAGTCTATTGGATATCGCGAGAGGCGAGCGCGGCGGCCAACGACGGCCGGAGCGCGCCAGGGCCGGCGGTCCAAGGGGCTGGCATGCGGCGCTCGGCCAGCGCCCCGTGCGCGCGGCCGGCGGGCGCGCACGGCCCACGAAACGCGCACACCAACCGGTGACCGCACCTCGTCCGGCGAGCGTGGGCGCGGGCGGGGCGGAGACGAGGGGGTGTGACTGGCGCCGCTCGCGCACAGGGAAAATCGATCGACAGAAGCAAGCAGAGCACCCCCCCTACCCCCCACACACACTCATCATCATCAACCAAACGTGGCCCGCGCCGTGCGCGCCTCCTCGCGCGCCTTGGCCCGGTCCTCGCGCGCCTCCTCGCGCGCCGCGCGCTCCGGGTGCTCCGGGACGGCCGCCTTTTGCGGCAGGTAGCTCTTGGGGGAGGAGCCAGTGATCTGGATGTGGTCCAAGCAAAACGCGGTCTCGGGCGCCTCGTCCTAGAGAGGTGAGTGAACGGGGTCGGGGCGGGGCTCTCGCACGCTTTTTTCGAGCCACCTCGCTTTCTCCCTCTCTCATTCCCCTACCTTGGGCATCGCGTTGGAGAACACGAGGGAATCCACATTGTTAAACCCCTGCTTCATGTCGTCGCACGCAAACGCGCTCATGGGGATGTCGTACTTGCGGTGCGTGCCGTTCGTCTCGGTCGCGCCCCAATCCTCGAGCCCCACGGAGGAGCACCACTGGTTGCGCTCGGGCCAGCCGAGGGCGACGCGCAGCGCCAACCGGTTGTGCTTGGAGGCGACTGAGAGGAGGGAGGGTGTTGGCGGGGTTTGCGGCGGCGGCGCCGCGTCTCTCGCCCCTCCCTCCCCTTCGTTCCGCGCACCATTCGTGATGGGCTTGATCCAGAAGCTGATGCCCCCCACCCCGTTGAACGGCTGGTACCCGGGCGCCGTGCACCCCCGGCACTTGAACGTCACCCCCCCTTTCGGCTGCAGCGACGCGCACGCCGCGGAGCCCCCGTCGTGCGCCTCCCCTTTCGCCATGAGCGTCTGCTCGCCGGGGTGGAACGGCTCCCACGACCAGCCGGCGGCGGGCTCGTCGGCGAAGATGGTCTTCGACACGTGCCCGGGGAGCAGCGCGAGCGGTTCGCGCGTGTCGCAGTCGACGGGCCGGAACGCGACGTTCATGACGCCGTAGAGCGGGTGCGCCTGTTTCTCAAACGCCCAGTAGGAGAGGTCGAAATGGTAGACGTCAGAGGAGCACCACGGCTGCGGTTCGGGCTTGTTCGGGTTCGCCCACGCCCCCTGCGGCAGCACGGCCGGGCAATCGTCCACGATGCGCACGATGGATGACCCGTTGTTCCAGCATTTGACGTACTGCTGGTTGTCTTTTTCGGCCGGGTTGCCGGGGAAGCGGCGCCCAAACGTGTCGGTCACGGATCCATTGATCGCGGGCATGTACATCAAATCGGTCATCGGCTTGGGCCGCATGTCGTTGCCCAACAAAATGCCCTCCTTGCACTTGACTTCGTAGCAGCGGCCGCACGATCCGGGAAAGTCGGGGTTGATGTCGGCGAGCGCGGCGACGCCGTCGAGGGGGAGCTGCAGGTCGGAGAAATCGATCTTCTGCTTGGAGCGCGGTTTGTTGAAATAGCCGCACGAGCCAAATAGCTGTGAAGAGAAGAGGGAGGTGGGCGGGTGGGTCGGGGCGCGTCGGCACGCGCGCGCTCTCCCTCCTCTTTCCCCCATTCTCTCTCTCTTCCTGCTCACAAAGTCGCCGAACGCGTCCTTTTTGCCGCGTGAAAAGGCGTCCTCAAACTGCTTGGACGCGCCGAAGAAAGTGGCGCGACCTGGAGAGGAGAGGAGAGGGGTGATCGGATTTTCGTCGTTCCACCATCCTCTCTCTCTCCCTCTCTCGCATTGGCTCTCTCTCGCTCTCTCCTCACCTTGGTAGAAGCCGTCGCCCAGGGACGGCGGCATCGCGGCCGTGGCCGACGCGACGAGGGTGGTCGCCGCCAGGGCGGCGACGAGAGTGCGCCGCTCGTACATC
>Ga0315285_10003910_pt1 | contig 15468 bp, 7 predicted proteins | sample YL17G09_36_MG_FD_203698 | JGI IMG/M metagenome (GOLD analysis project Ga0315285, IMG submission 203698) | Sediment microbial communities from Yellowstone Lake, YNP, Wyoming, USA - YL17G09_36 | ecosystem: Environmental > Aquatic > Freshwater > Lake > Sediment | place: USA: Wyoming | collected...
TGTGATAGAGATCTTTATTTAACAGTTGATGGAGCACCAACCACCACCACCACTAGCACTACAACAAGTACCACTTCTACCACTACAACAAGCATACCTTGTTACAATTATATTGTAGAAGGTGTACCATCTATAGACATTGAATGGACTGATTGTGATGGTATTCCTGATTCAGCAACAGTGACAGACGCAATTATTATATGTGCTCAACAATATTCAGTTTACTCAACTGGAGGTGAAGGTAATATAACTGAAACAAGTTATTGTGGATCTACCACCACCACTACCACCACTACACCAAATCCAAATAGAGAAATAACAATTCATGCTAGTGTTAGAGATGAAGGAACTTATGATGTTTCTATCTACTATCAAATTAATTTAGGAGGGTGGCTTGCTCTGATTGGTAACTATCCAATTGTAAGTTGTTTTAATTCAACCACTATTCCTACAACTATAACAGCACCTGTTGGAGCTACAGTAGAAATTGCACTTTGCTTTCCTACATCCTCAGGAGATTATAATTTTTATGCTAGCACTAGCATTTCAGAAACTTGTTCTTGGGGAGTGATTGTATATTGTGGTCAAGCTACACCATACCCTTACACAGTAGTTTCTGGATCAAATGATATTTATATAGCAGGTTTTCAAACTCCAACATCTTGTCCTTAATATAATTAAAAAACCCTGTTTATTGGTTTACAGGGAGTCCTCCTGGCCTTTCTAGGCTGGGAGTTTTTGTTTTAGCTCTAATCAGATTGATTAATGTATATAATCAAATTAGTTAATTAAATTTGGTGAATATCAAATAATTTCCCTATCTTTACACTAATTTAACTAAATTAAACTTATATGTCTGAAACTCAACCCCTTTTAGAACAGCTTGAGCAAATGTTACATTGGAAGAAATCAAAGAAATTCTATGCTGACAAATTAGGAATTACAGAAACAGAGATTGATGAATTACTAGTAGATATAAAAAAGAGAGAAAAGGCTGAGGAAGATGCAGAAATTGGAACCTACATATCTGATCTAGAGAATACAGTGGTTAAGTTCACTGAAGATATGATAAAGGGTACAGGAGAGATTGTAGTTAATGTTAAAGAAGAAATTAGAAGTTTAGAGGATCTTATAGAGAAATGTAAAATAGACACAACAAAGTGGGATATAACTAAATATGTACAGAATTTCTGGGGTAATGAAGATAATCCTCGATGGCAAGTAAAAGCCTGGTTAGGAAAAAAGTCTACAGAGCAAGTCTTTCAAGACTATTTTGTAGACTTTTTAGCTTCATATGAGCCTGTGAGTCAAGCAGTTATGGGTCCTAAGTTTGTTCCAAGTAAGTCGCATGCAAGCTTAGTTATTAACAAACAAGACTCACATTTGAACAAATTTGATGTAGATGGGAATAATGATATAGAAGATAGGTTTGCTACAATGATGTTTAAGACAGAGACTATTATCACCCAAGCTCAACTATCTAACAATCTAGATCACATTGTTTATATAATTGGTTCTGACGAGTTTAATAGTGAGCACACCAATAACACTACAAAAGGAACTCCTCAAACTAACATACATACATATCATGAGGGATTTTTAAAGATATGTAACCATGAGATTCTTGTAATTACAATGTTATTACAATATGCTAAAAATGTTAGTGTAGTGTATGTATCAGGTAATCATGATGAATATGTAGGTTGGCATATGGTTAATTGGTTACAAACCTATTTTAGAAAAGAAGAAAGAGCTGACTTTAACATCAGCCCTAAATATAGAAAATACGTAGGATATGGTAATTCAGCACTAATGTTCAACCATGGAGATGCTATTAAGCCTGCAAAACTTGCTGGTATATTCCCAATGGAGTTTAAGGACAATTGGTCTAATTATAACAACTTCTATATATTCACAGGAGACAAACACCATGAGGTGAGTCTTGATTTTAACGGTATTAAATTTTACCAAATTCCAGCTTTCTCTAATTCTAAGAGTCTTTGGGATGATAAGAATGGTCACGTAATGTCTAAGGGAGAAGTGACAGCATTCTTGATAGATGAGAATGATGGAATGACAAATATATTCAAACAGTATTTATAATGGCAACATTAAGGAAATTCGTATCAGATGTAAGAGCAATGCATAAATTGCTTTCTACAGACAATCTTTTAACTGATAGAGCAATAGCTTCTGAAGTTAAAAATAACACACAATTGTTGATTAAGCGTGAAACAAATCTCAGAAAGCTTTGGGCTACTGACACTGTATTCAATACACTTCCATGTCTTGAAATGATTGAGGTGCCTATTTCTGATTGTTGTGAATATGTTGATCCTTGTAATGTAGCTAGAAGTAAATTTAAACTTCCTCGTATAAGTGAAGGAAATTATCAATATCTTATTCAGGGTGTTTATTCTATTAACGCTATGGGTGGTAGAGCTAGAAAGTTTAAAGAGATTACAATCAATAGATATTTAAATCTATTAAAACTTCCTATTATCAAGAATGATCAATATTATTGGATAGCTAATGGAGGATTTTTATATATTAACAATCCTAATTTACAATCTGTAAGAATCTCTGCATTCTTTGAAGAAGATTTAACTAACGATATTTTATATCCTTCTTGTGGATGTGGAAATGTAGTTTATACAACAGATGAACTTTGTCAAAATCCTTTAGATAGGGAATACGGTTGCCCTGGTTATTTAGAAAAACAAGTGTTAGAACTAACCTCTCAAAAATTATTATCTACTTATTTTCAAATTAAAAATGATATGACTGTTAATAACATAGATGGTCAATCTCCTAATGCTCAACCAACTAGCTAATGCCTAGAGTCCATATAGAGTGGCGAAGTTCTAGTAAAGAAAACTACATTAATTTCTGTAAAAAGAACCCAAACATTATAATTACATTTAATGAATGGAAAAATATTGTATATCAATACAATGAGTATTTCAAGAATTATATATTAGAAACTGGAGAGAAAGCAAGACTTCCTTTTGGATTTGGTGAATTCTCTATTAATAAGAAGAAGAGAAAGAAGTTTAAGAATATTAAGGGTGAAGAATATATTAACCTACCAGTAGACTGGCAAAGGAGTAAAGTGAAGGGTAAACGTATTTATAATTTTAACTATCATACAGAAGGATATTTCTTTGGTTGGATGTGGTTTAAAGAGTCTGCTAGAATAAAGAATGTAGACCTTTGGTATTTTAAACCTTCTCGCACTACATCAAGACTATTATCACATTACATACAAACTGACAATAAATATCAAAATATTTATATGCAGTGGAAAAAATAAAACAAAATGTCATACTATTACAAGTATAATTTCATCTCTCCTGAATCGGTTTATGCCACTGTTAAAGAAGAGTTAAAAAGCTATTTTGACACAGGTGCTGTGGATGATTTGCTTTTCCCAACCTATTTAGATAAATGTCTAAGAAAATTAGGTAGGTCTTCATATGTTATAAGTGAAGACATTCTTGATATATCAGACTTTCAAGCTAGGCTACCAGATAACTTTATTGCTGTTAGAGAAGCATGGATGTGTACAGAGATCCCTCTTCGTCCTTATCAAGATTCTACATCCTTCTATTCCCAAGCTTCTTCCCAAACCACTATTCAAATCTCTCCTCTTACAATAGGAGGAACTCCTTGTGTAAATGCTGCATGTCAAGATGCTGCATGTACAGGCACTTGTATGCCTGAACTCATCCAAGCTGTATATAAAACCAACCAATCAGTTGCTAGGGGTATAGCTAAAAGTTATTTGTTAAAACCAGGTAATATATCAGCAAGATCAAACTGTTCTGTAGAATATACTAATGCTTGGCAATTTGCTTCTGTGGCCCCTTCTGTACATGAATTCACACCAGGATCTGCAGGATATGATTCTTTTGATATAAGAGATAACAAATTTGTTACTAATTTTAGATGTGGGGTGGTTCATTTGATATTTTATGTTACAGAATATGATTGTACAGGAAATCAAATGATTCCAGATAACTATCGTATTAAAGAATTTATAGAAACATTTATTAAATATAAAGTGTTTGAGATGTTATCTAATCAGCTCACTGATGAAACCTTTGCACAGATACAACAGAAAATGGTGTATTATAAAGGACTAGCAGATGAAGCATTTGTAATGGCTGATATTGAAATAAAGAAACAAACTCCTTGGGCTAAGCAAAGAAGAATCAAGAATGACTTACAAAGATTTGCCCAATATGAGTTACCTAATAGAAGTAGAAGAAATTAATAAAAAATTTATTAAATGGCTGATCAAGAAAAAGAGAAAAGACAAAGCAATATTATACAAGAATATAATAATGCTACATCTGGACTAGATTTAGATTCTTCTGTAAATCAAGTTCAGAAGGGTAAACTTACCTATGCGTTAAACTCTGCTGTTGAGAATTTTGATGGTAACTCTGTTAGTTATCAGAATGAGCCAGGTAATGAAATATGTTTAAATTTTCCTGAAAATCATCATGTAATAGGTCAACATTTTATTCCAGAACAAAACAAACATGTATTCTTTTTGACCAATCCTGAAACAGGGAGTTGTCAAATTGGATTGATGGAAAATAATGACTGCGTATATGTTGAGTTTATAAGTGGAGATTGTCTTAATTTTAATATAGACTATCCAATACATAAAGCTGTACACAAGATTACAAATTGCACTACAGAGATATATTGGACAGATGGACTTAATCCAAGAAGATATTTAAATTTAGATCCTGAGAACAAACCATGGACTACTATTTTTGTAGATGATAGTGTTTGTCAGCCTGAAACTATTGAGATCCTTGATTGTAATAAATTAAAGGTTCAACCTAATTTTAACATTCCATCATTAGAAGTGGTAGATGTTGTTAATGGAGGAGATTTAAAAGCTGGTGTATATCAGTTTGCTATTCAATATAGTAATGCATCAGGAGATGGGTATACATCCTATTATTCTGTGACCAATCCCACACCTATTGCTAATCCTCAGCTAACTACAGCTAATTTTGATTATCCTGTAGGAAGATCTATTGTATTAAATATTGGTAACTTAGATATATCTGGATATTTCCAATATTATAATATAGCTGTAATTAAGACAATAAATGCTATCACTTCTGTACAATTAATAGCTACACATTATATTGATGGTAGTTTAAAAGAAATAACTTATACAGGACAAAATGTTGCTGCTATTCCTCTTACACAAGCTGATATATTTGAAAAGTTTCCATTCTATGAAATAGCTCAAGATTTAACAGCTGTTCGTGATATATTAGTATGGGATAATCTTACTTCTATTGATAGAACTAACTATCAATCAATTGCTAGCAAGATTAATCTATTATGGCAAACTTATAAACTTCCTGCTACTGAAGATTATGCAGATGAAATAAATGCTACAAACTTAAGAGGATATTTAAGAGATGAGGTGTATGCCTTTGAAATAGTATTTTTATTAAAGAATGGTAAACAAACAGATGGCTTTCATATTCCTGGTAGAGTAAAAAACATCAATGAGTTTTCTCAACCAGATGTGCCTAATACAAATGCTGACTTTATTGGAGAGGGTCTAACAGCTCCTTATTGGAAAATATATAACACAGCTTCTGTAATTGCAACTTCTCCACAAGGGGATGGATATAATATTGGCAATGCTACACCATATCAATATGGTGAGTTTGCATATTGGGAATCATCTATAAACTATCCTTGTAATACAGAAATATGGGGAGAATTAGCAGATACACCTATTAGACATCACAAGTTTCCTGATGTTCTTGTAAGTCCTATATTTGAAAGTCCTACACCATTAATTGTTGCTAATAAGTATGTTGTTGAAATGATACCATCACAATCTGTTTTTCCTCTAGGTGTAAAAATAGATGCTCAACAAGTTGCTCAATTAATAGTCAGTTCTAGTTTAACACAAGATCAAAAAGATGATATTGTTGCATTTAAAATAGTAAGAGGAAACAGAAGTACAAATAGGTCTATTGTAGCTAAAGGTATATTAAGAAATGTGGGTAAGTATGATAAAGAAGGAACTTCTTATTACTATCCAAACTATCCATATAATGATCTTAATAAAGATCCATTCTTACTAGAGGAAAGCAATGCCTATAATTCTCAATGTGATTCATTTCAAGTGGTAGTAACTACAGCTGGTGTTTTACAATATACTGATTGTAATACAGGAGAAATAGGTACAATGGATATGCCTTTAACTATGACTAGTGTGTGTTCAATAACACTACCCACTACTAATTCTGGAGTAGCCACTTTTACAAATGTTACATTAACCACCTACTCAATAGCATATGCAGGATCTACTATTCCTGGATATACAACAGTTCAGTATACAGATCCTGTAACTGGTCTTCCTGCATACATCACTGTATATCATGAAACATATGGTGGACGTACAAAAGTTATAAACTCAACAACGATTCCTGTATTAATTGCTGGTAGTAAAAAAACTACAATAATAGGTAGTAACACTAATAATAGAAATGTAGCATGCTATCCTAATCAATTAGATGGATTTGCAACCACTACAATTTACAATCCTAGATATAGAATGGTTTTTAATTCTCCTGAAACTTCTTTTGGACAACCTACATTAGGTGATGTTCTTAAGTTGGAGAATGTAATGTTTGGTGCTGGTAGAGCTCATTTTATAGAAGTGAAGAAGCATGCCATGTATAGACTATTAAGTCAAAGTGCTCAAGTGGACGCTTTAAACTCTAGTTATGATATTGCTAATCAAACAGGTATATTAGATGTAACAGCAATGTTTACATGTTATCAGGCCTATTTGCAAATATATATAAATGGTATTACAAGAAAGAATTATACATATTCTTATAACTCTGTAGCTGGGTATGATTATAGTGCACCTATACAAAATAATATCAGTAACTCATCTGGTACTGAAGTAGGTTTTAAACAAAGAACTCTTGATAAATACCAATATCTTATTCCTGGTGTTCAATCAATAGGGGAGTCTTTTAATATTAACAACTGGAATAGAGAGTCTTCTGTTTATTTAAAAACAATAGATGTAAGAGATGCAGCACCTGTAATCCCTCTTCCTTTTCCAAGTGATACACAATCTTTACAAACAAGTTCAGGAACTCTTATAAGTGACCAATCAAGATTTACATTAAGTGAATTAGGAAGTTGTGCCACACCAGATATTCAAGAAGACATTAAAGTGGTTTCCTATTATGGATCTATTAAGAATATAGTTCCTAACCAATGGGGAGAAATGTATTCTTATCAAACTATTGATACAGGATTTCAAAGAAATGTATTAAACATACCTACTACAGCAACTGATCCTGAAACTATATTTGGTGGAGACACATTTATTGGTAAGTTTGCATTTAAAACTAAACTACCATTCTTTATTGATAATAGAGTGGGAGCTCCTGATGATGCAGATATATTTTATGATCAATTAGGTAATGTAGCCTATCCACAATATTGGTATTCAGGTAGATCTATAGTGAGTGATTATTTAGCAGGATCTAAAGTTTTAAAGAATATTATTTCTATTAAAGCTAATAACCTTGATTGTCCTAATCTTCCAGCAGTTACTGATAACATTACAACAACAACCACTAGTAGTACAACCACTCCTCCAGGAACTGTTACAACTGGATCATTAAATACATATTATGATGGAAAGATGTATTTATTTGCTTACGGTATTCCTTATTATTTTGTAGAGAGTTCTATAAATATAGACTTACGTCAAGCGTTTAACAACTTAGAAGGTGACTTCTACCCACACGTGAGCTCAGGTATTCCTGATACATGGTTACAAGAATCAGTGGTACCTATTGCTTTTGATAACACTTACACATATAATGTAACTTATTCTAGACAGAACATAGAGAATTATTTCTCTCATCTTCCTGTAAACTGGGATGGTAATCAATGTTATACAAACTTTCCATTTAGAGCAATTTATTCTGATCCTCAACAAAGCTATGTAGATAATAGAATTAACAGCTGGTTAATCTATCGTCCTATATCATTCTTTGATTTCCCTCAGAACTATGGCGATCTTACATCACTAGATGGTATTCAAAATAAAGCTGTATTAGCTAGATTTGAGAATAAGAGTTTATTATATAACACTTTATTAACAATTGACACAAGCAATCCACAAGCTGCTTATATAGGTAATAATAAATTATTTAGTTCTGCTCCTGCTGTAGATTTTGCTGAAACAGACCTTGGTTATGCAGGAAGTCAAAATAAGTTTTTATTAAAGATTCCTCAAGGACAAATAACAGTAGATGCTAAAAGAGGACAAGTTTTCTTAATATCAGGAAATTCTGCTATTGATATAACATCATTTGGTTCTGGTGTTAATAGGTTCTTTACAGATCATTTATCTTTTGAAATTCTTCGATATTTCCCTACAGTGGATATAGACAATCATTTTAATGGTTGTGGATTACATGGTGTATATGATTCTAAGTTTGAAAGAATTATTATTACAAAGCTTGATTATATACCTATCAATCCTAATGTAAAATATGATGAGGCTACACAAGATTTTTACATAGATAATGATTATACACAAGATCCTCCTCCTCCATTAATTGTAAGAAAGATAGTTAAGTTAACAGATAGAGAGTATTTCTGTAATAAGAGCTTTACAATGTCTTTCAATTTTAATACAAAGAGTTGGATTAGCTATCATACCTATCTTCCTAATTTTTATGTTGGAGATAACAACTTCTTCTATTCTGGCTTAAATGAAGGATGTGATGTTGAAGCAATAGCTGTTACAATAATTCCTACACCTAGCACCACTACAACAACAACAACGATTTTAGATTGTGCATTAGATGGAACAGCAGTGTACATTCCTTAAAATAATAATAAATGTCTCAAACAATAATAATAAAATTAACTTGTGCTGGAAACAGAACAGGCCCATTTGATATCTCAGACAACTTAGGTAATGTATTAGGTGTAAATATATCTAAACAAAATCTAATTGATGGATATACAGTGAGTGTTGATGATGTTGTAACTACCATTATTATAGAATCTGTAGGAAAATGTAGCACTCTTATATATGTAAGTATTGGTACAGCCACTATAGAAGAATTAGCTGCTATTAACTTTGTAGAATGTAATACAGCTTCTCTTTGGAGACACCTTACTAATACAACAATTTACAATAAGTATTATGGTAACATAGAACCTTACATAATAGAATATCCTTTTGCTTATCAATACTATGATGAAATCCTACAGAATGTAAAAGACTATACAAAGGCATATAATTATCTACCTATCCCAGATGGTGTGTTTAATGATAATGCTCAAATACAAACTGATAATCAATGGTTTAACAAAGCTATTGTGTATAATGGACAACAGTCTTCTGGGGTGCTTGAATTAGTTCCTAAGCCTATAAACAACCTTAGTGCCTACCTCACCTACCCTATATATAACACTGATAGTAAAACCATCATGTATACAAAGAGTGATAATTTTTATGGATATAATACATTTTGGAGTCTTGTTAAAAATAAATCCGTACCTTTGTTTACAACAAGTTGTGAGTCATTATCAATCGATAAGGTTGTAAATCAATCTAATATGGATTATGGAAAAAGATCATTTAAGAAAGAACCATTAAGAGCTAAGGATCTTAAGGTGAGACACATTCTAGATAATAGCTCTGAGACACATTTGGTTAGTCAATTTATTGTTACACCTTCTCAAATCTCTTATAAGTAATGGCTAATTGGTTAGATAAATATGCTATGGGTGGTGCACTACCAGGTGCTACAGGAATGATGTACGCACGTACGCAAGACCCTGCTCCTAGTAACGGTCCTTATGCTAAGAAGACATTAGCTAGTGCTCAAGATGGTAAAGAGATGCCTAAAGCTTATTGGGCTAGTAATAATGAGAGAGATGCGTATAGAAAGAATTTAAAGGCTGCTGCAGAAGCTGCATTGACTAACAATGCTTCAGATGAAGATTTATTAATAAATACATCTTATCATGATATGAATTCTGGTAATAATTGTATGAGTGGTGTTTGTGGATTAAATCGTAAAGCAGGATTAACTTATAATGCTCCTACTGATAATGATAGATTTTTAAGTGGAGAGAAGTTTGCACAAGCTGTAGCTAAGGGATATGAAGATTATTATCAAGTGAGTGGTAACTTTCAACCAGGAGACCATTTACAATATAGACATAAAGAAGGATCTAGTAGTCATAACAAGATTATATATGATATACAAGTAGATGATAAGGGAGAGAAGATATATAAAGTGATAGATAATGCTGGTGGTAAAGACATGCGTTCTAGAGATTATACAGAAGCTGAACTAAAAGAATTAGTAGAAAAAGGTGGTGGAGGATATGATAAAGTTAACATATACAGACCTGGATATAATCTAGATAAGCCTTTATTAGATAAAGAAAGAGAAGCTAAAACTTCTCCAGAAGCTAGAGCTGCTTTGGCAGAACGTAAGAATATACAAGAGTGGGATGCTTCTCATAATCCTGGATTTGATTATAGTATTAGACCTGAGAGTGAATATTATAATAAGCAACCAGAAGGAATGAAGAAGTTTATTGATTTTGCTAATGATGATGCTAAGGTTACTGCATTGGCTAAAAAGCTTAATGTTGGTAAAGATATTATACATGACCAATTGTTAAATACATTTGGTGAATTAGGTCAAGAAAATAAATGGGCTGATAGATGGTTTGGTGGTACACTAGGTATTGAAAATACAATTGAAAAAATAACTAGTCCACAAGGTTGGTCAATAGGACCAGGTCAAATTAAATATAAAACTCTTGATCCTGAATTAAAAAAACAGTTTGACATTAATAGACCAAAGGATTTACATGATATAGATAAGGTGATTCCTTTGATGACTGCTATTAATGTTAAGAATAAAAAATGGATGGAAAATCAGGGAGATGACCTATCTACTAAATTAATAGGAACTCCTGGTGTTTCTGCTGATGAAATTAAATATGGTGTAGATAGATGGGTACCTTATGCTTATCAAGGATTACCTACTGATCCAGTCGCTTCTGTAAGAAGAGACGCTCAAGAGAATGCTAATTCATATAGAATGTCTACAAAAGATAGAGAAGACTATATTAACAATTATATTAAGAAAAATATTAATCCTGATAAAATAAAAACATTTGATGAAGGTTCTTATGCAGGAAGAGTATATGACTTAATTGATAAGAACTTAAGTAGAACTATGCCAGCTCAAAACTATGAACAATACAATGAGCTAATGCCTGTCACAGTGAAATCTAAAAAGAAGATGCAGAAAGGTGGGGTGATTAAAGATGACAGAGGACAATGGGCTCATCCAGGTGAGATTACAGAAATAGGTTCTAATGACATCACCATGCAGGGAGTTGACTATCCTGTACTTGGTGTATCTGATACAGGTGATACACAGATGATGTATCCTGATCAAGATTATAAGTTTGATGGTGAGAAGGTTACAGAGTTTCCTATGGCTCAGAATGGAGATTGGTTGAGTAAATATGCCACTGAACCAATGCGTCAAGATGCTACAAGAAATGTCATTCCTAGAAAGATGACAGATAAAGAAAAACTAGAAGCTGTAACTGCTTCTGACCAAGCTCAGAAGAGGGCATTGAATAGTGCTAAAGAAGTTATAACAGAAAGACAAAAGAACAAAGCTACAAAAGGAGATTTAAATACTCCTGGATCTTGGAATATAAAAGAAAAAGCTAGATTGTTTCCTAGTAGTGTAGGTGGGGCAGGAGAAATGTTTGATGAGTATATAAACCCAGCTACATATGTAGGTGTCTTAGCAGATGCTCTAGGAGAATCAGTTGCAGCAAGAGACCCAAAAGGTATTGCTACATCATTAGGACTTTCTGCTATAGGAGGTGGATTAGGATTTGATCCTATTGGTGGTGGTATTAAAGCTGTTAAAAGTTTTGCTAAGCCCTCTTTTACTGATGGAAAAGAAGCATTTGACTTTATTAATAATATGGTAAGGAATGGTCAGGAAGATCAAATAGTAAAGATACTTACTAAAAAGACAGGAAAAACTTCAAGTCAACTTGAAAATGAGTTTAGTAGAGCTATTGGTAATGATGGAACTATTAGAGATCCTGAGTATATCATACGTCATGCAAATATGTTAAGTGGTAAAAATAATCTTCCAAAGTTTCCAAAGTCTTTAAAAGAACTAGATGAAACAGCTGGTAAGTTAGTGTCTTCACCTTCTTATGGTAAATTTGATAATAGTAAGATAATAGCTAGAACTAATGAAATTTTAAAAAAGGGAGTTGGAATTAAAAAGAAAGATATACCAATTGAATTAAAACATTCCAAATCAAGTGCTGGTGAGTTTGAATTATGGATAGATGATAATAAATATCCAACTGGGAAATCAAAATCAGGAACAATTGATTTTAATCCTAATTTTAGAGGAGTTGATAAATCTTTAACTTTTACAGATTGGTTAAAAGGAAAAACCCCAACTACTAAATATAATACTTATGCTGAAGATGCAACTCCAGCTGTGATTAAAACAGGTGATTTTCCATATCAAAATAGAATGGATTTAGAAGGAACAGGTATTGGAGCTGAAACTGCAGAAGCTTTTAAACAAGCTTTAAATGAAGAGGGATTACAATTACATAGTAGTAAGTCTCATACAGATGCTGGAAAACTTAGATATTTAACTGAGTTTTTAAACAATAGAAAACAGGTTGTAGACTATAGTGAAAATCCTAATTGGATGAATCGTGCTAGTGCTTTAAAAGATCAGTTAGGAGGAAAGAGTATTTCTAAAAAAGAAGCTAAAGAATACATGCGTCAATATCCTGAACTTGCTCCTACACATGTAAGATTTCAATATGACAATGGTGGCTGGCTAAATAAATACAAATAAATCATACAAACGTTCAATATGAAAGACCAAATATTAAAGATTGCTAAGGTTAAATCTGAAAAGGAATTCTACAAGAAGTATCCTACAGAAGAAGCATTTATGAAAGCTCATAAGAAAGAGTTTAAGAAAGCTGCTATGGGTAGTAAGATGGTTAATGACCAGTTACATCAGTTAACTGATTTTGGTAATCCTCCTATAGCTCAGAATGGTACAGGAATTATTCCTTTTGATGATGCAAGAACTAAAGCTCAAGCTACTATATTAGGTATAACTCCTGAGGAATTAATGAAGCGACAAGAGGCTGAAGCTACTCAAGCTAATCAATCTTCTAGTGGTGGAGCTAATGATATAATGAGTCAGTTAGCATCTTTTATCACTCCTGAGATGATGGCAGGTCTTGCTGCAAAGGATGGTTATAGTCTTTCAAAAGCTTATGACGGTGAAGTGGTTGGTGGTATTCCTAGTTGGTTAAACTTAGGAAATAGTGCTTATAGTGGAAATCCTTTAGCTGCCACTTCTCCTAGAACATCTTATTCTACTAATATTGGAGATCCTGCTAAATATAGTAAATGGACAGGACTTGTTAGTGGAACAACAACTGATGTTAATGGAAAAGCAACAGTTACAAAAGCAGCTACAGATAAAGCATTTGGTGCAGGTAAACTTCCAGCAGGTGCTGGTGGTGGTGGTATGAAAGGTAAATTAGAAGGTGCAGGAATGTCAGCACTCTCTGCACTTCCTCAACTTATTGGTGATGTACAAGCTATAGCAGAAAGAAAGAAACAAAAGAAAGAATTAAGAAAGGGAGTAGATGTAAGTGATCTTGTAAGAAGAGCTGCTGAATCAAGACCTATATATCAACCTAATCAACAAATAGTAAAACCTTGGAATGTACGAGTGCAACCTGGAGAATTATATAATTCTTATGGATCAAATACAAACTTTTTAAGTGCTGCTAATGGTACGCAGATTCAAAATACTTATGCTCCTACAAATACATTATATGATGATCTTGGGTATGAACCATTGAATGAAAGCAATGTTAAGCAATATCAAAATGGTGGTAAGGCTAAAAGGGCTCAATTTGGTATAGATATGCTTGCAGCTCCTGCAGGAAGTCTTGGTAGTGGACTAGGTAGCTCACTTGCTGGTGGAGGGTTTAAAGGAAGTCCTGAAGGAAATATTGGTTCTACATTAGGTAGTCTTGCTGGTAACTTTATTCCTATTCCTGGTGCAGGCATTGTTTTAAGTGCCGTTGGTGGTGCAATTGGTGGTTTTATTGGAGGAGATGAACAAAGACAAATGGAAGAACTTCAAAATCAATATTCAAACAATACAGATCTTGCAGCAGGACAATCAGTTATACAGAGCATGGATCAACAATTTGGTGGAAGTAGAAGAGATGGTGGTAGTGTTGGAAGTGGTTATTACACTCCTCCTAGTGCAGCAGCTATGTATACAGATAGGGCTCAGTCTGGTAGATGGGTGAAGCAAAGTGATCCAACTAAAGCGGTTGAAATTCAATCTAGTTTACCTCCTATGGAAAGTCCAAAATCAAGTCATATAAAAACTTATTCACAATTAAATTCTAATACTAATACAAAAAATAATAAGAGTAAGTATAGTAAAGACTTTATGAATGCTATATACGATAAACAGTATTATGATAATCAACCTTCTAAAGAAATGTATTCATATGCTAGAGATAATGATGATAAGTTTTCAGAGTTTATTAGAATTGCTCCAGAAGGAGGTGAAGCTAAAAATGAACTTCATAGAATAGAGGCTCGTAGACCATTCTTAAATTTAATTGGTAAGAAGCAATCTATGGAAAGATTTGATGATTTAAATGAGAGAAAAGCTCAAGGATACATGCAACAAATGAATGAATCCATGCCAGGTGGTTTACCAGGATATACAGCTCCTAATATGGAATATGGTGGACAGATGGCCATGGGAGGCGATTTACAGGTACATGAGGGCAAGGCTGATACAATCTCTTATAATCCATTCTTGCCTAATGGTGGGGAGACAGTGATGTTTAAAGGCCCTTCTCATGCTGAGGGTGGTATGGATATTTCTTATGGACAGAATGGTGTAGAGGTGGAAGGTGGTGAACCAGGAGTTGTATTAAAAGATGGTGGTGAGGTAAAAAAAGATGAGAGTCTTGTAATATATGGTAATATAAAATTTGATAAAACTGGTGCAGAACAACTAGGTGATCCAAAAGCTGAGGGTCAAAAAATTAAAAACTATATGAATGATTTAAGTAAGTTTGAAAATAAACAAAGTAAGCTTAGAGAGAAAGGTCTTAAATTAATAGATGAAGATGATCTAGTAAGAATGGGAACTGTACAAGCTATAGATTTAGGAACAACTATGAATTTTAAAACTGCTGCTCAAAGAAAGATAGATGGTGCTGCTATACAAGAAGCATATAATAAAACTGCTAAAGAGTATGGATATGCAGATGCAGGGAAGTTTATGA
>Ga0315285_10003911_pt1 | contig 15466 bp, 14 predicted proteins | sample YL17G09_36_MG_FD_203698 | JGI IMG/M metagenome (GOLD analysis project Ga0315285, IMG submission 203698) | Sediment microbial communities from Yellowstone Lake, YNP, Wyoming, USA - YL17G09_36 | ecosystem: Environmental > Aquatic > Freshwater > Lake > Sediment | place: USA: Wyoming | collected...
GTTGCTCTCTGAGTCTGAGGGGGGAAAAACCGCTGGAAACTGGAACGCACATGGAGCATGATATGGGGCTGGGAGGGTTTCATGGGCATTCTCCTTTCGGAACGGGAATGGGAGCGGGCAGGGTTTTCAAAGAACCCAAAAAACTTGAGCAACCACCCACTCATCTCAGGAAACCCTCCTAAAATCAATCATCTAAGCGAGGAAAACCCTTAAACGGTACTGGCATCCTGCCCGTGGATTCCTGAAAAACATGGGCGGGACGCCCATGCCACCTTTCCCCCACATTCCTCCGTTGTCGCCCGTGATCGTCTGACCACGTTGCGGGTCTATTCGCGGCCAGCCTGGAGGGCCTCTCATGATCGTTGTTGTCGTCGTGATCTCCCTGCTGATCCTGGCCGCGGGTTACCGCTACTATGGGGCGTACCTGACCAGACGGGTGCAGCTGGACGATTCGCGCGCGACGCCCGCCTGCGAGATCAATGACGGCGTGGACTATGTGCCCGCAAGAAAATCCATGCTTCTGGCCCAGCATTTCTCCGCCATCTCGGCGGCGGGACCCATCGTGGGGCCAATCCTGGCGGGAATCTGGTTCGGGTGGCTTCCGGCTCTGCTGTGGATCGTGCTGGGCTGCATCTTCGTCGGCGGGACACACGATTTCACGAGTCTCGTGGCGTCGGTGAGGCACAAGGCGACATCCATTGGCGAACTGGCCCGTCAGTACATGTCGCGAACCTCACAGATCAGCTATCTGATCTTTGTCTGGTTCGCCCTCGTTTATGTCATCATCGCCTTCACCGACATCACGGCCCAGACTTTCAAGACCGTGGCGACGGATACGGCCTTCGGCCCCGGGGTGGCGGTCTCCTCGTTTCTCTATCTTTTCCTCGGGGCGGCCCTTGGGATCGTTCTTCGCAAGCCGGAAGTGAAGCTGTGGATGGCGACGGCCGTCGCCGTCCCTGTCTTGGCGCTGGTGATTTGGTGGGGCGCGGCGCTTCCCGACTCCATGGTCAAGGCGCTGCTGGCTGTGCCCGTCAAGTCGTGGGAAGTCGTCCTGCTCCTCTATTGTTTTGTCGCCTCGCTCCTGCCCATGTGGCTGTTGCTTCAGCCGCGCGGCTACCTCGGGGGATGGTTCCTTTACCTGACCATCGCGATCGCGCTGTTCGGCGCCCTGTTTGGCGGCTTCGGCATCCAGTACCCTGCGCTCAACCTCGAGGGATTCCGCAGCCCGTTGAACGGCAAACTCCTCTTCCCGATGGTCTTCATCACGGTGGCGTGCGGGGCTTGTTCGGGTTTCCACGGCATCGTGGGCGCCGGCACCACGTCGAAGCAGATCGCCAAGGAGTCGGACATGCGCCCCGTGGCATACGGATCCATGCTGCTCGAAGCCGTCGTGGCCGTCCTCGCGCTGGCCACGGTCATGATGCTCCCCCAAGGGGATCCCTTGCTGAAGAGCGACCCGAACTTCATCTTCGCCAAGGGGCTTTCGGGCTACCTCGGCATGGCGGGCGTCGGTTCGCACGTTGCCTTGTCCTTTGCCCTTCTGGCGTTCTCGACTTTCGTCTACGACACGCTCGACGTGTGTACGCGTCTGGCTCGCTACATTCTCCAGGAGTTGTTCGGCTGGAAGACGCGGACCGGGGCCTTTGCGGCCACCTTCATCACGTTGTCGCTGCCGCTGGCCTTCCTGACGCTCACGAAAGAGAAGGGCTACCTCGCGGCGTGGCCCGTCTTCGGCATCAGCAACCAACTGCTCGCCAGCCTGACTCTTCTGGCCGTCTCGGTTTGGCTTATCCGCACCGGGAGACGAGCGCTCTTCTCAGTCCTTCCGATGGCCTTCATGCTCTTCTTTGCGCTGTGGGCGCTGCTTATCCAGATCAAGCCCTTCGTCATGGCGCTGCCCGCGCTGGGAAGGGGCGTCGGCCTGAAACCAGATGTCGTGATTTCGGGAATCTGCGGAGTCATCCTCCTGATCCTCAGCATCTGGCTGATGGTTGAGGCGGTCCGCGTCCTCTCCGCGGCTCGCAGGGATGGCGCCCACGGATAGGGGACGCGCGCCGTGATTCCGCATAGTCAACCAGGGCTGCCAAGATCTCTTGGAGCGGAGCGAAAGGCGCTTGCCAAAGTTGGTTCCCTTACGGTCAAATGCCGAACAATGAGGTCAAGGCGACGGCCCGAAGCGCGTCGCGCCTCGGCTTCGTCGTTGGGCTCACTGTGTTCAGGATGGGATAGAGGAACAATGAGAGGCTCGCAGATCCCTTGGGACGTTTTCCTGTTCTGGATCGCGGTTCTGAGCGCTGGATGCGCGCTGGAGACGCCGCCGGGCGCGACGCGCCGGCATGTCAAGGCGGCCGGCGTGCGCGCAGAAGTCTGGACGCCGGCCGATGAACCTCGTTCGATCGGGACGTACCAAGCGCTCGTGAGGCTTCGGGACGGGACGGAGCAGGAGATCCGGGGGGAGCGGGACGGAACGGTGAGCGGCGTCTGGATGAGCGATCTTGAGGGGGATGCCGCGCCTGAACTCGTGGTGGCGATGACATCGGCGGGCTCGGGTTCCTATGGGACGATCCACGTGTATCGAGAGGAGGGCGGGCGCTACGTGGAACGGCCCTTGAGGCCGCTGGCCAATCCGCAGGCGCGCGGTTACATGGGTCACGACGCGTTTGAGGTCCGGAACGGCCGGCTGTACCGCAGCTTCCCGCGTTACCGCGAATCGGACTCGAATGCGGCGCCGACGGGCGGCGCCGTCCGCCTGGTTTACTCTTTCGACCAGGACGCCTGGGTTGATGACTGAGCATTCCGCGAGGGGGCCGGCAGACATGGCCCAAGGGCGAATCCCAAACCCGCCGCGGGGGCCGATTCGATCTTCCGGCGGGCGGCTCATCGCCCGACCCATAGCGGTCATCCGGAAAATATCAAACGAGAAGGAGACTGGCGCATGATTGAGGAGATCACGGCGCAGGAACTGAACGCCGAACGCTTTATCCATGAGAAGGTGAAAGAGATCCGGGACGCCGTGGGGGGCGAAGCGGCGATCAGCGCGCTGTCGGGAGGCGTCGATTCGTCGACGGTCACGATGCTCGGGCATCGGGCGCTGGGCAAGCGCCTGAAGACGGTCTTCGTCGAGAACGGCCTCATGCGCGAGGGAGAGCCGGAACGGGTCGCGGCTTTCTTCCGAGATCTCGGCGTCGCGGTCGAAGTGGTCGACGCGCGCAGAGAGTTCTTCGCGGCTCTCAAGGGAATCACGGACCCCGAAGAGAAGCGCGAGGCCATTGCGCAGACCTTCTACCGAAACGTGTTCGGACGGATCGTCAAGGAAAGCGGAGCGAAGTGTCTTCTGCAGGGGACGATCCTGACCGACGTCGACGAGACGGTGGCGGGGATCAAGCGGCAGCACAACGTCTTCGAGCAGTTCGGGATCGACCCGCGGGAGGCGTTCGGCTACCGCATCGTCGAGCCGCTCATTCAGCTTCGCAAGGACGGCGTGAGAAAGGTCGGCAAGGCCCTCGGGCTTCCGGCGGAGGTTTTCGAGCGCATCCCGTTCCCGGGGCCGGCGCTCTCGGCGCGCGCGATCGGGGAGGCGACGCCGGAGCGCATCGAGACGGTCCGCAAGGCGACCGTCGTCGTCGAGCGGGCGCTCAAGGGGACGGGCGCTTTCCAGTACATGGCGATCCTTCATGAAGACCGCGTGACGGGCATGCGCGACGGCCTGCGCGATTTCGGCCAGCAAATCGAGGTGCGCTGCTGGGACAGCGTCGACGCGCGGACGGCGACGCCGACGCGACTCTCGTTCGAGGTCCTTGAGAAGCTCGCCCGCGAGATTATCCGCGAGGTCCCCGGCGTCGTGAGCGTGACATACAACATCGCGCCCAAGCCCCCCTCGACGATCGAGGCGGTCTGACGACGACGGCGCCTTCAGGCTCGGACGGGGCTCGGGCGTCTTCAAGTTTTGGCCAAGCGTTGCGGCGGATTCGCCGTGGTCGCGCTATGGTCGGAAGAGGAAGCCGTCACTGTGGCCGAACGCGCGTCCCTCGCGGCGTTGCGTGGAATGGCTGCATTGCTGTATAGGGTTGATCGCCTTCTCCTCAGGGCGACCCCGCCGCCCTGGGAAGACGTGTCGCGGAAAGCCGCCTCACGAGATAGGACCCCATGAAAGTATCGCCCGAAGGTTCAACTCCGCTCTGGCATGCCCTGCCCATCGAAGCGGTCTTCTCACGCCTGAAAGCCGCGCCCGCTGGGTTGACGGCGGCTGAGGCGACTCAGCGTCTGGCGGAACACGGCCCGAATGAGCTGCAAGCCGCTCATCGCATCTCGCCGTGGATGCTTCTGTTCGAGCAGTTCAAGAACGCGTTGATTGTCATTCTCCTCGTCGCGACCGGGCTCTCCTACTTCCTCGAACACGGAGTCGAAGCCATCGCGATCGCCGTCATCGTGCTGTTTGCCGTGCTGTTGGGTTTCGTGCAGGAATACCGGGCCGAACGCGCGATGGAGGCGTTGCGCCAAATGGCCGCGCCCACGGCGGTCGCGCTCCGCGACGAGCAGGAGGTTGAAATTCCGGCCCGCGACCTTGTGCCGGGCGATGTGATTCTCTTGCGAGCGGGCGACAAAATCCCCGCCGACGTCCGACTGGTTGAAGCCGTCAATCTGCAGATTGAGGAGGCCGCGCTCACGGGCGAGTCCGTTGCGGCGGAGAAACACGCCGCTCCCCTTGCCAACGGCGAGTTGGCGCTGGGCGACCGCAGGAACATGGCTTACGCGGGCACCGCCGCGACCTACGGCCGGGGCCGCGCGGTTGTCGTCGCGACGGGCATGGACACCGAGTTTGGCAAGATTGCCCAAATGCTGCAAGCGATTCAAACGGGCAAGACTCCGTTGCAGGAGAACTTGGATAAGGTCGGCCGGACGCTGGCGCGGGCCGCCCTCGTGATCGTGGCGGTCATTGTCGCTCTCGGCGTGTTCCGGGGACAACCCTTCTCCAAGATGTTCGTTTTCGGCATTGCGCTCGCGGTTGCCGTTGTCCCGGAGGCGCTGCCGGCGGTGGTCACTATTTCACTCGCCATCGGCGTGCAGAGGATGGTCAAGCGCCATGCGCTCATCCGCCGCCTCCCGGCGGTCGAAACGCTCGGCAGCGTTTCGGTCATTTGCTCCGACAAGACCGGCACGCTGACGAAAGACGAGATGACGGCCCGCAGGATCTTTGTGGCGGGGCAAATGCTCGATGTCTCCGGGGCAGGCTATGAGCCGCACGGTCAGTTTACGCGCGATGGTCTCGCCGTCGAGCCCTCCAACAACCCGCTGAATCTGCTGCTGCGGGCGGGCGCGCTTGCCTCCGACGCGCACATCGTCCATAGCGAGCCCGAAGGCCGCTGGCACGTCAAGGGCGACCCGACCGAAGGCGCGCTGGTGGCGGCCGCCGCCAAAGCCGGGCTGAACAAGGCCGACCTGGAGTCGCAGTTCCCCCGCGTGAACGAAATCCCGTTCACGTCCGAAACCAAACGCATGACCACGCTCCACGCCGGGCCGGGGGGCGCCGTCGCCTACTCCAAAGGGGCGCCGGAAATCATTCTGGACTCCTGCGCCCGGCAGTTGACGGCAGAGGGGGAAACGGCGCTCGACGCCGCAAGTCGAGCGGCGATTCTGGAAACGGCCCAGCGGATGGCAAACGAGGCGTTGCGCATTCTGGCGGTGGCCTCCAGATCGGACGCGGCGCTGGAAAACGCCGAACACGAAATGACGTTTCTCGGGTTAGTCGGCATGATTGACCCGCCGCGCCCCGAGGCGAAGGCCGCGATTCAGACGTGCGAGCGGGCCGGCATCAAGCCGCTGATGATCACGGGCGACCACCCCCTCACCGCGCAAGCGGTAGCGCGCGAATTGGGCCTGCTCAAGAGTGGCCGCGTCGTCACCGGAGCGGAGTTGGAGGCGATGAGCGAGGCCGAATTCGAGCGCGAGGTGGAGAGCATTGAGGTTTATGCCCGCGTTTCCCCGGCGCATAAGTTGCGCGTCGTCACCGCCCTGCAAAAGAAGGGCCACATCGTCGCCATGACGGGCGATGGGGTGAACGACGCGCCCGCGCTCAAGAAGGCCGATATCGGCATCGCTATGGGCATCACGGGCACGGACGTAACCAAAGAGGCCGCCGCCATGACGCTGACTGATGACAACTTTGCTTCCATTGTGGCGGCGGTGGAAGAGGGCCGCGGCATCTTCGGCAACGTCAAGAAGTATCTGACTTACCTCCTTTCGGCCAACATCGGCGAAATCGGCTTGCTGGCCGGCGCCACGCTCGCCGGCTGGCCGCTGCCCTTGACCGCCGTGCAGATCCTGTACGTCAACCTCGCCACCGACGGCTTGCCGGCGTTGGCCCTGGCGGTGGACCCGCCCGAACCCGATCTCATGCGCCGCAAGCCGCGCAACCCCCGCGCCGGCATCTTCACCCGTCCCGTCGTCACACTCATGGCGGTGGGAGGGGCGTGGTCCACCATCGTCAATCTGAGTCTCTTCGCTTGGGCGCGGAGTTCCGGCCGGAGCGACGCTGAGGCGATGACAATGACCTTTGTCTCCCTGGTTCTGATCGAGTTCGTCAAGAGCTACAACTTCCGCTCGGACCGCTATTCCGTGCTGAAACGCCCCTTTGCCAACAAATGGTTGAACTTGGCTATTGTGTGGGAGTTGGCGCTGTTAGCCTTAATCATCTATGCGCCTTTCCTGCACAAGGCGTTTGGCACTTTTGCCCTATCGGCTCTGGACTGGGCGATCGTCATGACTGTGGCCTTCACCGTTTCACCCGTGCTGGAGACTGCAAAATGGCTGGAGCGGCGCGGGTGGTTTGGGGAAATGAGTTGACCCCACGAAACGGCGTATCTGCATCTGGGACATCTTCCAGACGCCGGACGGCCCAACGCGGCGTCGCGGCCGACGCGCTTCCGCGCCGCAAGATGCGCCGCGCTCCAGCGCGCGGTTGATGCCGGTTGTTGGGCCGACGAAAAGGAATTGACGCTTTCGATTCGTTGAACCACCATGGAGGCAAAGGAGGCAGAAGGGCAAACGCCTATCCATGAGTGAATGCACGCCATGCGACTGTATCTGATCAACCCCTCCAACCCGCTCGTGAGCATCGTCAACGTCAAGGAGAGCCGCTGGAACCGTTACCGCGTGTGGAAGCCGCTCGGCCTCATGGTTCTCGCGGGCATGACCCCGCCGGAGTGGGAAGTCTCGATCGTGGACGAGAACCTGGGCGCGCCGGACTACCCGGCCATGCCCCGGCCCGATCTGGTGGGCATTACGGCTTTCACCTCGCAGGCGAACCGCGCCTATGAGGTCGCCGCTCACTTCCGGCGTCAGGGGGCGCCCGTCGTCATGGGCGGCATTCACGCAACCATGCGCCTGGACGAGGTGATGGAGCGCGTGGACTCGGTCGTCACGGGGGAAGCCGAGGGCGTCTGGCGGCAGGTCCTGGAGGACGCCAAGCATGGCAGCCTGAAGCGCCGGTACGACGGAGGGCTGGCCGAGATAAGCGACGTCCCTTTGGCGCGTCACGATCTGCTGCCCGCGAGATACGCCTTCGGCGCCATTCAGACCACGCGCGGCTGTCCACTGAACTGCAGCTTTTGCAGCGTGACGACGTTCAACGGGGCCCGCTACCGGCAGCGACCCATTCCGGACGTCGTGCGAGAATTCCAGGCGATCCGCGAGAAACGCGTTCTGGTGGTGGACGACAACCTCGTCGGCACGCGCCCGGAACACATCGCGCGCGCCAAGGACCTGTTCCGCGCCATGGCCCAAGCGAACGTGCGAAAGGAATGGGTCGCCCAAGTCACCATTAACTTCGCCGACGACGAAGACCTCCTGGCGCTGGCCGCGAAGGCCGGGTGCGGCGGCGTCTTCATCGGCTTTGAATCCCCCACGCCGGAAGGCCTTGCGGAGGTCGGCAAGAAATTCAACCTTCTGAAGGGCCGCGACTTCCGCGCCTCCGTGCGGCGCATACAGCGCCACGGCATCCTGGTCGTGGGCTCCTTTATCATCGGTTTGGACGTAGACGAACCGGGCATTGGCAGACGCACCGCCGACGCGGCCAGCCAGTACGGCGTGGACAATCTCAACACGCTGTTTCTGACGCCCTTGCCCGGCACGCGCCTTTGGGACCAGATGGAATCGGAGAACCGCATCGCGCTCAGTGCGTTCCCCGAAGACTGGAGGTACTACACGCTGACCTTCCCGGTGGCCCGGTATAAGCATTTCTCTCTGGACGGCATCATCCAGGAGATGATCTCGTGCGACGGGAGCTTCTATTCCGTGCCGCGCATTCTGCGCCGGGTGTGGGCCAACTTGTGGCGCCGCCGCAAGCCGCTAATCAGCCTGCTGGGCAATCTCTCATACAGGGGCAATATCCGCGTGAACTGCCAGGCATACACAGACTTCAAGCGTCAACAGGGCAATAGGCTTGACGGAGTAAGTGGAGTGTGAGGCAAACCGGGCGTCAAGCGGAGGAATGGACGTGGAAGTACTGGACGAGGCGCCGCTCAACCCATGGCGGCATGGTAACGCAAGCGTAGCAGCGCCGCCCGGCCGAAGAAGCGGCCATAACGCCGCGGCCGCCGGCCGCCGTTCGCGCGAAGAAGACGGAAGAGGAGCCCGATGAGGCGACGGGATCTCTTCAGATTGGCGGCGACAGGACTGTCAATTGTTCTGCTGGCCGGGCGCCTTGCGGCAACGGCAACCGGGGCCGCGCAGGAGGCCGAGAAGCCCGGCGGAGGAATGGGGACGTCCTTGGAGAAGCGCGGCGCGTGGACCTACGAGAACGATCGCTTCAGAGCGGTCGTAAGCGCGCGAGGCGACCTCCACCTGATCTTGACCCGCGCGACGCCGCGGAATCCGAAAAGAGTTCTTGAGAGCAGGGAGGGGGTAGGTTTATGGTGTTTTTGTAACGTGCCAATTTTCGGTCTTCACGGCAAGGCGTTCACAATTCATGAGGCGAAGGACCAGGGCAGAGCATCCGGGAGGCGCGGAAGGTCTTTTTTTCGGCGGTTGAGGCTTCACCCGCCGAAGACAACGCTTGAATCGAGTCGGCGGAAGCGTGAGAAGGGCCAAAGAAGGTGTGACTTGCCATGGATGACGCTTCACTTGAGGCAAACCAAGCGTGAGGAACGACGGATAACGCTTCACCCGATGCAGATGAAGCGCGAGACGCGACAGATAAGGTGTGATCCGTGACGGATGCAGCGTGATTTGACGCGGATAAAGGGATCGAGGAGAAGGATAAGTCCAGAAAATAGAAGGACATACGCAAAATGGCGGGATTTCCGTCGCAAAATGGCGGGATTTCCGTTGAAAGAAGCCGAAATCGTGGTGCTGGCGCAGGATATGGCCGCCGGGCTGGCCGCCAACGCCGCCGTTTACCAGGCTCCGCCCTTGGCACCGTCCGACTTGCAGACCGCAATGGGCGCCTACATTACCGCTCGCGATGCGGCTGTCGCGGCGAATGCCGCCGCCGAGCAAGCCACCGCCGCCAAGGACGAAGCCCTTCAGGCGGTCGTGGACGGCATGAAGGCCGACATCCGCTATGCCGAGAACACGGTCAACTACGACGATGTGAAACTGAAACTCATCGGCTGGGGCGGACGCGCCTCAAAGACTTCGCTTGAGACCCCCGGTCAAGTTCGCACCCTCGAAGCCCCGCGCCAGGGCGAGGGCTGGATTTTCCTCGACTGGAAAGAGCCGGTGGACGGCGGCGCGGTCGCGGCCTACAAAATCCAGCGCCGCCTGCGTCCCAACGGCCCGTGGTCCGATGTCGGCTTGGCCGTCGAAAGCGAAATCACCCTCACCAATCAGGAACGCGGCAAGGAATTCGAATACCGCATCCTCGCCGTCAACAAGGCGGGCGAAGGCGAATCCAGCAACACGGTGATGGCGGTGCTATAGGGAGCGTTTGGAATCGTGCAAGCAACGGCAACCCATGTTCTTCGAGAGAACACATCGCGCAGCCGGGAGGCCGCGCCTGTGAATAGCGGCAAGCCGAAGTTGCTCGACCAGATGCGCGAAGCCCTGCGGTCCCGCCACTACAGCCGCCGGACCGAGCAAACCTATTGCCATTGGGCCAAGCGATTCATCTACTTTCACAACGTGCGCCACCCCGCCGAGATGGCCGAGCCCGAGATCAACGCCTTCCTGACGCATCTGGCCGTCAAGGAGAAGGTCAGCGCCTCGACGCAAAACCAAGCCCTTTCGGCGCTGCTATTTCTCTATCGCCACGTCATCGGGCGCGAGGTCGGGGACTTAGGCGAGGTGATCCGCGCCCGCAAGCCCACGCGCCTTCCCGTCGTCATGACGCGCGAGGAAGTCAAGGCCGTGCTGGCGAATACGACCGGCGACAGGTGGCTCATGGCCTCGCTGATGTACGGCGCTGGGTTGCGCCTGATGGAATGCCTACGCCTGCGGGTGCAGGACATCGAGTTCTCCCGCAACGAGATTCTGGTCCGAGACGGCAAGGGGGCCAAGGACCGAATTACCATGCTTCCCGAATCGCTCAAGGTCCCGTTGCAAGACCACCTCAAGCGGGTCAGGGCCATCCACGAACGCGACTTGGCCGACGGCTGGGGGCGCGTCTTGCTGCCGGACGCTCTCGACCGCAAATATCCCAACGCGCCATAAGGAATGGCGCTGGCAATGGGTATTCCCGCAGGAAAACCGCTGGAAGAATACGAAGACCGGCGAAGAGGGCCGTCACCACATGGACGAATCTCTGGTTCAGAAAGCAGTTAGAGACGCCGTCGCGAGGCCGGTTTGATCAAGCGGGCCACTTGTCATACCTTCCGGCATTCCTTCGCCACCCACTTGCTCGAAGGTGGTTACGACATTCGAACCGTCCAGGAGCTTTTGGGTCATAGCGACGTCAAGACGACGATGATCTATACCCACGTCCTCAATCGGGGACCCGCCGGAGTTCGCAGTCCGGTGGACGGGCTTTGAGGCCAGCGAAGAAGGACATTATATGCCGATCCGCATAACACGCCGTGATAAATGGCCACAGGAACCGAAAATGGCTGATATTGCAGGGATTATCGTGTATTTCCCAAGAAAACCGACGGCGTCTTATACGGGCAGGAAACCAGAACTCCGCATCTTATGCGGATCAGCCTAATTATTGTTCGCTGAAGATCAGGTGACTTGGCTGGCCAGCGGTGGTACACTGCGTGCAGGAGAAAGGCGACATGCCGGAAATAAGCAGATTCCTGGGCATCGTTATCGCCATGTATTACATGGAGCATGCCCCGCCGCACTTTCACGCCAAGTACGGCGGCCAGAGGGCATCGTTTTCAATTCAAGACCTGCGCATGATCGAAGGGAAACTCCCTCATCGGGTAGTATCACTCGTTCTTGAGTGGGCTTTTGAGCACAGGGAGGAATTAATGGAGAACTGGAGGCGCGTGGAACGGAAAGAAGACCTCCAGGAAATCGAACCCCTTGTGTAGGAGGCGCCACATGCACTACGTCACGGAAGCGTCGTATATCGGCGGCCACAGTCTCAGGATTCGATTTGAAGACGATGAGGTTCGAATCGTGGATTTGTCAGATCATCTGGACGGTCCGGTTTTCGAGCCCTTGAAGGACTTGTCCTTCTTCAAACGTTTCACAGTGAACTATGACATAGACACCGTGGTTTGGCCCAATGGCGCCGATTTCTCGCCGGATTTTCTGTACGAGATCGGAGAAAGCGACCGCGAACCAGGCAATGCAGCCGATCGTGTACAGCCGCCCGCTTCGCGGTCGTCTGTGCACAACGGCTGATTGCCAATGTTCGGCGAATCAAAGGAGGACGCTATGGGCGACAGCAAGAGACCTGCAGTTACAGAAGGACTGGTGTTCGTTTCCAATCTGATTTTTCTTAGCGGGTGCCCATGTATCCTATGGTTCCTATTGCGGGCGTTACTTGGCGGCCTTGGCGTACCTCCATCGTGGTTCATGATATGGATGGTCCTGCTCCTGCTTTGCGTCGCCTATGCTTATTATTGCTTTGGTCCTCTTCGCAGGGCCTGCGTTGGCCCCGAGCCAGACGAGGACACTGTAGAGTATGGCAGAAAGGCGGTCGTCGTGGGGTGGGAGAGGCGGCGTCTCGCTTACAACGTGATTCTTCCGGCTGTGGTGCTCTTGGTTTTGCGGGAGCACTTTGTAACTCTTGTGTATCGGTTCCGGAATATCGCGATCATGTTTGCCATTGTGGCGAACGTTTGCTACACCGTTGGTCCACTGTCAGAACTCTTTTTCCAGTCCTCTCTGAAGCGACGGGTCGGCTGGGCCCGCGACGTGGTGTTCTGGATAGGGCTGACGTTTTCGGTCTGGTGGGCTTGGATGTGGGCACTGAGAGGCCTGGGAAAACTCTGAGAAAACGGTGCATATGCCGCCGAACACGCGGCTCCACCTGACGCCTCGCGCCGGTGAGCCGCAGAACGTTAGCCACGGCAGAGATGCGATAGGCTGTTAGCGAGGGGATAGGGAAAGGCAGCACATTCCGCTTCACGCTTCCACTCCTCCGCGAAGATCGCAAGGTCCCAACGGACGGCGAGGTGAAGACATGAAGAGTCGAAGCGTTCTGCTGATCGAAGACAACCTGATGAACATGGAACTGGCAACGGATCTGCTGGAAGCGGCCAGCTTCCAGGTGCTCAAGGCCGAAAGGGCAGAGGACGGTATCGCCCTGGCCGTGGCTCAACAGCCCGACATTATTCTAATGGATATAGCGCTTCCGGGTATGGATGGGCTGGAGGCGACAAGACGGATCAAGCAGGATGCCCGAACGGCCTGGATTCCCATCGTGGCCCTCACGGCCTCGGCGATGCGTGGGGACGACGACGTTCTGGGTCAAGACGGACGCGCCGCCCCGCGAGATCGAAGCCGTGTTCCTCTCGTGTCCGAACCACCTGCGCGACTGGCGATGCGAGTATGACCGAGAAAGCGAACTCTGGCGCGCAGATATCGGCTTCGGCACCCGTTACGGGACCATCCTCGACGCCAACAAAGCCTGCGCATGGGTCGTCGCCACGGACGGCCGCGTCAGCGACGCGCTCTCCGCGCCGATTCGATGGAAACTGCCGGAGTAGAGATGGGTCAACGGGAAGGAGAGAGATATGACAAGGCGCAGACTCCTGAAGACGGGCATCGGCGGCGCCGCGGGTTTGGCTGCTTTGCCCCAGTCATGCGACGATCGCGTCAACATCGCCGAAAAAGGGACAGAGAGCATCAGGGCCTTGTTCCACGGGAAGGACCCAGAGGTCATCCGGCTGACCGAAGAAGTGTACCAGAAGTGCATTCTTGGAAAGGTGTTCCCAGCGGAAGCTCCCTTGGAACACAATTGGATCGCCCCCGGTGGAGGCTACCGAGGCCAGTGGATCTGGGACACGATGTTCGTTGTCGATCTCTTGAGCGTCCTGCCGGGCAAGGACAAGGTCATTCGCGACGTATTCCAGAACTACTGGGACTTCCAGCTGCGCTGGAACGAGCGGATGCCCGACTGCGCCCATGACATGATCGCCTGCATGATTGAGCCCGGCAGGAAGGACTGGGTCGAGTTTCCGGCCTATTCCCAGATCCCGATCCTTGCCTGGGGCGTCGAGCGAACATATAAGCGAACGGGAGACAACGAACTCCTCAAGCAGTGCCTGGAGCCGTTGGAGCGCTTCCACGAGTGGTACTGGCGCGAGCGCGACGTGACCGATATCGGACTCGTGGCGGTCGGCGCCTACAGCGGCGACACCCAGCACGCGCGGTTCGAAACGTTCGATTATGAATGCAACATGGACGACCTGAAGATGACGACTCACCCGACGCGAAAGGGCGAGAAGGAAGGCGCGTGGTATGGCGACATCTGCGTGACGGGAAACACGTCCTACCTGATTCTCGGGGAGAAAAGCCTTATGCGGCTGGCGGAAGTGGCGGGAGACGAGAAAATGAGGGCGCGCCGCAGGGCAAGAATCGACAAGGCGGTCGAGGCCATGCGCAAGCACATGTGGGATGAAGAGGCGGGCGCCTTCCTGTCGGTCAAACGCGACACTCTGGAGAGAATCCCCGTGGCGACCATCGGAAGCTGGATTCCGTTGGCGGCGGGCGTTCCAACGGAATCTATGGCAGCGCGCATGGCGGAGGTCCTGCGCTCGCCGAGCTGGCAGACGCCCCTTCCCGTCCCCACCGTCGATCGAAGGGACAGCCGTTGGAAATCCGACGGTTTCTGGCGCGGGGACGTCTGGCCTCCGACGAACTACCAGATAGCCGGCGGTCTGGCGAGTTACGGGCATCGGGATCTCGCCGCGGACATCGCCGACAAGACCATCGCAAACGCCATGAATAACGGGATCAACGAACGCTACGATTCGGTCTCGGGCAAGCCGCTGGGGGTTGAGTGCCTCGGCATGACGTGCACGATCCTCACCATGATGCTGGACGGCCTCTCCCGGAGCTATCGACTCAAGGTTCGCAACGCGCCATAGACCGCGCCGCCGGAGCGGCCGCCAACAAAGCGCCGCCGCTCAAGCTCCGAAATCCTTCCCCAGATACGCCTCGATCACGGCGGGATTGCGGCGGATTTCGTCCGGACGCCCGGTGGCGATGATCTTTCCGGCGTCCAGCACGATGATGCGGCGGCAGATGTTCATCACCAGTTTCATGTCGTGTTCGATCAGAAGAATGGAGAGGTCGAAGCGGTCCTTGATCTCGCGGATCAGGTCCATCATCTCGCCGGTCTCGCGGGGATTCATGCCGGCGGCGGGCTCATCGAGGAGAAGAAGGCGCGATTCGGTGGCGAGGGCGCGCGCGATTTCGAGCTTGCGTTGCAGGCCGTAGGGGAGGCTTGAGGCGGGTTGGTCGCGTTCGTCCGCCAGGCCGAAGATCTCGAGGAACTCGACCGATCTCCGTTCGATCTCGCGCTCCTCGCGGCGGAAGCGGCGTGTGCGCAGAATCGAGTCCGCGAGGTTGTAGCGAATATGTTGATGGTAGGCGATTTTCACGTTCTCGAGAACGCTCAGGTTCTTCAACAAGCGGACGTTCTGAAACGTGCGCGACAGGCCGCGGTGGGAGATCGCGTGGGGCGCCAAGCCGCTGATGACGTAGTTATTGAGACGAATCTCGCCCGCGTCGGGGCGCTCGAGACCCGTCAGCAGGTTGAAGACCGTCGTCTTTCCCGCGCCGTTCGGGCCGATGAGGCCCACGAGCTCGTTCGGCCGGATCGTCGCGGAGAAGCCATCGACGGCGCGCAGGCCGCCATAGTCCTTCACGAGACCCTCGGCGCGCAGGAGGGCGAACTCATGGGCGAGTGCATCCACGGGGATTTCGGGGACATGGCGGGTTCCCCGCGCAAGGACTCTCAGGATCGCCTGGCCCATTTGGCTTTCATCCTGTTCATCTCCGCGTTCACGACGACCGGCTTTCCGGGGCATTGGTTCTTCTTGTCGCAGAGCCAACGGCCTTGGTTGTCGCGGAG
>Ga0315285_10003915_pt1 | contig 15457 bp, 10 predicted proteins | sample YL17G09_36_MG_FD_203698 | JGI IMG/M metagenome (GOLD analysis project Ga0315285, IMG submission 203698) | Sediment microbial communities from Yellowstone Lake, YNP, Wyoming, USA - YL17G09_36 | ecosystem: Environmental > Aquatic > Freshwater > Lake > Sediment | place: USA: Wyoming | collected...
AGTCCTGAATGGTAAGATGGGCAAGCGCAAATTTGCACTTTTTTGCATTTTTTTGCAGGTTTTTGGTCGGTTTTTGCGGGAATTTGACCGGAAATTTCGCGCGCTATTTATCCAGGCCATGCCAATGCCTATATGGTACTGACTTTTTCCTCGCGCCGTTGGCATGAAATTTGCGCACCGGCAAGTGACGGGGAAAGGCGGTTCAAAGTTCCAAGTTCAAGGTTCCAAGTGACGGCACGGCGGCCGTCCGCCGCGTGCTGTTGACCTTGGACTTTGGACTTTGGACCCGCCGTCGCCGGAGGCTTCGGCGGTTAAACCTTGGACCTTGGACCTTAGACTTTGGACTATTCTTCAACCGGAAATGCCTGTCGCCGGAAATCCCGAACTCTCAGTTATTACTATTTCATCTTCGGGTAAACGCTACGCGGCCCACTCTCAGCTTCCCGGATTCCTCAGAAGCAAAGGCAACCAAGTCATGCTTGAGAACTTTCGGAGCCTCCACGAGCCAGTGAAGGATAAAGTCGCTCTTGGCCTTCGTACCTTCAGGGATGTCATGCGTAACTGGCCAGACTGGGAGTTTGGGATAGACCGAGAGAATGTCCGCCACCGCACCAGCAACAAGATCAGGTATCGCCGCAAAATCCTCCTCGGCCCTGTCGCCAGGATCGATCTCCGTGGTGCCCAGAAACAGATTTCCAACAGGAACTTGGAAGAACAAGTCCGCGAAAGCCCCGGCCATCCTGGCAACATCTTGCTTCCTTTGTGGGTTGGCAAATATCTGGTCCTGATCGGATATCCAAATAAGGTGTTGATGGGGTTTCAGAACTCGCGAAGCAAGGAATGAAGTGAAAAAGGCGATTCTGGCCATATACTCAAACTCTCGTTCGCACCACTCTGCCTTGATGTGTGCCAATCGGGACCACACCGAGAGCGAATTGGGTGTGGTCACAAGCCACTCAATTCTCTTCTCGATGGCAAAAGTCACAAGCAGTCCCGGAATACTTCCCGCAGCACATAGGAAGGGAGCGAGTGCTTGCTGTCGCCGTTTATCATTGAGGTTTTTGAAGGACATTCGTCGTCCGTCTCGAAGACAGGCGGCTCGGACTTCTCGCCGGCGAATCTCCCATTCATAACAGAGTTCCAGGTCCGCCAGTAGCACAGAGATCACTTGGTATTTGCTGTCTGACTGATCACCGCTGTAGTCCGAAGTAACATAGAGCGTGCTTCCGACCATAGAAGGTGCAGGAAGACCGTCTACTGCCCGGCTGATGCTTGAGAGCCAGGGCCATGCGACCAATGGGTCAACTCCAGGTTTGTGGTGGTCACCGTACAGTGTCATCTAAGTTCTAGTGAAGGGTACGTTCGGGAAAAGTGGGGCATTTAGTCCCAGGTGCGTCCTTCCAGCACGGGTCTCGCCTTCCTTCTTTCCACGCCCCACACTGCTTGAAAAAAAACTACGGTAGTTGGAGGGTGACTATACTCATTTCTCAAGGTCGCCTTTTCTATTTGAGCATTGTTCCCTGTTGCGGAATTCTCCGCGTGTCAAGCGCTTCTGAACCGATCGTAGGAAGCCAGGATGCTTTCGGCGATTGAGACAGGCGGGCCGAGGAGCGATTGGGCCTTTTGTGTATAGGGGAATGTCGAGAGGATGTATTCGACGTCCGCACGTTCGATGCCGTAGAGGAGGAAGTAGGCGGCGTCGAGTTCGGCCATCAGGTCCAGCCGTTCCTCCTCATTCCACGGATGGACGCCCCCGGCAAAGTCGGCGGCCTCGGCCAGAGGCCGCATGTCGTCGGTCGTACAGGTCAGTTTCAGCACCCGGTCCGAAATCCATTTCTCCAACGTCTGCCGCTTATACCACGGGCACCGCGCGGCATAGGCGTCCGGCGGTAACGCGGGCACTTGCTCGACGATGAAGAAGTTCAAGGTCACGCCGCCGGTCTTTTGGCGAGTTACATAATCGTAGGCAAAGGAGTTCAAGTTTGCCAAGAGACACATTTCCATCCGCGGCGACTTAGAGGTCAGGATCAATGGGAAGTGATTTGTAACTGCGGACCACGGGATAGCCGCCGCAATCATCGTCCGCTGGTTGGTGGCGCTTGTTATGTCTTTAAAGCCAAGGAAACCCTTGGAGCGGTGCTTCTCAATAACACGCATTACCTGGTTCTCGGCAACCCACCAGCGCGGCACAGCCGTAAACTCCGGGTTCTGGTGTTCCACAAGCGTCCCGGCCTCGGTCTGTCCCTGCCGCATCCAGTTTTTTTCATCCACCACCACGCCGGCGGCCCGGTGGTCGTACGCCTGGATCATCTTGGCTTCATAAAGCGGAAGGAACTTCTCTTTGCCCTTCTTCCAGCGAGCCCCGTCGCGTTTGAACCCTTTGGCGGCTAGGTCCTGGGCCGTGTGAAACAACTCGGCGTCGTTGGTCTGGTGGAACATCGTCACGAACCGAACGCCCCAGGGGTTGCCGCCTTTTTTGCGGTTGTGGTCCATCAGGATGGGGACACGGCGGTAGATGGCCTTTGTGAGTTCGGCGTCGCGGCGGGTGCGAAAGACGGGGCAGGTCCGCGTGTTGGGGTTCAGAGCCTTTAGGTCGTCGGGCGAAAGCCGGATGTGGCGATCCTTCTCTTTGAGGTCGTCCATTTCATGAGCGAAGAAGACAAAGTCGGACTCCCTGGCCTTGACCTTCGCCCCGCCGAACAGGAGAATGCAAAACTTCATACGCCCATCAATGTCCGGAAATATCTTTTTCTCACTGGCTTTCTTGCCTTTTCGGACACCAGGTTTTTTCCTGTTTTCAAAATCATAAATCGCAGCCAGTGACTTGGAATCAACCAGTGCGGCAAAGAAGTCCCGCGTCGTGTGGTCGGTGGCAATGCCGGAAGGGACGAGAATGCCGGCGCGGCCGGTCGGGGCCAGGAGTCGGCGCGCCAGTTCCGCAAAGAGGGCGTAGGTGTTGATGTCGCCCTTGCCGGTCAAGGGGAAGTCGCCGGACGCGCGGGCGTGCGCAAGGGTCTTTTCGGCCGATTCCTTGGCGGCGAGGTATCGGGCGTAAAGGTCCGGATTCTTGTTCTCCAACTTCTCGATGAGTTCACGCCGCGTGGCGGCGCTGACGGCGGTGGCGATCCGGGGCGCCACGCCGTCAAAGAACTCGCGTTCCTGAAGTTTCATTCGTTCCCAGGGCGGGTTGCCGATGATGCAATCGAAGCCGCCGCGCTCCTCGGAAAAGACTTCCGGAAAGGCCGCGCTCCAGTCCAGGGCGTGGGGGTCCACGGCGGGGTCGGTAACGAGGCTGTTGCCTTGGCGGATGTTTTCCGAAAGGTCAGCCAGACTCTTGCGCGGCCGGGCCGAGCGGATCCAGAGCGCCAGTTGCGTTATCTCAACGGCTTCGGGCGAGAGGTCCACGCCGTAGAGGTTCTCTCGGAGAATGATGTCGGGAATGTCCTCTTCCAGGGGGTCGGCGGTGCGGCCTTCGTGGAACGCCTTGTGGGCCAAGAGGTCGCGGTAAATCTCCTCGAAAACATTGTAGGCCTGAATCAGAAACGCGCCGCTGCCGCAGGCCGGGTCGCAGACCTTGACCGTGCGGACGGCCTGGAAGCACTCGGCCCAGAACTCGGCGAGTTCCGTTTGTTGCGAGTTCGCGAGGCGGGCTTTCTGGAGATTCAGTTTGCGGCGTCCTGCGACGGCAGCCAGTCGCGCTTCGATGACGGGGCGGACCGTCTCATCCACAATGCGCTTGGTAAACTCCGGGGGCGTGTAGTAGATGCCGCCGCGCTTGCGTTCGGCGGACTTTTCCATTTTCAGGGCGGGGGACTCCGGTGCTTGGAGTCCTAACACGCCCGTCTGTCGGATTCGGCGGATGGCGTGGATGGACTGCTCGAAAAGGTGCCCGATCACGTCCACGTTGACCTCGTCGCGGAAGTCGTATGTGCCGATATTTTGGAAGAACTTGGTGAATTCGTCCGGCAGGTCGAGTGTGTCCAGCGCGGGGTCGATTTTGAAAAGGCCACCGTTGAACGGCGTAATGCCCTCGTCGGGGTCGCCGGAGTCCACCGTTCGGAAAAGGGCGAGAAAGTTCTGCCAGCGGGGATTGGTGGCAATCTTGAACGGGGGCAATGTGCGCCAGGCCCTATCCAGCGAGTTTGAGGGAAGCAGGTCGCGGTCCTCGCAGAAGGCCACAAAGACGATGCGGTCTATCAATTTTTGCGCGATGCGGATGGCTTCTTCGAGAGGCTTGTGGTAGGGCGCGCCGGTCAGGAGGGCGATCAACGCGCCCCGCTGCTCATGGTAGTAGCCATAGAGTTCCTTGCCGACCTCGCGCTGGCGGTTCTCGGTATCCTCAAGAAGGCGCTCGAGAAGGGGCTTTTGTGCGGCACTGACCGGCAAGAGGCTGTCGCGGCGAAAGAGGACCCAGAACTCGCGAAAGCGCCGCTGGTCTTTGGCGGCCAAATCCTGGAGCGTAAAATGCTCGAACACCCGCGGCGTCTTGTTCCGATGATAGAGCCGGAAACTGACGCAGTTGCAAACGATGCCCCACGGGCAATCGGGCACGGCGTTCAGATAATCCCAGCACTGCTGAACGGCGGTGCGCCCGTTGAAACGTTCGCGGTCCACGTTGACCAACGGTCCTTTGAGTTCGATCAGGGCATAGGGCTTGGGCGGTTTCCCGTGTGCGAAAAGGCCAAGGGCGGCGTCAGCCGTGCCGCCGTTGACCCCGAAGGAAACCTCCAACTCCCAACGGGGAAGGTTCTTGGAAAAAGGCGTGTAGCCGAGGACCCGCCCAAAGATGTCCGCCAGGAATTCCCCCTGGAGCGCGGTTTCTTTTCTGGCGGCGAGTTTGCCGGTACGCTCCAAGTCGGCCCACTTTCGGATGATGCCAAGCGCGGCTGCAGTTTCCGGGGGCGAGGGAAAGAAGTTGGTTCTCGCATTTTCCACAAGGCTTGGAAGAATGAGGTGGGATTGGTTGCCGCGCGCATCGCCGTTGGCGGCGCTCCGCAGGTCGGGTATCAACTCGCCTTGATCGCGTGCCGTCATACTTGAACCGCCAAGAGTCCTCGGCCGCTTCGACGGACATCCTAACCGTCCACGGCAAACACGTCAACGGCTTAACACTGGGAGGGCTTCGCGGGCGGGGCGGGTGTTGATTTTGGCATGGGAGGGGGGGTAGGCAAGGGGAAAGGGGGGGAGGAAAGGAAACTATTGCGGATTTCGGATTGCGGATTGAAAGGCAGACGTCAAACCGCAACGGATTCACGGCGAGACCCGTTCGACTTCGCTCAGGGCAAGCCTCCGCTCGCCCCGTCGGGGCTCGGTCGGGATGACAGCGCGAGACGGGGGGGGCCGGCCTGGGGATTTCCGGATTTGGGACAGGATACGGATTGAACGGGAGGGCGGGGGAGGGAAGGAAACGATTGCGGATTTCGGATTGAAAGGCAGACGTCAAACGGCAACGGATTCGAGGCGAGATCCTTCGTTGCTTCGCTCCTCAGGATGACAGCGCGCGGCCCGGCTTCGTCCCGGCGTGCCGGGACTCATCCCGGGGTGTTATGACGGCGCTGCGGGGCTTTACTAGGTCCTCGCGACGTGGTAAGATTTCCGGCAGCAGTTTGCTCTAAGAAAGGAGCAAAAAATGGATCGGCGAGATTTTCTCAAGAGCGGCGCTGCGGCGCTGGCCTTGGGGTTGAGCGGCTGCGCCGGGCCGGCGCGCCGAACGGAAGAGGGTGCCAGGAATCCGAACATCATCCTGTGCATGACGGATGACCAGGGCTGGGGGGACGTGAGTTACAACGGCCTGAAGCAGATCCAGACTCCCGCCCTGGACGCCATGGCCGCCAAGGGCATGCGGTTCAACCGTTTCTATGCTGCGCATCCGAGTTGCTCGCCCACGCGGGCGAGCGTGATGACCGGTCGCCATCCGTATCGGATGGGATGCATCTGGCCGGGCATGCCCCTGAAGAAGGAGGAAATGACCATTGCGCAGGCGGTGAAGCGGGCCGGCTATGCAACGGGGCATTTCGGGAAATGGCATTTGAACGGGGTGGCGGGTCCCGGCAAGTTGATACCGGATTCGGATCCTCTCTCGCCGCGCAATGTGGGTTTTGATGAAGCGTTTTCAGTTTCCAACTATTTTGAACTGGACTGGACCTTCAGCCACAACGGTGTCCCTGAAAAAGTGACGGGCGACGGCTCGGATGCCATCGTCGGGGCGGCCCTGAAGTTCATCGAAGAGAACGTGAAGCAAGACAAGCCATTCCTGGCGGTCATCTGGTTCGGCAGTCCCCACGTTCCGCACAAGCCCCTGGCCGCGGACCTCAAGAAGGCCGGGGGCTCGGCGTACTATGGTGAGATGGTAGGGGTTGACCGGAGCATGGGCACACTGCGCAGGGGATTGCGCAGGCTCGGCATTGCGGATAACACGCTGGTCTGGTTTTGCAGCGACAACGGCTCTTGGTTGGACCCCGCCGCCCCGTCCGCTCATGGCTCGAACGGTCCGCTCCGCGGCCGTAAGGGCGAGCTTTGGGAGGGCGGCGTCCGCGTGCCCGGACTGATCGAGTGGCCGGCGCGGATCAAGCGGCCCGTCGTAACCGAAGTGTCAGCCTGCACGAGCGACATCTATCCGACCATCATGGACATTCTGAATCTAAAAGTTCCCAATCAGGTGGAACCGCTCGACGGGATCAGCCTGGTGCCGCTCCTGGACGGTCGGATGAAGGAAAGGCCCAGCCCGATCGGGTTTTGGGCGCGCGGTTTCGGCCTGGCCTGGAACGACAACCGGTATAAACTGATTCAGAATGGTCCCGACAAGTGGGATCTTTATGACATGACTGTTGACATATCGGAAGAAACCGATCTGGCCGACAGGCACCCGGAGATCGTCAACCGGATGAAGGCCGAGTTGGAGAACTGGCGGCAGTCGGTGCTGAGGAGTGACCGCGGCGAGGACTACAAGGGCCAGTCGTTGTAATAGGGCGGCCAGGGTGCGGAGTTCCGGGGATACAATACTTAATTCGGACGGTCGGCGGGAAACGCGGCGTCCCGGCGGGACGCCGCGCTATGTTTTTTTGGCACGCGGCGGTGAACGGCGGACTAAGCCGCAAGCGGCGGGCCCGCCGGGCAAGGGGGGGGAAGCACGGCCGGACAAGACCGGCCGTGGCACACAGGCGAAACGTGGCGCGGGGGCGATTTCCCCCCCGCGCTACGCAGGCGGGGTAAGCGTTTCGAGCACCACCCGGCGCATGGTTTCGACGGGGGCGGGTTGGCCGGTCCAGAGTTCGAATTGTTCGACGGCCTGGCGGACGAAGTGGTCGATGCCGGCGACGGTGCGGCAGCCGGCGGCACGGGCGTCGCGCAAGAGTTTCGTTTCGGCGGGATTATAGACGGCATCATAGACGACCATGTCTTTCCGCAGCATTTCCGCAGGAACGGGGGAGGCGGCCCTGTCGGGGTGCATGCCGACGGGAGAGCAGTTAAGGAGAAGGTCGTACACCATTGCGGATTTCGGCCCGCCTTCGCCAAGGCTACGGCGGGTAAAATTGCGGATTGCGGATTGAGAGAGAACGGCAGCAAGGCGAGATCCCTCGATCCCGGCGCGCCGGGACTGCGCTCGGGATGACAGACCCGAGGCGGCGGCGAGTTCGCGGGCCAAAGCCTCAGCGCGGGCCGAATCTAAATCGGTGAGAGTCAGGATTGTGCCGGCGTCGGCGAGGGCGAAGGCCATGGCGCGGCCGAGGCCGCCCGCGCCGAGAAGGAGGGCGCGTTTGCCGCGGAGCCAACCCTTTCCGACGACAGCCTCGATGGAAGCGATGCCGGCGGAGATGTCCGTATTCGTTCCGAAGAGGGAGCCGTCGGGCCGGCGGACGACGGTGTTGATGGCCCCGATGCGGCGGGCGAGGGGCGCGAGGTCGTCCATCGCGGCCATGACCTTCTGCTTGTGGGGGATGGTGACGGAGTAGCCGTCGAAGCCGAACTCGCGGAAGGCGCGGACGAAGGCGGCGGGGTCGCCTTCGACCCAGAGGGGGAGATAGACGGCGTCGATGCCGGCGTCGGCGAAGGCGGCGTTGTGGATGGGCGGAGAAAGGCTGTGGGCGACGGGGTCGGCGATGACGCCGAAGACGCGCGTCGCCGGTCCGATGCGGTGGACGCGGTAAAGGTTGAGCATGTCCGAGAGGGAAAGTTGACCGGGTCCTGCCTCGGATTGCGGATTGCCCTTCGACCCTTCGACACACTCAGGGTCGCCCCGAGCGTGGTCGAAGGGCGGATTGGGGATTGAACGACGGGCGTTGAACGGTGCGCGGAGGGAAAAGAGACCCGGGGATTCACTGCGTTCATCCCCGGGCGTTGAACGGCGCGCGGGGGGCGGCGAACCCTCGTCCGAGTCGAAAGAGGCGTAAGTCAGAAAAGCGCCGAACTTCGGGGCGAGGATGCGCGTAAGGAGGCCGCGGGGTCCCATGGAGAGGGCGATGGTGGGGACGCGTGCGGCGCGGAGGAGGCGAAGGACGGGAACGGTGTCGAGGATGTGGTTGGCGGTGACGGCGATTTTGACGACGTCGGCGCCGAGTCGTGCGAGGCGGGCGTGGACGGCGTCGAGGTCGGGCGGCGTCTCTCGGAAGTTGTGGTAGGAGACGATGCGTTTGGCGGGCGGGACCGGGCCGAGGGCCTGGAAGGCGTCGTGTTCTATGTCAATATATTGGGCGCCGAGGCGGGCGGCCTGTCGGAGGAGTTCGAGTCGCGGCTCTTCGGGTCCATCGTAGAGTCCGCCCTCGCGTTTGGGTCGGCAGGTGAGGATGAGGGGGCAGGGGGGCCGGGCGAGGAGCCGGGGGAGGTCGGGGGCCTGGATGGCGTCGAGGCGCAATTCAACAGACATTGCGGATTGCAGATTGCGGATTGCGGATTGAACGGATGAAAAAGAACTCAAAACGGAGGCGAGGCGCGTCAGATCGAGGAGGGCCTCGTCGGTGGAGCGTGGCATGAGGCTGACGCAGATCATAGGCGAACCTTCGCACGCTTAACGGCGAACGGCGAGCGCCGCGCAAGCGCGGCGGCTAAATGCGGCGAACGGCGAGCGCCGCACCCGCCTTCGTCCCGGCGCGCCGGGACTACGCCGTGGCAAGCAAGCGCGGCGGCTCTACGCGGCGCGCGGCGGTCAGGGGGCGGTGTTGGCGGCGCGCTGGAGCCCGGCGAGCCGCTTGTGGAGTCGGCCGATGATGCGTCCGGCGGTTTTGCGATGCAGGGGCCCGTTGTTGGCGGCGCGGTGGAGCATTTTTTCGCACTTGAGCAATTGTTCGCGAGCCTTGTCGGCGTTGCCGGCGGCGACGGCGGCGAGGAAGTCGCGTCGAGCGGAGCGGATGCGGCTCTTGATGGTGCGGTTGCGGATGCGGCGGGTCTCGTTCTGTCGGACGCGTTTTTTAGCGGATAGGGAGCGTGGCATGGGTACGGCTCTCCTTCCTCTTTATGAGGGCTAGGGGTGTGGTGGTTTTTCCTGTTCTTCGGCGCGTCGTCGGAGGGATTCGAGCCTCTTGGCGGCGTCGCGGTACTGGTAGTCCTGCTGGACGATGCGGCTGAACCATTCGATGGCGCCGGGCAGTTTGCCCTGGATTTCGAGGGTCATGGCGAGGTTGTACTGGAGTTCCTTGGCGAAGGCGTCGCCGGTGAGTTCGTGGCGTTCGAGGGCGGTTTCGAACTGGTTCTGTGCCTCCTGGTAGAGTTTTTTGGCGAAGAAGCATTGGCCGAGGAGGTTGAGGGCCTGGACGTGGCGTTTGGGGTCGCGTGAGGCCTGCTGGAAGGAGACGATGGCCTCGTCGAACAGACCCTTGCGGTATTGGCGGATGCCGAGGTCGAGGCGGATGCCGAGCTCGGTGGGATACTGTCGCTGGCGTTCCAGATAGGCTTTCAGTTCGAAGGCGTCCTGTTCCTGGGAGATTTTTTTATGTTCGGCCTTGAGGTCGGCGCGGTCGGGGTTGGCCTCGATCTCGACGTCGAGGTCCCGGAGGCGTGCGCGGTACTCGGCCATGTAGATATCATCCATGCGGTACTTGTAGCGGTAGTCCTTGCTCGTCTCGAGGGCCTTTTTCAGGATCGCCATGGCATCGGGGATGTTGCCTCGCCGCGCCTGGCAATCGGCGAGGGCCTGCATTTTGATGGGGTTTTCGGGGTCGGCGTCGAGAGCGGTTTTGAGTTCGGCGTACTGGTCGTCGAGTTGTTCCTCGGTGCGGATGACCTGCTGGGTGGCGGCCACGGACGCCTGCCGGCGGTCGCGGATCATGTCGTGGAAGTCGGTGACGGATTCGAGGCGGCTGTCCTCGATGCTGCTGGAGGCCGCCAGGTCGCGAGCCCGCTTGTCCAGCGTCCGGTCGGAGGGGTCGATCTTGATGGCCTGGTTGAGGGCTTCGACGGCATCGCGGAATCGGCGTTGGTCTTCGTAGAGGTCGGCCAGGGTGGTGAAGATCTGCTTCTGAGGTTTTTTGGTTTTGAGGGTTTCCTCAGCGGCCAGTTCGCCGGACCAGATCGCAACGTCCACGTACTCCAGCCGCCGCGCCAACTGCATCATCTGCGTCAGGTACATGACGTTCTGGGGGTCGTAGGCGAGAGCGGCTTCGAGGGCGAGCATGGCGTCCTTGTGGCGGCCGAGCATCTGATAGATCGCCGCACGGATCTGGCTTACGAACCGGGCGAGACCGCCGCGCTTGCCCTGGCTTTTCCGACGAACGGCCGCCTCTCTCAGGCCCTTATGGCCCTTCTCGATGTCCTGGGGGTCGTAGCGCAGGCCTTCGAGGTACAGCGCGATGGCGTAATCGAAGTTGCTGTGGACGGTGGCCTGCTGGGCGCGGTCGAAGCAGCCGTCCGCCAGCAGCCGGACCTCCGCCGCCATGATATCCGTCGGCGCCTGCTCGGTCGGCGGGGCGTCGGGCGACGAGCCTTCGGCCTTCGGTTGTGTCCCGTTCTTCTCGGGTTCAGCCAAAGAAACGGCCTCCGTTTGGGTCCGCCGGCCAAGGGACCGCCCTTGCTCATTCCCGAGGCGTGCCGGAAAAGGTTACTTTACGCCCGCCGGCCGATATGTCAACCAAAAAGCGGTCTTGTAGCCCCCGGGGCGGGGACCTATAATAAAAGACTGTGGACTCCCCAGGCCAGCGGGGAGGGCGATCTGGCGAGGAGAGGCGACATGGAACTGCATCTGTACCCCGATCCGGTTCTTCGGGACCGCTCGGAACCGGTCGAGGTTTTCGACGAGGCCTTGGCGGCGCTGGCGCGCGAGATGACCCGCGTGATGCGCGAGAACAACGGCCTTGGCCTGGCGGGGTCCCAGGTCGGCGCCCTGAAGCGCATCGTCGTCATCGCCCCCGATGCCGAACCCGGAAGCGAAATCGTCCTCGTGAACCCCGAAATCGTCGAGACGGCGGGCTGGGAGGAGGCCGATGAGGGGTGTCTGAGTTTCCCAGGCATCTACGTCAAAGTGGGCCGCTTCGCCCGCGTCGTCGCCCGCTATCAGGACCCGAGCGGCCGGCCGCAGCGCTTCGAGGCCGAAGGGCTCCTCGCCCGTGCCGTTCAGCACGAACTCGACCATCTCGACGGCCGCCTGCTCGTCGACCGCATGTCCCCGGTCCAGCGGATGGCGCAGCGGCGCAGGCTCCGCGACCTGGCGACCCGCTACCAGCGTCGGATCGATCAGGCGGTCAGGGTCGGCGGGACCCCCGAGGGGACCGACGCAGGGTCCGAAGCCGCCGATTAGTACTACTACGCTGTGTTCTTAAACGCAGAGAACGCAGAGAGCGCAGAGAACGGCGCAAATTGGGTAAACAAGGACGAAAAGGGAAGGCGTCAGTTGTTGGCTGCTGTTTGTTGTTACCCAGGTCTCGGCTTTCTCTGCGGTCTCCGCGATCTCTGCGTTGAAATCACGTTGTGGAACCGGCATTGGAATCCTCCTCATGCGAATCGTCTTTGCGGGTTCGGGCACCTTCGGATTGCCCACGCTTCGCGCCCTCGTCGAGGGCGGCCAGGAGATCATCCTGGCCGTCACGCAGCCCGACCGGCCGGCCGGCCGCGGGCGGGCCGTCCATGCCGGCCAGGTGAAACGCTTCGCCGCCGACGAGGGCATCCGCCTCCTCCAGCCCGAAGACATCAACGCGCGCGGTCCCGTCCGGAGCATCCGGGCCGTCGCGCCCGACCTGCTTCTGGTCATCGCGTTCGGCCAGAAGATCAGCCCTTCGCTCATCGGCGCCCCGCGCTACGGCGCCGTCAACCTGCACGCCTCGCTTCTGCCGAAGTATCGCGGCGCGGCGCCCATCAACTGGGCCATCATTCGCGGCGAAGCCGAGACGGGACTCACGGTCATCGAGATTACCGACCGCATGGACGCGGGCGACATTCTCGGCCAGCGCGCGACGCCCATCGGTCCGGATGAAACGGCGGGCGAACTGCACGACCGTCTCGCCCTCCTCGGCGCCCGCCTCGTCACCGAGGTCGTCCGCGAACTGGCGCTCGACGAGGTCGGACGACGCCACCAGAACGAGGCCCAGGTCAAGATCGCCCCGCGCCTCAAGAAGACCGACGGCCTGGTGGATTGGAACCAGCCCGCCGACGACGTCCATAATCTTATCCGCGGCACGACGCCCTGGCCTGGGGCCTACACGTGGTGGCGGCGCAAGGCCGGCCGCGAGCCCCTCCGCCTCATCCTCGCGAAGACCAGGCTGCTCGAGGGCGCCGCCTCCGGCGGGGGGCCCGGTACCGTCCTGGCTGCCGGACGCGAAGGCGTCGACGTCGCCGCCGCTCGCGGCGCCGTCCGCATCCTCAGCCTCACGCCGGCCGGCAAGCGGACCATGAGCGCCGCCGACTTCGTCAACGGATACGCCATCGAGCCGGGCGCACGCTTCGCGTCCGCCAGAGAGGGCGCCTCGTGATTGACCGGGCCGTCATCGCCTTGAATAACCTGGCCGTCCGCCTTCGTCGCACCCGCTCGAAGCCCGGCGAGGTGCTCGTCCTTTTCTCCCGCTGCCTCCAGCGTTCGGCCTGCGACGCCAACGTGACCGACGACCTCGCCAACTGCCGGCGCTGCGGAAAGTGTCTCGTGACCCGGTTCCTCGAACTGGGCGAGCAGTACGGCGTGCAGGTGTCCATGGCGACGGGGGGCCGCCTCGCCGCCCGGCGCGCCGCGGATGCGTCGGTCAAGGCCATCGTGGCCGTGGCCTGCGGCAAGGAATTGCGCGCGGGCATCTTCGCCTCGCTGCCCAAGGCCGTCCTCGCCCGCTCGATCGAGTGGCCGTGCGGCCCGTGCAAGGACACGACCATCGAGTTCCGCGAGGTCGAAGAGGCCGTCCGATGGTTCCTCCGGTGACGCCCGCCACGCCGTCCGCCCGCAGCGCCGCGCTCGATGCCCTTCGCCGCGCCCGCAAGACGCGGACCTTCCTCCGCGACGCCCTCCACGCCGTCTTCGAGGAAACCCGCCTGGAGCCGCGCGACCGCGCGCTCGCGACCCAGTTGGCCGCCGGCATCGTCCGCCATCGCCGCACGCTCCGCCTGTTCGTCAGCCACGCCCGCGTCGCCCGCGGGTTCGACAGACCGCGAGGTCTGGCGACCGCGAGGCGTGCCCGCGGCAAGGGACGCCGCGCCACGACGATCCAGCCCGACCTCCTCGCCATCCTGGAACTCGGGGCGTTTCAACTCCTGTTTCTCGACCGCGTGCCGGACTATGCGGCGGTCAACGAAGCCGCGGAGGCCGCACGACGCACCGCGCGCGGCAAGAAGTCGGGCGACAAGGCCGCCGGCTTCGCGAACGGCGTCCTTCGCGGCGTCCAGCGCCTCATCGCCCGCCACGACCCCGATGGGCTTCCCGCCCCGGATGCCGTGCCGCACCCGGACGGCGGCGTCGTCCGACTCCGCGAGGCGGTCCTCCCCGATCCGCGCGAGGACCGCGCCGCCTTCCTCGGGGCCGCCTACTCCTATCCCGATTGGCTCGTCGCGCGCTGGCTCGACGCGTTCGGCGACGAGGCCGAAGCCGTTTGCCGATGGAGCAACCGCCGGCCCCGCCTTTTCGCCCGCGCGAACCCCATGTTTTATTTAACCCCCGGTGAATACACCGGGGGCGCCGTCATTCCTCCCGGTGAATACACCGGGGGCGCCGTTCCGGGCCCGCGCCCCGGGTGCCTCGACGTTTCGGACCTGGACCCGGCGAGACTGGAATCCCTCCTGGCTGAGGGGAGCCTGACGATCCAGGACCCCTCCGCCATGCTGGCCGTCGAGGCGCTCCGGCCGGCGCCGGGCGAGGAGGTGCTCGACCTCTGCGCGTCGCCGGGAACCAAGACGACGCAAATCCTGGAGGCGATGCGCGGCGAGGGACGCGTCGTCGCCTGCGACCGCAACCGGGAGAAACTCGAACCGCTCAGGCAGATGGCGGCGGCACGCGGCGCGAAGAACCTCACTCTCTGCCTCGTGGACGGCCTCGGCCGGGCGGCCCCGGCGAAAGGATTCGACGCCGCCCTCCTCGACGCCCCGTGCTCCAATACGGGCGTCCTCGCGCGCCGCGTCGAAGCCCGTTGGCGTCTTCGGCCGGACGACCTCGAGGAATTGCCCCGCCGGCAACTGGAACTCCTGGCCCTCGCCGGCGGCTTCGTTCGGCCGGGGGGGCGGCTCGTCTATTCCACCTGCAGCCTCGAAGTGGAGGAGAACGAAGGCGTCGTCCGGGCCTTCCTCCATACCCATCCGCCGTGGCGCCTGGCCGCGAGCGAACAACTCCTCCCCGCCGCCCACCACGACGGCGCCTTCTGGGCCCTGCTGAAAAAAGGTGTCAGGAACCGTTTCGAAAAAAGGTGTCAGGAACCTTTTCTCGAGAAAAGGTTCCTGACACCTTTTTTCGCCTGACACCTTTTTTCGTTTTCCGTTTTTCTCACCGCAGGTATTCGCACGAGTGGCGTGTGGCAAGGCGGAGCATCCATTGTGAGCCGCGGAGCGGCGATTGACGATAGCCACGGGTGCACCTGTCCGCCATAGCCCGAAGGGCGACGGCGGAAACCCGTGGAAGCCGGGGACGGGCGATAATTTCCATTTCTTCTTTTCGAGCCCCGTAGCCCCGAAGGGGTCCCTTCGGGAGGGCGATTGAATCAATCCCACACGGAGCGCGGATCGTATTCGATGCCGTGACGCTCCAGGAGCGCCAGAAACTCCTCTTCGAACGTCTGTTTTCGGTGATGAGATTTCTGATCGCCGAGGTACTTTTTGACCTGCTCTGCGTTGGACTGGCTCACGCTGAACGCGGCGTACCCGTTCTGCCAGGCGAAGTCCTGCTCGGCGGGGAAGGTCTTGTGAACCCAACCCGAGGAGAGGCTCTTCCACGCGCGCAGAGCGTCGGCGACGGCCACGTCGGTGCGCAGCAGGATCAGGCCGTGGACATGGTCGGATGTGCCACCGATCTGGAGAGCCGGGCCGAATTCTTCGCGGGCGATGCCGCCGAGGTATTCGTGGAGGCGCG
>Ga0315285_10003917_pt1 | contig 15456 bp, 15 predicted proteins | sample YL17G09_36_MG_FD_203698 | JGI IMG/M metagenome (GOLD analysis project Ga0315285, IMG submission 203698) | Sediment microbial communities from Yellowstone Lake, YNP, Wyoming, USA - YL17G09_36 | ecosystem: Environmental > Aquatic > Freshwater > Lake > Sediment | place: USA: Wyoming | collected...
AGAATGAAATCAAAACTATTGCAAATAGTGTTCCCAGGAGCCATGTTGCGTTTGCTATCGGCGTAAAAGAGGAAGACAAGGAGCACGTCGCTCGTTTGGCTCCCTATGCTAATGTTATTTGTATTGATGTCAATATCGGTGAGCATGTCAAGACAATCGATATGACTCGCTATCTTCGTCAAACATATCCTAATCATAAGATTATAGCAGGTAATGTGTCGACATTTGAGGGTGCTAAGGCACTTTGTGAAGCAGGTACCGATTGTGTTAGGGCGACCAATGGTGGTGGCAGTGCGTGTACAACACTGGCTACTACTGGTGTTGGAGTTCCTACAGCAACCTCATTGTATGAGTGTGTACAGGCAGCTGATCAGTATGGAAAAACTGTTTTGTCTTGTGGTGGACACAAGACATCAGGTACAATGGTGATAGCATTGGCTTTGGGTGCTTGTGGCATTATAGTGGGAGGATTATTGGCAGGTACTTCTGCTTGTCCAGAGCATGCATTTTTCCTTGATCCAGACACACGAGAGTATAAGGCAAGATATATGGGTATGGCATCGAGAAAAGCTCAAGAACTACGCAGCGGTATGCTGAAAACAGGAACAGCTCCAGAAGGGATTAGCAAGGTCATTCCCATTGGTCCTAAGACTAGAGTATTGATAACAGAGCTAGCGGGAGGTCTTCGCTCTGGATTATCGCTTGCTGGTTGCCATAATATAAAACAACTACAGACTACAGCTGAATTTACTATTCGAGCATGAAGCGTCTTGATAGGGTGGTTGCGACTATAACAAATAAATATATTATTCAGGGCAAGGTCTATGTTGTTCTGGGCGTCAAAGCTAAGGGTGATCGTATACTAATCGCTACGGAACTAAAAGAGCGCAAGTATTTGAGATCTGATCTTTTTATCCCTGAGGCCCAAGAGCAACAGGACATGGTCAATCGTTTGGAAAGTAGAGGATTTTAATGTTCAAGTTATGGATACCAATTGTAAAGTGGCTGGATCGAAGAAAACGTCAGAAAGAGTGGGAAGAGATGATAACCATTCTAACCAATGGATCTGCTACAGGCCAAATCGGACCTGTAGCACTTAGCTTCTTGTACGATCTGATCGTGCAAACTATGTGCATGTATAGTGGTGGGAACTATGTCAACAAGCAAACTCTTCGATTAATTTACCTTTTGAAGCGGGTTTTAGCTGACAAAAGACAATTTGATTCGATTAAAGCCTTAGAGTACTTTGTTACCGGGCATGCAATTTATAAGAAGAGATTTATGAACAAGGAAGTAAGGGAAAGACTTGTGGCTCATTGTTGGCAAATGGTTGCCCTGTATAAGGATTTGATTCTAAACAACAAGCCCTCTAATCCATTTGCACCTGGCCAGGCATTAGGAGAAAAGCATGAGTGAGGTACAGGAACAACCAGTCGCTATTCAACCACCACAGGCTCAACCGGAGCAGCCAGTTCAAAGGTCGTTGGATAGTTTTAGGATTATGATTGCTACGCCCCACTCATACAGCACTGTTTTCAAGGATTGGTTCATCATGTATGAGCAGCTACAAAAACCTGCTCATAGTCGTTTATATATGGATCCCAATCTACCATTGGATGTAAACAGGAACAATGCAGTACGTGAGGCATTAGAGGGCAACTGTGAGTATCTTTTGTTTGTTGATCATGATAATATTCTTCCACCTGACACATTAATTCGGCTGTTAGAATACAACGTGCCAGTAGTTGGGTGCCTGTATTTTGAAAGGAAGTATCCACATCTTCCTTTGATCTACACATTTGAGCAAGATTATCAAACAGTAAGAGTGGAATACAACTATCCTCAAGGGCTGGTCGGCGTAGATGTGATTGGTTTGGGATGCTCTCTATTCAAGATCGATGTTTTCAAGCAAATGAACGATCCGTGGTTCTGCTATGAATATAAAGGACATACTTGGGGCACGGAAGATCTGGGCTTCTTCCATAAGCTAAAAGATCAGGGTATCCCAGTGTTCATTGACACAAAACATACGGTGGGGCACCTGAGTACAAATGTAGTTGATGAGGGCGATTGGCTCTACTACAAAGATGCATACCTGGCAGAGGTAAACAAGAAAGCACAGGAGCTGGGTACCAAGTCTGTATTTCTTGACAAGAATAAAGGGGTACTCAAGAGATCTCCCTCGGCAAAGGATTAAGGAGAAGGTCAAATGCCCAGTGGTGTTGAGCTTACGTATGATTATATTAAGGAGTATATAAGATCATACGGATATACTCTGTTATCACAGACATTTGAAGATCGTACAACACATTTAGATATTCAATGCGACAATAAGGGTAATCCTCATCAATATCAAGCTACATGGATTACTTTTCGAGCAGGACATAAATGTCCCTATTGTCGAAAGTTAAAGATTGATTTCCCTTGCATCCAAGAATATATAAAAGATCAAGGATATATATTATTAACAGAACATTACATAAACGCCAAAACGAAGTTATGCTTGATTTGTCCAAGAGGGCATGATTGTCAAATAAGTTGGGATAATTTTCGGACTAACGGAGTACGTTGTGGTACTTGTAATGAGTCTAAGGGCGAACGAAGAGTTGCTGCACTTTTGACCAGAGCTAAGGTTTTTTATAAAAGAGGATATTCTTTACAAAAAGGCAAAAGTCCACTGCGGCTCGATTTTTACATTTCTACTCTTAACCTTGGCATAGAGTTTGATGGAGAGCAACACTTTGAGCCAGTTCGATTCAGAGGGATAGACATTGAAAGAGCAAGAAGAATTTTCAAGAAAATCAAGAAGCGAGATCGTGCAAAGAATAATCTTTGTAAGAAACTGGGTATCAATCTCTTTCGTATCAAATATACCGACAATATTGAGCAAGTATTGGGGAAGTGGGTAAAGGTATGAACTCCAAGATTGAAAGACTTGTAGTATTGAAGAGACAATGCTTCAATTGTAAAAAGTGCCCGATTTCTCAAGGAGATACTCGGGTTGCGAGTCCTCATGTGTTCGGTTGTGGCAATATCAATGCAAGAATAGTGGTAGTAGGTCAAAATCCTGGTTATAATGAGACGATAATAAAGAAGCCATTTGTAGGAGCAGCTGGTAAGAATTTTGATCAGATGTTGCAGCAAACCCTGGGAGTGGATCGCAATCACATTTACATTACCAATACGATAAAGTGCTACACACCTGGTAATCGAGCACCCACAGATGAAGAGGTGTATGCCTGTAAGGATTTTCTAAAGCAGGAGATAGGAATCATTCAACCTGAAATTATAGTTGTTTTGGGAAACTATGCATTACAATATTTTACCAAACATGCTGGTATGACCAATTCGCATGGTAAGTTGGAGAAGTCGGCAGAGTTTGGAATCAATGTATTTCCCATGTATCACCCTTCGCCGCTAAATATGAACAAGGTAGAAATAAAGAAACAAGCGGAGGAGGATTTTATCAAACTGAAACAAATTTTAAATGGAAGTGTACTTTTGAAGGAGGAACATAATGAGAGTTCGTAATGTTGGAAGAATCATGATTGCCAAGGGGCTCGAGCTGGATAGGGACATCTATGCCGGTGAAATGACCCAAGTGAAGCCCGGTTTCGAGCAGAGTGAGCGCATTCTTGCTATGATCAACAGTAAGGCAGTCGATGTGGTTGATCTTGTTAATATAAAAGTAGGTACCAGCACGGTGGCTGCTCAGCCCGGAGCGGTTGATCCATTCTCAGAGTTTGGCAAAGAAATGCCACTACCGAAGCGCGTTGTCGAGCAACAGAAGGCCAGTGAGCGATATGCAGCAGAGCAAGAAGCTGAGGTGAAGAAGACCGAGATTCGACCAGAAGGTGTCGAAGATGTTGAAGCGATTACTTCACAACTTTTGTCTCAAGCAGAGAAGACAACTGTTCTGGAAGATCCGAAGGCCAAGGAAACAGCCGATGAACTGACTGAGTTCCTGCGTCGGAATGGTGGCGCTCGCATGAAGTTCATCGAAGAAATGAACGATGTACAAGCACTGAAGATTATTGCAGAAAGTGCTAAGACTGATAGGACAAAGCAAGCTGCAGAGGCTCGTTTGAAGATGTTGATTGGCTAATAGTCGTGATCATCAAAAATATAAGCCCATACCCTAAAACATTGAAGGGTCTGGGTAAGCAACTAATGCCTGGTGATGAGTGCGATCTTAGTGGTTTTCCACAAAAGGCCCGAGATGATTGTGAAGAATTACAAGAAGGATTTCGCAAGGGAGAGCTGATCTGCATTGGAATGGGGCATCAAGATGTTGATGCCAAAATGCGGACTGCTCGGGCCCGTGCTATGCAAAATGGGCCACCACAGCCTCTGATCGAGGTGCAGCGTGGTCAACGAATTCCTCCAAGTCGAATATCTAAGCTTGACGAGGTGAGAAACCCTACAGCTCGTGATGAAAACCACGAAGAACCGCTCATTTCTCGTCCTTCTCTGGGTGTGAAACCACCTTCCCGTCGACCAATCCCAAAGATGTTTGATAAGCCAACTGGAGCGATGGAGAGAGATGAACATGGTGCAATGACAATTCGTCCTTTGCCTAAAAAAGAAGTTTTACCTACCTTACGGCCTGAGCCAATTGAGAAAAAGAAATCTTCTCCTACCATAACTCCTGAACGCATAAGGGAGATCATGGCCCAAACATGCATTTCTTTCCGTACAAACGGCCAAAAATGCAGGAGATGGGCTGTACATGGATATGAATATTGTACAGCACACATGCCCAAGGAATTGATGGAAAAACATAAAAAAGAGAAAAAGGACCAGTTCTTCAAGGAGTGAATCTATCGATTATTCCACCCTATTTGCGGTGGTTAGGTGTGAGTGAGTGTACCTAACAAAATGGTTATGAGAGCGAGGTCCAAATGGCTGAAATAATCGGAGGCCGCATCCTTTCTAAAACTGCTTTTGGTAATGAGGCCCACGTTATTCCAATTATTGGAATCGATACCAGTTCACAGGGCTACGGTGGAACAGCCCCTCCCGTGTTCGTATACTGCGGCTTTCAAGTGCTATCAGCTGAGGTGGCGTTTGAGAGAGAATTTGGTGAAAACGATCCTGAGATCATTTACAGATTCAAGGATGATCGCAGTGCTGCTCGTATCAGAGTAAGAGCTCCAATAGATCCTGATATCAAAGGATTCTATGTCGATTATGGGCAACGTCCAGGGTTCAACGACCCATTCACTTTGCGATTTAATTGGCAAGCGGTTGGAATAAGAAAGCATCACAGAGGACACCACTAATGGAAGACTTTAGTACAGAAGTTGCAATCATTTATCGGAAAAGTGATGGACACATTGCAAGAGTATGTTCATTGGCTCATCTCTCTGGAAAGATTACTGAAAACGATATTAATGTTTTCTTTCCAAATATTGAAGATATGAGTGATTTTGGCATGGCGCTGATGAGGGGTAGACAATACCTCGAGATTGATAGGTATCGTGTTGAGGTTGATGTCGAAGGAAAATTCATTAGTATAGTTGAGAAAACTGATGTGTTATCTCCGTTCAGTGAGGATGAGGTTCACGTTGATCCTACTTTACTGGACAGGGAGGCCGAGATTGTTGTCAGTGTGTTGAGTGTTATAGACGACCCAGTGAGACTTCAGAAGTACAAGACCTTGGAGGAGCAGGGTCAAAATAGGCTTGAGGTAATGAACTTCTTTAAAGAAAGAGGTATATAGTAAGTTATGAAAGTTTTCGACATGTTAGCCCATGAGGGCTATCATTACGAATTATGTAAGTTGAAGTGCGAATTTTCGATGGTTGTTGATAAAAGTCATCGATGGAATCAGCGATATCGCCCTTTGCCAAATAATGTTGTATGTTATGACAGGCCTACAATATCGTCCGGCTTTGTGGACACACATGACGTAGCGATTATACACAACTATAAGCAATATCAACTACTGCGTGAATGTAAAATACCTAAGATCATTCTTATGCACTGCTCAAAGACAGGGCAAGGTGATCCAGAATTTTGCAACGAAGACCTAAGTGATTGTATAATTGTATTCAACTCGTATGCTGACAAGGAGCGTTGGAATCTAAGTTGTCCTCGTCAGCATGTTATTTGGCATGGATTTGATCCTGATGAGTGGCCAGTAAGTGATAGGGAGATTAACAAAGTACTAACCGTTGGCAGAAGAATTTCGGAGCGCGATAGTGTTTGTGGCTACAGGATAGTACAAGCACTCGAACGCAGTGGAATGCCAATAAAAATAGTGGGTGATAATCCTGCTTTAGGTATTCAAAGTCCAGACAGCTTTGTAGATTTGCGTAGATTTTATAGTAAGTATGCCGTCTACCTAAATCCAACAAAATTGTCTCCTATGCCTCGTGCTCGAGGTGAGGCAATGATGTCAGGGATTCCAATAGTCACTACTGGCTTTTATGATGAAGAGATGTTTATTGATCAAGGAGTCAATGGTTTCTATTCGAATAATGCCCAGGAGATAAAAGAATACGCAGCACTGCTGTTGGCAGATAAGAAGTTGCAAGCCGAGGTTGCCAAAAATGCTCGTCGTACCGCTCTTGAACGATTTCACATAAGTCGTTTTTTGAAGGAATGGCGAGAAGTAATTGGTGAAGCAACACGCAAAGATGTTAGTTCTATTACAGTGTTGAAGCCAGGTGCCCCTAAGGTGTACGTGACGAGAAAGGATAGTAGCGCTGGTGGTGGTACAGTAACATCGAATAACATCATTGATGGCTTACAAAAGTGGGGATACCTAACAAAGTGTCTGGACATCAATAGTAAGGGATGGGTATCATTTGTTGATGGGAAAAAGATGCCACAAGGTAGTGCACGTGTGTGGGAAAATTTCATCAAAAGTAATCCTTGTGACGTTGTTATATTTGATGACATAGAGAGATATCAACTATGCAGGAAAACTCTTGACCCTGGCTGCAAGATTATATTGTGCGTTCTAGGAAATCCACAGGTACACTCATCTTGCTGGCACGACAGTGGTATCTTGGATATGGATAAGGATTTACAGATTCACGCCATCTTGTGTAGGCCCATTTATGCAAGATATTTGCAGGCTTTGTTCGGTCCTGAAAGGGTTATTCCTTGGTATGGTGGTTGTGATGGCCAAGCACTACGTGATAGATATGGGTATGCGCAGTACAAACATCCAAAAGATGGTGCACTAGTCATAAGTGCGCATCGAGGAACTGATTGGTGGAAGAATCCAGCATCTGCTGTATTGGCAGCCTATGGAATTTATAGGAAATATTCAGAAATAGTGTTTTTCAAACCCAGTGGCTGTGAACAAGAAAAGAAGATGCTGAAGAACATTCCGTTTGACATACAATATGGTGGAACGGAAAAAGAAGGTATGGATCGCAGTGTCCTGTTGTCTACTATGGCTTGTGCCCAAATAGCTTTGGAGCCAGGGTACTCAGAGGGTTTCTCAAGAGCATGTAATGAAATGATGAACTTAGGAGTTCCGGTGATACAGGGACCAAATGCTGAACACATTTTCCAGAATGAGTTTTTGGCTAAGCATATCTTGGTACGTGATCCCAGTGATATTCAATCTATAGTGGATAAATCGTTAGCTCTATTGGAAAGTGAACACCTTTGGAAAGAGGTAAGTGCTGAATGTATTCGCTTTTCGTCCAAATTCAACGTGGAGCAGGAAGTTAGCACTTTAGTTGGTGTACTGGAGAACAGATGAGGTTAGCTGCTAAGACAGAGCCCAGCGAAAAGAAATTGGTAGACATACAAGAGGCTGGGTTTCAGTGTGTAGAAGTTTATACGGATCGGAAGATCATAGAACAACCAGCAAATGTTGGCTTGCTGAACTCTTTTGCGTTTGATTATGTCGTACACGCTCCATGGGACTATATTGATAGGAAAGTAATTGACTTTGCAATTCAGATTGGTGCGGAAATAGTAAATACACACAAGGTTATAGATAATAATGTACTGATCGAACTAGTACAATATGCGGACGAACATGGATTAACGATTACGGTAGAGAATGAGGCTTGGCCAGAATCTCACCACTTGGACGACGATGGCAAACCATTAAGGACATTGAAGTCGATTGACCCGATTCGATCTGGAGGAGATTTTATAAGATTACAAGAACTCATACCCAACATTGGGTTGTGTGTAGATGTAGAACATGCAATTATTAGACGAGAATATCCTACGATTATGACCACTTGTGCGTCATGTCTGAAACACGTGCATCTCTGTGGGTATAATGGAGGCAAGCATCATCGACCGGTGTATGAAAATATAAATTTGATAACAGAGGTCGCACAAGTTTTAAAACAATGCAAATACGAGGGTTTTATAGTTTGTGAACACGAAACAGAGTTTCACACTCTCGAAATATGGAAAAGAACACTAAAAGAATGTGCCCATTTGTTTGGAGAATAATATGACAAATTACGTTCCTGTTCGAACAAGTACAAACATACAAACTGCTATTGGTAGGCGTTTGTATCCTGATCCACATTTAGCTATTGTTGAACTGGTGAGTAACTCATACGATGCTGATGCAGAGAAGGTCAATGTATTGGTCACTCCATCGCAGATCGCGGTGATCGACGATGGGCGCGGAATGTCGCAAGAAATCCTATATGACTTTTTTACAGTTGGACAAAGCACTAAGCCACCCTCTACTAAGGCCCGTAAGCCAATCGGTTCGTTTGGAATTGGTAAATTTGCTGTTCTAAGCATGGCAGACGAATTTGATATATTTACAAAGAGTGGTGAATACAGAGCACGAGCAATTTACAGCCACACGGCAGCACTTGCATCTGGTAAATATCTGAGCGATTATAATGTTCCAGTGGATCCATATGCAACAGAAAGTGAATACCGAATTGCTCTAATGGCAGCGGTAGGGACTGAGGCATATTATGATCCCAACCAGGATGGTGTAACCATTGTGATGAAGAATCTGCATCGTGAATATTCTGATGCAGTTATCAAGCAACGCTTGTCAGAGATATTGGTTCCACATGCGAAGGATGAGTTTGAGATTTACGTAAATGAGGAACTTTTAAAGGAACGATACATACATGGTATGCGGTACAATCTAAACTTGACTACCTCCTTTGGTCCAGTGGTAGGTGAAATCGTTATTGCCGCTGATAGTATAGATCTGGGCGATCAGACTGGTGTCCAGATTCGAGTACGGGGTCGTGGTATCAGACGTACATACTTTGGTTTGGATAATTACGATAGTTCTGCTCGAAAGTTGTCGGGATATGTTCAGGCAGATTGGCTCAACCCTGTCATAGGCTCAAACCGAGTAGAATTAATTGATTCGCCTGAAAAAACGGCGTTTGAGGATGTCGTGCGTGAGGCTATTCGATCAATTTTAGATCAAGAGGCTACCAAGCGTATGGTCGACAACGAAGAGAAGAAAAAGCGAATCTTGGACAAGGCTGTACGCACAGTTACAAGCGTACTCAACAAGTTACCTGAGTTTGACTTTCCGAAACGGCCATTGCAGTCAATGGTTCCAGTAGGTGCTCTGGATGATGTAGTTGCAGGTAAAGATGCATCGGCAGATATCGAGCCAGAGGGTATGAGTGCGGAAATTACGGCTGCAAGAGGAACAAGAGCATTCTCTGAATTTTTGGATTTCATGAAGCAGATTGCTGCTCAATTCAATGTAGATCCAAGCGATTTACCAAGTAATATACAAACCATTTCCGAAGCATTGGATTTGATCGAAAAAATTCTTCATGTAAAGATGGAAGACCTCCTGGGTACGGAAGGACTTAATAGGTTATTAGGTGCCATCCCGGAGAATCAGGTTACAGAGCACATCCAAGTAGAGGGTATTCTACGATTGGCTGCAAAGAGACTCCAAGAGTTTATTCGGAAAACGGCTGTGGAGGAAGCGGAGCAGCAACCTCTACAAAATGCAAAGTTGGCTGCTGGTGTTTCTCCTCATCTTCCAGTAACCAATGCACTGGAACTAAACAAAATAAAGCTATCACCAATCGCACCTCCAAATGATATGACAATGTTGGATCTGAAGGTCAATCCTCTGGAGTCAGGATATGTGCCTGATGCACCTCAAGCTCGCATTAATAATTTCATTGCAGCAAGTGTGGAACACTTAGGAGAAGATGGGCCCGCAAGCTTACTGGCAGAGGGGCTTGGGTTTGACGGGGTGCAGATCTACATAAACGCAGATCATCCAGTCTATACAAATATTCAGGAGAATACATCAAATGTGTTGGCATTCTACCAAGCACAGTTGATTTTCGGTGAAGTTATTCTAATGCAAAACTTCACACCTCGTGAGTCAATGGAAAAGCAGGCAGAACTATTGAGACTACTTCTTCAAATCGACAAGAATATTTTGAAGGGATAGAATGGTTGTAACTCGGTTTGCACCCACGATATCGGGGGAACTGCATATAGGCGGTTTATATAATGCACTATTAAACTACCTTTTTGCAAAGAAAAATGGTGGACTATTTAAGCTGAGACTAGATGGTCTTGACCTAAATCCGCCGCATGATATGTGGCAGCAAAACATATATAAGGATCTGGAGTTATTTGGGCTTCATTCTGATGAGACAATAAGTGCTTCAGATCGTTTAGAAATTTACAAAGAAGTAGCTGTCGATCTAGATAGAACGTGTGATAGGTCATATCACTGCGATTGTACAGTGCAAGATTTATTGAAAAGAGCACGAGAGAATAATAGTAAATTCCACCATCTGTATCGCCCAGAGAAATATCCACCGTATTGCAAGATAAATGGAGTAATTGTTCGTGGACCTGATAGTGACGACAATGTGGCTGCTGATTGCAAGGTGGTCGCAACACACGAAGCCAAGGGACATGCAGCGACATATTTGACAGCTCGTGGTAATACTTCTAATTATCACTGGGAGCCAGTAGATGTCGGGTATATTCATCATCCGGTTCATCCGGAGATAGTTATAGACTTGGGTACGGAAAAAGACATATGTTCGGTAGAAATACGATGGAAGGATAGGCCTGCACTTGAGTATTGTATATTTGTTTGGAAGAATAATAGGTGGTGTACGGTTATCGGGACTATAAAGTGTAACGGTTATTTCGTCGATTATAAGCCGGGCCAACCATTTCCGCCATTTACAAGTGATCGGCATAATTTTGCTGTTACAAAAACACAGAAGGTAAGAATAAAAATATATAGTTGTCCAAAGCCAGTTGATAAGCCATATTTTTATGATTATCATTGTCGCGATTTGGGTAAGAGGTTAGATTTATATCATAAAGACACAGTATTGCGACTAAAAGCTGATCGAAGCATTAGTGAGTATGACGCTGCTTACTGGTATGGCAGGCTTCCAAACTTAGTATTGATGAGTCCGTTGGATGATAAAGATTTAGGTGTAACTCATTGTATTCGAGGACGTGATATCGAACCATGGTTGGGTTTGGAGCTTCAGGTCGCATCAGCACTAAAAATACCCCAAAGAGAACAACTAATACACGGTTTAGTTATCGATAATCGAGGATATAAGTACTCAAAGTGGATAGAGAGTACGCCAGTTAGAAATTATTTGAGAGATGGTGTAACTCCAAATATGGTGCTAACCTACTTGGCTAACAGGGCTGGGTTGGTAAACACAAAAGAGGTGCTTACATTAACCGAGTTAGTAGAACAGTTTAATAAAATACCTGCACACGATGTTGTAATAAATGAAGAGCAAATGCTTGAAGAGTTGAGAGGATAATATGACTAATACGCCCACCAGTAATTTTGGCTATGATAAACCAGCACTAGGTGACAGGGGCTGGGGTGTCCCAACTTTAAATGGTAATTTAGATGCGATTGACGTCGATCTAGCAGCAGAACACCGCTCAGATGTTGGCAATCACGGCAAACATGGTCCGAAGGTGACAATTGTTCAAAGCAATGCTGACAATGCTCTTGTTATAACGAAAAGCAACATTAGTACTGGTAATGTTGTAGACATTACCAATTCGGGCACTGGAAATGGTATTAGTCTCAGTCAGGTTGGTAATGGTCAGGGGCTTGTCATTGGTCAATCTGGTAACAACAACGCAGTTCAGATTACCAAGTCTTCGACAGATGGAAGTTCGGCTGTGGTGCTCAATGTAACTACGGGTTCAGGGATGGGATTAGCTGTCTACAATTCGGGAACAGGTGCAGCTCTTCAGGTCGATTCTACTTCTGGTCCAGCAATCTATACGACAGGCAAGGTTGGTATAAATTTCAGTGCACCTACTTACCAGTTAGAGGTTAAAGAAACTGCTGCCTCATCAAATAGTGCTATTAGGATATTGAGTGCAGGCAATCAAAATCGCATGACAATATCTTCTGATGCTTCCGACAATACGCAATTAGCCTTACAAGATAGTGCAGGTACCACACGTGTAGGACTCTATACCGGTGATACCTCTAATCCTCCAATTGCCCTGAATGCTGTTGCTAACAATGCTCGTGGTGATGTGGCATTTGGTGTTAATAGAACCTCTGATCCGGCAACAACCACTGAGGGTGATCTTTGGTATAATGCCACCGCGAATGTATTTAAGTATTACGATGGTTCTGCTATTCAGATATTAAGTACTGCTTCTGTTAGCCTTCAAGTAGCATATAATGGTGGTCAATTAATAGATGAGTCTACGCTCAATACCGTGCTCACCATAAAACAGACCAATACTTTATCTACAAATCATGTGCTCAACATCATAAATAGTGGTGGCTCTGGCTGGTATGGCATCGATGTTACTGTACCTAGAACCATTGGTAATGGTATTCGTGTTGACATGGGTAGTACAACAACAAGCAGTACTGCCGTAGGAATTGATATTAATAGTAAGTCAACAACTTTTGCTTCTTCACCTTTATTAGAAATAAGCAAGGGATATGTTTCGACTCCTACGGGAGGGGCTGCAGTTGCTCTGATAATGCAGTCTTCCACTGTTTCTTCTTCTCCACAACCGCTTCTTCAACTCAAGGAAGAGAGTGCTGGTGCAAGTACTCTTGGCATACTTGACATCAACAATACTGCAGCAGCCAACAGTCGTAGTAGTATAGTTATTAACAGCATTGCAACGGGTACCGGTTCGGGTATCACAATTAATCAGTCTGGTACCAGTACTGCCGCGGCTACTCCTCTTAGAATAAATTCGAGCAGTACCAGTTCACCATTGATCACCTTGGCAGCATCTTCTGGGAATGCTCGTGGTGATGTAGCATTTGGTGTTAATAGAACCTCTGATTCAGCGACAACCACTGAGGGTGATCTGTGGTATAATGCTACTGCGAATGTATTTAAGTATTATGATGGTACAGCGATCAGAATATTTCAGACTGGCGGTATGGGGACATTAAACGATGCCTATAATGCAGAGGCTATTGGCTCGTCGAAAATCATACATTGTGACAGTATAAATACAGGGACATCATCGGTTGAACTAATATCTACGATGGCACAGAATACAATCTTGCGAGTCGAACAGAGTGGTTCTAACCCAGGTATTTATCCCCATGCACTGCCTTTCGTAGTTATCAACAACAATCAAGCACCTGCTTGTTCGATTACTCAAGGGCACACCAATGGTGCTCCTGCAATAAATGTTCATCATTATGGGACTAGTTCAGGAGTATCAATAGAAGTGTCAAACGCTACTAGCTGTGCCGGTTTGTCAGTTAATCAGAGTGCACTCTCAGTTGGTGATGCTGTCTATTTGAGTCATCATGGCTCTGGTAGAGGTATTTACATAACAATGTATAATACAGACGGAACCAGTTCTGCAATCGTTATCAACAATAGTTCGAGCACAGGACGTGACATTGAAGGTAATAACTGGTTTGTTCAGAAGGATGGTGTGGTCAAAATTGGAGTTATAGCAACAACAGCAAGACCAGCCACACCAATAGAGGGTATGATTCACTTTACTGCTGGTGTTCCGTATATTTATGATGGGAGTGCTTGGCTCAAGATAGTAACAACGGCATCGTAGGAGAATATATGCCACTTTATGGTGAAGGCGGTTGGGGCGAATGTAGATATGGACTAGCAGGAGGCTGTCTTCCTTCTGACTGGTTCCAGATAGCCTATGATAGTCCTGAGACCGATATTCTTAGTATAACCGAGTTTGATTCGGTTTTATATGCGGGGTCAAGTCCTAATGGTATAATTTACAAGTCTCTAAATGGTACTACTTGGACACTGGCATACGATTCACCTGAGGCCAGCATAAACGATTTGGTTGTATTTAATGGCGACTTGTTTGCTGCTACTGGTCCAAACGGGTTGATTTTACGTTCGGTCGATGGTACTACTTGGACCATAGCATATGATACCTCTCAAACAGACATTAGAACGTTCAAAGTGTTTGGAAGTTATTTGTACGCTGGCGGAGATGATGGAATAATTTACAGAAGTAGTGATGGTTCCACATGGACACTTGCATATGATTCGCCCGAGAGTACAATATACGATTTGGAAGTATTCAATAGTAGTTTATATGCTGCTACAGGTAATAGCGGATTAATTTACAGTAGCACCGATGGAACTACATGGACACTTGCATACGATTCACCACAAACCACGATCAAATCTCTGGCGGCAATGGGAAGCGATTATCCAAGTGGCGTAGCACATCTATTGGCTGGTGGTGGGGACGCAGGATTTATAATTTACAAGTCTACAAATGGAACAGCCTGGGAACTTGCCTACGATGGGCTCGACACTATTGGTGGTGTTCTTGGTATGTATGGTACCAATGCAATGGTGTATGCTGGTTCAGAACTGGGTGGTATCCTGTACAGAAGCGACAACACATTAGACTGGTCGATTAGTTATGATTCGCCTGCAACCAGAATCAATGTAATCTCTCCGTTTTCTCTAAATTGCAAAATGTACCTAGGAACAGGGGTAGATGGCATCATTTACAGCATGGATAACCTGGTTCAGAAAGATCTGATTCCTGATGTAGTTGCCCCAGATGGATCAGAAACAATTGTGACTGATACCTTCATAGTACAATTTTCGATGGAAACAACTAACTATACAAACATCGTGTGGGACATTGAATATACACGAGACTGGAGTACCAACAGAACATGGCACCCAGCAGAAGGTGGAACTGATCCTCATTTGGGACACAATTTACCACTTACTGGTATCTCAATCGGTGGAGGACAAGTCACACAGAGTGGAAACTATTTAGAAGTTACTTGGAATGTTCTTCCAATAGTTGACTCAACAGATATGAAACTTCGCATTCGTGCTCGTGATACAAGTTCGAGTGGTTGTACAGGATACAGTAGCTGGAATGAAAGTGATTCAACTTTCACATTGCAAAATGGGCCATGCTAAGGGAGTAAGTAAGTGAAAATCGGTGTAACATGCTGGTCAGCTGATCGTGGTAAGCTGCAGTTGATAAAAGAGTTGGGATGTG
>Ga0315285_10003918_pt1 | contig 15454 bp, 27 predicted proteins | sample YL17G09_36_MG_FD_203698 | JGI IMG/M metagenome (GOLD analysis project Ga0315285, IMG submission 203698) | Sediment microbial communities from Yellowstone Lake, YNP, Wyoming, USA - YL17G09_36 | ecosystem: Environmental > Aquatic > Freshwater > Lake > Sediment | place: USA: Wyoming | collected...
TCGTCTTCGGAGCTGATGTTGACGACCTTGAGGTCCGCGTAGAGCTTGCGGACCAGGGAGTCCAGGATGTATCCGGAGCGCGTTTTCCCCGTCTGGAGCGAGATGTAATAAACGTAGAACCAGTTCTTGCGGGTTTTGACAGCGCTGGCGAGGGTCATCGTAGCGCCCTTCCATAGGGTCTCGACGATCGGGCTCCGCCCGTCGGCGTCGAGGTAAAGATTGGCCTGCTCGGTGATCACCTGGAGCTTTTTCGTCTGTGCCGAAAGCGGCAGGGCGAGCATCAAACACGTTGTTGCGATGATGATCGTGATCTTTTTTCCCCAACTCATGTCGCGCCTCATTTTGTCCTCCATGCCTTCTTGATGGGTCCCTTCTTTACTCGTTCCAGACATAATATGGGGCCGGGGGGCAGGATTAGCAATGCCCTTTAGGGGTGAAATTCAGGGGGATATCCCTCACCTAAAGGGGTCAGGTCTTGACGTGGGACAACAATATTCCATGTCAAGACCTGACCCCTCCTCATAAGGAGAGCCAGCGGGGGGGCTCGAACCCTCGACCTGCTGATTACGAATCAAACCGCCCATGATGCTAATTGCTTGAATATGAGGAGTTTACAACAGCCGCCGCAACGGTGATGGCCGAAATTTCGGCAGTCGATTCCGGCTTCCCCGGGACATCGGACAGCCCCCTTCCCGGCACATAGATCCGGCTGAGCTTCTCCACGGCCTCCCGCTTCGTGTCAGCTGAGCTGTGGCAGTAGATCATCGTCGTCTTGACGTCCGCATGGCCGATCAGCTCGGTGACGGTGATGAGATCGACCCCGGCCCGAATCATGCGGCTTGCCGCGGTGTGTTTCAGCGTGTAGAGATCCACACCCTTGAGCCTGGCCGCCTTGACTGCGGCCCGGAAGCTCTTCGGCACGGAGTTCCATGGGAACACTTTAGTTGACGCGGGATCGCGGGGCAGCGCTTTGAACAGGGCCAGGAGTTCCTTACTCAGCGGGACTTCCCGGTCCTTGTGATTCTTGGCGAGCGCCTTGGGGATGAAGATTACCTTCCTATCGAGACAGACCACGGATACCTTGAGATCGTTCTCGATTTCCCAGCCGTCATGCGCCCAGCGGAGCGCAAAAACTTCGTGGGGCCGCATTGCCGTCGTCAGCAGGATCGTCAGGAACGGCGCCAGGCGGGGACTTGCCGCTGTCAGTAGCCGATCGGCCTCGTCGTCCGTGAGGATCCGCAGCTTGTTCTTAGGTTCCGGGAGGAGCTTGACACAGACAGCGGGGTTTCGGCTGACCTTACCCCATTCCAGCGCCTTCTTGAAGATGAGTTTCAAGAAGCCAAGCTCCCGATTCGCCGACACCAGCCGTTCAGCCCCGCGTTCGGCGTGGTACTTCGCGACGGCCTCGGTTGTGATGCCTCCCAGGTTCTTGCCGTTGAACTTATCAGATTTGAGAAGTGCAGCCAGGCACGTCTGATGCGCCCTCCTCGTACTTGGCCGTACGAGCACTTGCTCGGCAATGAAGTCCCCGGCGAAGTCTTCGAAGAGGACATTCTTCGCAGCCCGTTCAATCCCGAAACCCTCGCGCTTGATTCGGTCGCGGGCCTCGGAAGCCACAGCCTCGCACTCCTGCTTGCTGAGCCCGACGACCTTCCTTTCCCGCTGCCCGTTGCAGAAGAAGGAGTAGGACCACTTGCCTTTTTCGTTTCTGTAAATCTTCATTTTTCATCCTCTAAAAACATCCGGGCGAGTTCATCGCGGACCACTGCCCGAATCGTGGACTCGAGGCTGTCCTGGACGGCCTGTCTCTCGCGCGTCAGCACCCATGATGCCGCCCGGTTGTAGATTTTCTCGAACTCAGCCGCGGTCATTTTCTCTGGTATTTCCGTTAGACCTTCCATGCCTCATCCCATCCTTTCATCGTCCCTTTTTAGAGGCTGCGGGAAAACGACGCGCTTCGATCTTCGCCAAGACCCCTTGCTTGTCATCCATTACTTTCCCCCTTGATAAATTTTCTCAGGTCCGTCGCCCGGATCCTTACGAGACGGCCCGTACCCAATTTTCGTACGGGAAGCTGGCCGGACCGGACCCACCGGTACAGCTGGGAACGACTGACCTTGAGGAGCCGGCGCGCTTCTTTTAAGGTGAATAATGCTTCCATGTATTGTTTCTCGTTACTCCCTCATGGTTCCTATTGTTTCATGGGGATTCAGCCATGTCAAGAACTATTTTACGCCTTTTAGAAATCTGCTATAATCTAATGATGGATGAGTTTTTGACGGTTCGCCAGCTACTCGACCTCTTGCATATCTCCCGCGCTACACTTTATAGACGCATGATCGCAGGCGAAATCCCCACGATAAGGATCGGCCGCCGAGTTCTATTCCGACGGATTGATATTGAGGCCTGGCTTGAATCCAAGCGCGTCAAATAGAACGGCAGAGCGAGAGGGGTTGATGCAAACTAATTGCGGCAACTGTGATTGGCACACAAAGATTGATCATACAGCTGGGAAGAGAAATACGTATTGCGAGTACAGGCTAGCCTGGGTAAGCATCGATGGAACCTGCGAGCATTTTAAAACCTTTGATTACAGCAAGGGAGATTCTGAACGCAGGGCCGCTGCGAATCAACATAAGGAAGGACAAGACCGGCGAACATCCTTAACGTGGCAAAAGATCGCGGTCTTCATTGCGGCTGTCGTAGCTATTTTAGCCATCATCTCTTTGTTGATGTTATAAGGGCCGTAAGGCCTATAAGTGCCACGATAATTATTTCGGAAAATTTGTTTTTTGCTACATGGTAAAAAAAATCATCTGTTCCGGAAAGGTTCCTCCCTACTTCTATTCCGAAAAGATGTGTCAGTTGTACCGAGACCTGCCGGTTGCTTAAATGGGTATAAGTCGATCTATTAGGATAGATATAGGTCTTTTGAGAAGACGTTAATCCAAGCAATAACACTATGATAATAACCGTTCCCCAAATTATCGCCCTTTGTTTTTTAGAAAAATTCATCTTAACTCTTCTTTTCTTTTTGTCCTACTTTGATCCAACCGGTTTTATACCCAGGCAGGGCGTCGGGTCTAAACACACATACTGCCCCGGTAATTCTATTGATCCTCATCGGAAAATCTTTCCCGTCGCCGAAATACTTCCATTGGTTCATCCATACGAGCAAGAAAATGGACATAACAATTAGCCCAATTATTATTGCCTTAAAATATTTATTTACCATTTCTTTCTCCCTTTTTCACATCAAAGAAAACCCATGAGAGATCATACCGTGATTACTTCCAACGCCACCCTGAACATTTCTTCACGCGCCAGCCACCTCTTGCCCACGTCTGAAATATGCTTCTTGGCGTGCCCCCATATAGTAGCATTCGCGTATATTTTCATCTCTCCCCCTTTGGATGAGTATAGTTAAGCTGCTTATCGGAGTCAAGTGAGAATTTCCCTGCCCAATCCCATGGGCAGGCCGGAGATCGTCGCTCTACGGGCTTCCTACGCGGTCGGTTTTCAGCACTGAGGGGCAAAGGCCCGCGGGCCGAAGGCCCGACTCACCTTTAGTACCCGCCCATCGTGTTCAGAATGACCGCCCCCGCTTCAACGCCGGGGAGACTCGGAGCTGCCGGCCATGCAACTCAAACCCGTTCAGTGCCGCGATGGCGCTTAGAGCCTGCGCTTCGTCCGGCATTTCGCAAAACCCGAATCCTCTGATCTTGTCCGAGTACCGATCCCGCGGAAGCGAGACCCTTGACACTGCCCCAAATTTCTTGAAAAGATTCTCAATTTCCGCCTCGGTCGTTTCCCACGCCACACCACCACAATAAATTTCCACTTCAAACCCCCAACAAAAATCGCCTTCCGCGGGGCGGGTCCGCATCCGTCATGTACCGAACCTCCGCTCCCAACCGCCAGGGTTGTCATCGCGATCGCCGCCGATAAAATAGAAGTGCCGCTCGATCGGCGGGGCGGAAACCAGGACGCAGGCGCCGCACGCCGAATTTGAAATATCGTCATGCCCGTTTCTCAGGTGGTCGATTTTTATCACTCCGCCGCCGCTCAGAAATTTCTGCAACCCCTGGAGCTGCGCCCTCAGCCGCGGGTTGTCCGGCAACTCCACGACTCCCTTGCTCGCCAACATAGCGAATTGACTATAAATATCGGACTTCGTTAACTCCGAAGTTTTAACGGCAATCCCGTGCGGCTTGAAGTCGTCTGCAATCCAGGCGATCGCGTGCTTATCCTGCGTGACCGTAGTAACCCCGTAAGCCTTGCAGCTTTCGGCGATCGCCTGAATAACAGACCCGGGCGAAAACGGCGGCTTGAATTCGAGCACGACGTCCACGATGAACCGCCCCCCGGCCGCGTGTGCGATGGCAAAGGTCATCGAATCCGCGCCTTTCCGCAAGCCTTCCGAGGGATCGCAGAATCCGACATATCTCACCCCTTGTTCGGGCGGGATGGCTCCACGCCCCGGCACAATCGCCCTGTCGATGAGTTCGATGGGCAACCAGGCCTCGATGTCTTCTCTTTCCTGAGCCCCGAATTCCGCGTTGAACTCAGCCTCGCTAAGGGTGTCCTGCTCTTTCCGGAGTTCGGCCTCGTTCGTCGTTCGGTTCATCACCCAGGTGGGTGCTCGCCAGAACAGGACCGGTCCGGGCTTCCCCCAGTTCGCCGCCTTCGTCCAGAGAAGGCCCTGGCGAATATACGGGGTGCTGATTCCGACAACCAGCGAATTCTTGATGTTCACTGTCGATGGTTTTAAAGCCGCATAAATTTCCAGGTCCACGTTTGCCGACTCCGACTCGAATCGCCAAAATGCCAATTCTTCCATGATCACAAGGCCGACACTCCATCCCCGGGTGCTTCGCCAGCTTGCCGGTTTGATCGTAATCACCGTCCCGTTGGTCAACTCAATCGATTCCTTTTGCTCCCGCCGCACGACGTGCCGGAATTGCTTCATCTTCAGGATCGCCTTGATGTAGCGCATGATGATCTTGCCCTGCTCCATCGTCGGGCTGACTATGAAAATTTGCGGCTGTTCTCCGGCTTGCAAGTCCTTCTCCCAATCGCCCCAAAGTCCATAGTACACGGCCAGGAGACCGCAGGCGGTCGATTTTCCCGAGCGGCGGCCACAGCACAGGTAGCATTCTTTCAACGGCCCGGAAGGCAACGCCCTCAATCCCGTCGCCTCGGTGAAGATCGCCATCTCCGCAGCGTCCAGGTCCTTCCTTCCGGCCAGGACCTTGAAAACCACCAGCCAAGACGCCCAGGACTCAAGCCCCTTCTTGAAGTACGGCCTGAATCCGTTCACCGAGGTCATCGCCTGATAGATGTCAGCCTTTTCCATGTTGCTCCTTTAAAGAAGATGCCGGGCCAAGGCCGAAGGGGAGGACCCGGACCCGGCGTTATATGGACGCGCTCTACCCAAGAACCTCGAGGACGCGCTTGTTCCTTTCAACCCAAAGCTCGAAGTCCTTGCGGTCCAGGCCCATCATTTCGGCTGTCCTGCCGGCAGCGCCGAAGTAGGTGAGATTCGTTTTCGCTCCGAGGGCATCGACAAAAACCGGTGGATGCGGTTGGCCGGCGTTAGGCCCCTCGGTCTCGAAGCCGACCGCTTTGCAATAGTCCTTGCCCTCAGCATCCGCCCCCTGCCGCTTGATCTCCGCCGCGGCCTCCGCTTTGCCCGGATTCCTGCTCAGGGAATAAGCCCAGAACCTCCTGGCCGTTTCGCCGGGGACGCCCAAGAGCTGCGCGACCTGCTCGAGAACAAGTCCCTTTTTCAAGAGGCGATAAACCTTCGCGTAAGTTTCAACATTGTCCAGCGCCGCAAATCCGGCGTTGGCAGGGGTCGCCTGCCGGAAACGTTCAACCATCCCCGGCCCGTCGATCAAATTGAGAAAGTCATCTCGTGACACCCTGACCGATGACTCCCCGATTGTGAACGTGATGGCGTCCTCCGCAACCTCATACTTCAATGGCATGATTTCTTTTTTCTTCATCAGATAACCCGTCCCCTGACCTTGGCTATTGCAACTTCGACTGCCTCATCGACGGCTTTCTTGTAATCCCCGCTCCGGACGTATTCCGCGATAAATTCTTCGACCGACTTCTCGGCCTCCGCGATGGTGATGTCCGGCTGTCTAAAGGTTTTCAATCGCTCCCGGAACCCCGCCGGGAGGCCCTTGATCTCATCCGGCGCCAGGTGAGTAAGAGCGATCTCGTTCAGCTTTGCCCGCAGCTCCCGCACCTCCGCCGCAAGAGCTTTCTGAGAGGGGGCGATAGGGCCTTCAATGATAATTTCGGGCGAGTCCTCTATGGTGATTTCGGGTGAATCTTCGATGACAATCTCATCCAGCGCGGCCCGCAGCTCTGCGTTCCTTGCCAAACTTTTCCAGCTCAAAAGTAAAGATTCTCGATTGCTGGGTAAACTGCACAGGGATATCTCCATGAGCTCGACTCGCGTATAAATCCTGACACCATTGTTCTCGGTCATCCCCGCCCGAAGCGCCGCCGCCTTTTCAGCGGGGGGGAGATTCTTAACCAGAACGGTTTCAGATGAAATCGGCAAGAAGCAACAACTGAACGCGGCAATGTTTGTCGATTTTATGAGATCCCAGGCCTCCTCAGCCGCGGGCGTCTTTGCGAACACGGCCCTAAAAAAAAGACCGTCCGGCCTCGGCGTGATCTCTGTAATTTTTCCCAGCCATAACTTCCCGGCCTCATGGCTCAGCAAAAGAACGGGATGCTTTTTGAAATTGTCCAATTGCCAAGCGTCCGCCAGGACAATTTCCTTGTCCCGATCAAGAGTCGGCGTGCTCGCAAACGCCGTGATCTCCCGCTTCTCTTCATCCCGCCCCTTGAAGTGTGCCGTTAAGAATTTCATGTTTTTCATTTCGTAATCCTCCTGGTTTTAAAATCTTGCCGGTCCTTCCCGGCCGTCTCGGTCCTGTCCAATGCGTGCGGGTCCGCCCGCAGCTTTTCCGCGAGGATTTCCTCAATCATCGCTTGAAGCTTTGGCTTGAAAACCTCGATCAGGTCCTTAAGTAATTCGTCTTGTTTCTTGCCCATGCTGTCACTCCTTAAAAGATTGACGGTCAGCCCCGGGTCGCCGGGATAGACTCGCCGAAGTATTGCAGCCCTTGGAAAGGGCAGGTATGGCACAATGAACACCTTCTTCTATGGCCCAAGCGCAGTCCCTGTGGCAATACTTTCCCCCCTCGTCCCAAATACCGATACCGTTGCCGAGGGGGCAGGTGCGCATCGGATTGAAAATCCCGCGCTTCTCCATCTGTTCACCGATGATCTTGTCCTTCTCCTCCTTTCCTGGGTCCATGGACCCGCGGATGTTTTGCCCTCGAGCATGTAATGTTTGTAGCTCATGGTTTTTCTCCTTTTAATATGATCTTGAGGCCGGACTACAACGCAATGTCCGGCCCATTAGAAGCGTTCCGTTAAGACCCGCGATTGCCGCGACCGCCTCGGCCTCCGTCGCCATGTCGACAAATCCATAGCCCGCGCTGCTTTTGAAATCCCGATCCAAAATAATCCTCGCGCTATCGACCTGGCCGTACGGCTGAAATACCTTTGCCAAATCGGCCTCCGTCAATTTGTAGTTCAGGTTCCCGCAAAAGACTGACCTCATCCTAGTGCCTCCTTCGTGTTTTCGTTGTCCTCATGCCCGAGGCTCCCCGTCCCTAGGCCCGGACCCTCGCCCCGGACATGAACAACCTCGATCTTGAAGCCGCCTATCGCGTTTATCTTCGCTCGCAAACCATCGGCCTTACCTTCCTTGAGGGCATCGGCCAGGGCATCAACCGCCCAGGACAAGAGGCGGCAACGGGAGGAACAGAACCGCTTCGTCCCCGCCCTCCCCGCTCGCATGGGAATCAGGCAGGCTTCACAGACCCCGTGGGGCGCGTGGTGATGGCCTACCTTGCCCACGGAGTGAGCGTTAACGCCGTCTGAAGGCCGGTCTTCCCTAGTCCTGATGCCTTTCATTGTTGCCTCTCCTCCACGAGCGCCTTAATCTCCGAAAACTGCCGCTCAAGACTTTGCAGACGCCGCTGATAGGTGTCCACCACCTTGATCTTGAGATCCGATCCCCCCGCAGCCTCGAGCGCCCCGACCCGCCGGTCAAGGCCCTCAAGCCATAGCCTAGTCTCCCGGTCCATCGTCGCCCCCTTTAGAATAGACTCGGCTTGCTGCCGGTGAGCTCGTCGTCGACGGCCTCCACCCGCTTAATGAATTCAGCCAAAACCCTCGGCGCTTCGAGAGCAATGGTTTTGTCCGGGACGCCACCCATCGCCCACTTTTCAATAAGGCTTTTGAGTCCCTTGAGCTCCGAAGTTTCAAGCGGGTCCGATCCTTCCCATGTGATCCGATAACGCCCTTCTGCCAGATCCTGTTCATCGATCACAACGACCTCCGCCTCCTTGTTGCCGAGGCCCTGAACCCTTGGCCGCGTATATCTTCCGGGATCATCTCCCTCCGGCACCTCGAAAGGTTTCTTCTCCTCCGCCGTAGTATTGCCCAGCACCCAGCGGAGTGCGTCCAGGTATCCCCGGAAACGCCCCGCCTCAAGCGATCCCTTGTCTACGCCCCGATCATCGTCATAATCGGTCTTGGCCGCCCGTTGCTCCACGTCTGCCAACTGCGCCGTTAACTCTTCAACCGTTCTCATGTTGTCCTCCTTCAGAACGGGATCGACCCGTCATCATCCTTCTCGGGCTCCGGTTTGTCCCCCGCCTCCTTCTCCACCTTCGGCGCGATGAAAAGGTTCAAGTCCGGGTCCTTCTCCGACCGCTTGAACTTGTTCGCGAAGATCAGCACCTGAGCGCCATACCCCAGGCCGCCCGAATAGTACACGCCGCCCTTCCCTTCATGCTTCCATAAGCCCGTCACCTTGATCATGTCTGCCATATCGTCTCCCTTATGTTTGATTCTGTCCGCCCAGCGCGAGGATAGCCCGGTCAATCGCCCGCCGGAGTTCAGGCAAGAGCCCTACGTCCAGGACGAGGCCCGCCTCGGTCCGGTTCGAGGGCACGTCATCCGACGGCCGAATCTTCGCGAAGACCCGGAGGTCAAGGTATTGCCCGACCCCCCAGTCGTGCAGCGTCAAACGCACCTCCTCAGCACTGTTCTTTGAGAACCGCGCCAGCTCCCGGCCGCCGTGCCACTTGTCCATTGTCGTCCTCCTTAACTTCATTTCCGTATGCCGCCCATCCCTCACGCGCCAGGTCACAAGTGCATCCCGGCACCCTTCGGCTAAAAGGCTTTCCTCAAGCAAGGCGGCCTCGGCCTCAGCCAACGGGAATATCAGGGCCTTGAATTCAGGGTCAATCCTTATGCCCTTCATTAGTCATCGTCTCCTTTATTGTTTGATTCGCCCTCAAGGGCGTTGTCCGATTGTCCGTGGTATCAGGTGAACCCTCGGAAGATAATCGATCCTGGGGCACCTCAGTGCGGTTCTCGGCCAAGTCAGCCAAGATAGCATCGGACATTTCGGCGGGTGTTAAGACTACCCCAAGATCACGACGATCCAGGCCTAACGCCATCAAGTTCGCCCGAATCTGAGCGAGGATCCCGATGTAGCCCTTCTCGAGGATCGGCTGAAAAGCCAAGACGCCCGCCTTTGCCTGGTCAGGCCTTACAACAGAGTACCGACTGGCGTAGAGCTCGGCCAGCATGATCACGCCGTATCCCCGAATAGTCGACCGGATGAGAATCTCCCGGGCTGCCGTCAGGCTGGCCTGGCCGCCGCTCTCTTCTATGAGCTGGGCCTCGAGGTCCACGAGGTACTTCTGAATCTTCTTATAGCCCCGGATGCTTGGGTTTACCTTGCCCGTCCGCAGCCAGAACTTGATGCCGTGGGTGAGCCGCTTTCTCGGGGAAGCCGTTGGTTTAGTGGTCAATTTGTCCACTTTTGCATCTCCTTTGTATTCAATCTGTTAGAAATCGTCACGTCTAAAGAATGGCAAGAAACCCGTCACTCGCGGCTGTATCTTCTTTAGAATCAAGGCTAACGTGCTGATACTGTATCAGTCAATCGGAGCCGGGAACGGGCAATGTACGGAGGCAAAAAAGCAGGCATCAATCGTAGATGTTTTGGGTTCCAGGCGATGACCCAGAATGCAGAAGACCATATCCCCAAACATTCTGCACTTCTGCACTTCTGCACTTCTGGGGTACCCAGGAGAGCATAAGTAGTCAAATACAAAATTAAATGTGTTAGGGACTATATGGGGAAAAGGGACCCAGGATAGCAGAATAGCAGAATAGCAGAACTCTAGGGGATATGATATTCTGGGTCCGGCGAGCAGGTTCACGGCTTCCCCCAAACCCAAAATGCGGTTTTCCCTTCCCATTTCTGAAAGCTGGTATATTTACCGGACGCCCTGGCCCGTTTGAGCGTTCCTTCGGATATGCCCGCTTCATGGGCCAATGCGACGGCTTCTTTTGCGGGGACTTCTACGCGATCCTTGAAGATTTCCTTCAGGACATCTTCGGCTTCATGGCGCTCAGACGGAGGACGTCCAGCGGGTCCGCGTTGGGGATTAAGTTGTTCGTCAACGTTCACTTCCTCGTCGGAGATCCTAGCATCGATTTGGCCATTGGTAATTGTGAATTCGATTTGCGGGGGATCTTGGGGTGCGAGGTTGGCCTTGATCGGGATGACGTGGCGGAGGGCCTTGTCATCGATGTCTCGGAAGATCATGAAGCTCGCCCGGCACTTCCCGAGCCAGCCGGACGTTGAACCACCGGCGCGATAAATGGCGCTCATCGTTTGGGCTTTATTTAGATGTCCGATGATGACAAGGGCGAAATCGTGCCTCGTGGCCATATTGATTAAGGGGACCAGGAGAGCCCGGACTTCCTCTCCCGCATTAGGGTTTACGCCGCCGGAGAAGTCCAGGATCGGATCAACGACAACGAGTTTGACGTTCCCGACCTTGATAATTTCGCGTTCAATTCTGAGCAAGCCGCCCGCCGTCGAAAGGTCAACGTGAAGTGGGTGTTCTGCATTATAAAGGGCGATCTTCGACGGATCCCCGCCGAGGGAATCGATGCGCGGCCTGATTGTATCGTGGGCGTCGTCTTCGACGCTCATGTAATAGGTATTGGCTGATTCGCAACCGGGACTTCCATCGGCCCAGGGGCGGCCCCGGGAGAGGCGGGCAGCCAGGTCAAGTGCGAACCAGGTCTTTGCCGAGCCAGGATCGCCGGAGATAAGCGTTGCACGTCCGCGAGGAATGAAATTTTGCCAGAGCCAGGGCACGGGTCTCGGTTCAACTTCGGAGAGAAAAACCGTTGTCGGTTGCGAGTCGTTTCCTTCGTCTTGTTTGAGTCCGGCCAGCTCTTCAAAATCCGCCTGTAGTTCTTCAATGTCGAAGTCTTCTACGTCCGCTTTCGATCGCGCCAGGGCATCAAGATTTCTGACCAGCGACTTCTTGATCTGGCCTTCCCGGAACCTTCGATAATAAAGCGCGAAGAGATCGTCGTTTATCGGCTCATAACCCCGAAGTCCGGCCAAGTATTCGCCGATGGCGTCATTCCCGGCCGCCTTGATCAATTCGGGATCGATCCGCTCTGGTCTCTTGTCTTCCCATTCTCGGACGATGACCGCGAACACTTCCCGTTCTTGTCGGTTTTCAAACATGGAATCCCTGAGATCGAAGGTTTCGAGTCGCGAGGGTTTCACGAGGAGACCCGCCAGCATGATTTCGCCTATGGTTTTACCCTTGTCTTCGTTCATATTGAGACACCGGATCGGGGTTCAGGTTGAGAATCCTGCCGACCTCCATGAATTGTTCTGGCCTTTTATGTTCACTTAAAATGAAAGGTGCGAAGTCCACATTATTTCTGACCACATTGAAGAGCATTGGAAGACTACTTGGGTCTTTGGAATTGCACGGAGCAAATTCAAGAACATGACCCCGGGAGGACGTGAACCGGACCCGATCATCCAAAAGTTCTACGGTTATAATTGCCTTCATTTCTTTTCCCCTTTCATGCTTCGAGCAATTTCCAGGATCATTTCGGCCTCGACCCCGGGCGTCATAATTCGCCCCTCATCTCAATTGCGGCCTCGAGCTCCGCTTCCAGGCGCCTTTTGTCGCACAACCAGCCAAAACCCTTCCTTTTCGTCCCCGGTATCAATCCCTTGGCCAGTAATTCATAGACATGTTTGACCGATATCCCATAGCAGGCAGCCACCTCCCGCGGGTGGAGCCAGCGCCTTTCTGTGATGTTCATATACCCTCCAGACTGATTCGATATTTCTTGGCTAAAACCTCTAATCGTTCCTTATAGATTTCCGCTTCATGTCCGACGTCCAGAAGCCAGCCCTTCTCCTCGAGCGTTATGAACCGTCGGAGCGATCGATAAAGCGCCCTTTCACCCGTCACCGAGAAAAGTTCCGGGACCGGGACGCCGAGGACCTCGGAGATCTTGGATTTTTCCCACTCGTTCAAATTGACTAGGCCCCGCTCTGCCAGCGAGATTTTAACTTGGGCAACGCCGCTGGCCTTGCTGACATCATACTGGGACAAGTCGAGTTCCCGCCGTCGGCTTCTAAGCATGGCAATGCCTCCTGTTTGATTAAAAATGATTAAAAAAGAGGGAAAAAATATAGTGGGGGCTAACCCGGGATTGGGGCCCGGATTACTGTCCCCTCAATCCTATAGTGCATCGAGAGGGGTACATCGGAACCATTTATTTTCAGAAAGTTCAAAATACTTCGTCCAAACCCCCTCGGTGCATCTGCTTATATTCAAACCAATAGAGGTTAGGTTCGCCGAATTCATTGGCAAGTATCGATTGGTCGACGGGGGGCATTAGACAATCGAATTTCTCATTCCAATAGCATTGCAACGGCACATATTTTCGGGGATGGAACGCCGGAACTCTATGCGGGGATCGGACATAGTGGGCGGGAGGCAGAGATGGTTTGCCCCATTCGGACGGGATGGTGTCCGCCGAGATCATCTCCTTTGGCGCTCCGTATCCCACGAGGAACCGGAAGCCGGTCTCGTATTGCCCCTCACGACTAGCGGGCATCCTCCTTTTACCTATTTTCCTGACCATCTCGGCGTACTTTCTCTTGCCCGTCTGTAAGCCCTTCTTCACCTGGTTTTTTTTAAGGCCTAAAACCCGTTCGAAGAGGGCGTAATCATATTCGTCGGGCCTGGTATCGCCCCTGGCGGTTGAATAAAACCACACGAGGACCCAAAACTCGTCTTTTTTTTCGGCGGGCGTCATCTCATCTTCAAAACCCACCTCATAATCTTCCTCAGGATTCTGGCCGTAGCGATGAGAGTCGGGGACAAACAGGCCCCCTTTCTGAATTTGCCCCCTTCGCCCCGCCCACTCCGAATCTTCCAGAGTGTCGATCCATTCCTCCCGGAAGCCGTATTCATCGCCCTCCATCTCCACCGGGTCGGCGTGGAAGCGGCGCTCCAGGTTCGTTTCGGTGCAGAGCCTGCCGGCCATATTCCATGCAGTCGTTTTGATCCAGTCGACATAGGAGGGGACGCCGTGGGCGGCTTCTATCTCTCCCGCCTTGGCCGCGCGGAGGAATTCGCAAATGACGTTTCCCGCTATCTGCTCGGTATCTGCCTTCGGGATATCGTAGAGACGTCGCGCCAGGAGGCGCCTCTTGATCTTTGACATAATCGTATTCCTGATCACGGGGCGGCAGGCGAGCTCGTCCACGTCGATCTTCACCGGATAGATGGGTTTTGGGGACTTAGCCTCCCGCGCCTTCTTCTTTTCCTCTATGCGGTCGTCCCTCTTTTTGGTATACAAGACCGTGATACGGTTCAGGAGCGGTTCTACCGGGTCAAACAACCCCCTGTTATGACAGAAGTATTCGAACCTATTATCCGCATAATAACTTTCAAAAATGTCCTCATAGATCCATCTTTTGTCGTGCTTCGACCATTCGGCCAGCTTCTCCTTTAGATAGCCTTCTGCGAGACACCAGCCGTCCGCCGGATCTCCGTCCATATAGTGTTGTGCCGCATAAGCCATAATGCTCTTGCCCCGGTCAAACTGATCACGGGTCCATTTAACGTGTTCGGGGTCTGCCGGTCCGCAGGGGTGATGGACGTAGTTCGTCAAAAACCCTTGTTTCTCGCTCGTCTCTACCGGGTGACGACTGCGGCCGAAAACCCTGCTGTCGAATTCTTCCTCGGGCAGTTTGCGTGCAATGGTCCCCTTTAAAAGCTCGTTGGGGTATTCTTCATTGGGCGGCTCGCACGCGAGAGTCCACCCCCAGAACCTGTTGTCATATTCCCCCATGTCCGACTTGCTCTCAACGGGGTTTAACTTCCTGTTTTTTATGCGGGTTCGATATTCGATGACATATTCATTGCCGGGAATGAACCAGGGGCACCGGCCGGGCAATGTCTTGCGCCAGTATCCGGCATCAATCCTTTTTTGTTTTGGCGCAGCCACGCCTATCCCCCTTTGATAGCCCTTGAAAAAGACTCCGGGTCAGGTGGGCAAGGGGATCCCACTTTTCGGTAGCTAACCTAGACCCGGATAAAATACTCATCGTCCTGTTTTCCTCAGCCATACCCCCGCGCTTTCCGGTAGAAGTATTGTCACGGTCTCAGCGGGCGGCAGGAATGTTTGGAAGGTTTCGAAACTCCCGCGGCCATAAATAGACTCAAGGGCACGGACAGAATCGGGATTTACGATTGTCCGACGACGCAGGCATTCCAGAATAAAGGGAAAATCCCGGTCGCCCCACGGCTGCCCCCTTCGCTTCATTTCGCCGTGGATCAATTCGTGACGGAGGATGACTCGCAATTCTTCATCGTCGGCATTAAGATAGAATGGACGCGTCTCCCTGGACCCCGCGGCACACAAGGAGACGCACCGGAGAACCCTGCCGTCGAGAAGGACCCATTCGTTCCACTGGGCCAAGGCATCCTTCGGACCGTAGAGACAGACTTGCACGGGTGCAAGCTCGGGGAACTCCTCGCGGACCAAACGGTTTACGAGTGCCCGGATGTGGCACGCAAAGCCACGGAGGTTCTTTCGCGGTGGGTGGGTGGAATTTTGGTTGTCTCCCATATCGTTCCTCCTTCTAGCAGTGGTGCGATCCGATTTTACCGGTGAAGGAACAAGGAGACGCTTTTGAATCATTCCATAGAATCATTCTATACCAAATTGCCAATCTTTCAAGAACTATTTTATGGCCGATTCCTTGCCATTTTATAACGGAAAATAAGGGAATCCGCAGGAATTGAAGGGGGTGAGGGGCAGGACGCGCTTCCGGACTAAGTGCTTGATTCCGGAAGGCTATAAGGCAGGATTTGATGGAGCCAGCGGGGGGGATCGAACCCTCGACCTGCTGATTACGAATCAGCCGCTCTACCGACTGAGCTACGCTGGCCCGATGGACGCGTCCGAAAAGACCGGCAAAGAATTATAGCCAAGA
>Ga0315285_10003920_pt1 | contig 15452 bp, 14 predicted proteins | sample YL17G09_36_MG_FD_203698 | JGI IMG/M metagenome (GOLD analysis project Ga0315285, IMG submission 203698) | Sediment microbial communities from Yellowstone Lake, YNP, Wyoming, USA - YL17G09_36 | ecosystem: Environmental > Aquatic > Freshwater > Lake > Sediment | place: USA: Wyoming | collected...
GGAGAAGCGAAGATCTGGAAGGCTGCTCGCTGGCGCCACCAGCGTCGCGTTAACTCCTGGTGAGCGCGAACGATGAGATTACGGCTGGGACGCGCGCCCAGGTAGCTGACGATTGTCGTTTCCACGTACACGCTCGGTTTCACGGCATCCGCTTACCCTGGAGAGTCAACTCTTGCCGGCGTCGCCTAACGGGGCGGCGCTCTGTGCCGCCGCCCCGATGCGCCGACTGCCTCGCGCCGGCGCGGTCCGCGGTCACCCTCCCAGGAGCCACCGACCCAGTGCATCGGATTCTTTCCGAAGTCTCGCCGGAAGTCAAGTTGCGGGGGGGCCGGATTGGCGAGCGGTCGGGAAGACGGAAGCCAGGGGAGGGGCGGTCTGGCCGCCGGGGGCGTCGAGCCGGGCATAGCGCGGCATCACAGGGTCAGGATGGCCCAAGGCGACGAAGACTGCAACGTCTCACTGGTCGCGGATCTCATGGTCGAAGAATTGCTCTCGCAATCCATGGAAACCAAGCGGTTAGCCTCCCAAAGGTGTCCGGTACCTATTTTCTGCGTCTCGGCTGGATCCCCGGGCGGATTCGGGGGGCCTCGTTCGCCCAGCCCGCCTCCAGACCCCCCGGGCCTGCCCGGAGGCGGCGCCCTCACCGGTTCTCCCACGTCCCTCCGGGGGCTCCCCCGCCCTCCCAGGTGCCCCGCGGCGCCCGCTGCCCAGTCACAAAACCCTTCCCCCCGGGACCGGGCCGCGATAGAATCCCCATAGCCCCTCGGTCCAGCGGTTCAGTTCAACCGGTCTTATCCGCCGTGCCCCTGGCCCACGGTCGGCGGCCCGCTCACTCGTGGGGCACGACGGATAAAACCTTATTATTCGTTAGCCATACCGAGTGTACATGGAACAGAAGCCTGAAGACCTTCTCGCTGCAGATTGGGTGGATACATACGCGACTCGAATTAGGGTTCTGCATAACCACTAGCGAGAGTTCGTTCAACGCTCTTCATCTTGCGGCAGATCGTTGAGTTCCCGTTTAGCCTCTTCGGGGAGCGTCCAGGGCCGTTTTGGACTCTCGTCCGCGAGTCGCTTGAGACGTCAGTGATCGTGGGGCTGTGGAGGATTCTCTTTGATACCGATGGCGACGCCCTTACCCTCAGGCAGCTCAAGAACCAAGTGAGGGTTCATGCCGTCGACGACAGCGCACGTAGAGCAATCGCGGACAGACTCCGGGAGCGCGCTGTTGGCACCCGGATCGCAGAGATCGAGGAAAAGGTGACCTATCTTCGCCACAACCATTTTGCGCATCTCGATGCCAAGGCGGTGACGGGCCAAGCTCCCGAGCCACACCAACGTGTCACCTTTGAGGAGCTCGATGGACTTGCTGAAGCGGCTCATGACCTCATCAACTCCATTGGAATGAGAACCTACTACATGACGCTGTTTCCTGACTACGATCCCACTGTTACGCGTGGAGGCCGCCACGAACCGTCGGACGTAGAGACACTCTTGGATGACATGGTAAAGCGAAGCGACGTCATCCACCTCCCCGAGACGAAGCCATACGAGTTCCCGTTTTTCTGGAAGCATCGGAGTACAAGAGAACGTCAGCAGTACAACCGCTACCGGAGGAAGTTCGGCCTTCTTGAAATGCCAGAGGATGGCTAACAAGCGCATCAACCTGTCGGGCCAGCCTGTCACGGCCCGTGCTTGCGCACGGCCCGCGCCAGGCCGCCCCGCAGGTTATGCACAACGTTGGGCGTCATGAGAAAGGCCAGATGAGCAAGAAGACCCTGTTTTCCAAGTACCTGAAAGAGCTGTCTGCGGTGGCGCTCCAGGGGGACGCGCGGGAGGAAAGCTTCTACCCGGCGCTGGCCGACATGCTCGCGGAGGTGGCGCAGACGAGCGGACGGACGCATGTCCGCGTCACGACCCTTCCCAAGCCGACCGATGCCGGCAACCCGGATTTCCGTCTCTGGAACGGGACCGACCGCATCGTCGGCTATGTGGAGGCCAAGAAGCCGACTGAAGAACGACTGGACCTCATCGAGGATTCCGAACAGCTCCGGCGCTACCGCTCCACGTTCCCCAACCTTATCCTGACCAACTTCCTGGAATTCCGGCTGTACCGGAACGGCGAACGCGTGGAGACGGTCCTCGCCGCCCGGCCGCTGGTCCTGAACCGGCTGCGCACGATCCCGCCCATCGAAAAGCCGGATGAGCTCTTCAACCTGCTCGACCGCTTCCTGGGCTTTTCGCTTCCCAAGGCGTTCACGGCGGAGTCCCTCGCCGTCGAACTGGCCAAGCGCACGCGCTTCCTGCGCGACGTGGTCTCCCAGCAGCTTCAGCAAGAACAGGAAAAACCCGGCATGCTCTCCGGCTTCTTCGAGGCTTTCCAGGCCTACCTCATAGGCACACTGACCCCGGAGGATTTCGCCGACCTCTTCGCCCAGACCATCGCCTACGGCCTGTTCGCCGCCCGCACTCGGGCCGGGGACGGCTTCAGCCGCCGCGCGGCCTTCGACAACATCCCGCACACCATCGGCGTGCTGCGCGACCTGTTCCGTTTCATCTCCCTCGGCGACCTCCCCGAACAGCTTGCCTGGTGCGTGGACGACCTCGCCGAAGTTCTGGCCGTCGCCGACGCCCCCGGCATCCTCGACCGCTACTACCACGAGGGCAAGGGCAGCGACCCCATCGTCCACTTCTACGAAACCTTTCTCGCCCAATACGACCCCGCCGAGCGCGAGCGCCGGGGCGTCTACTATACGCCCGAACCCGTGGTCTCCTACATCGTCCGCTCGCTCCATGGCCTGCTCAAGACCGAGTTCAAAAAGCCCGACGGCCTCGCGGCCGACGGCGTGACGCTGCTCGATCCGGCCGCGGGCACCATGACCTTCGTCGCCCGCGCCGCCCGGGAGGCCGTCGCTGAGTTCGAGGCCAAGTACGGCGCCGGCGCCCGCGAGGACTTCATCCGGCGGCACATCCTGAAGAACTTCTATGCCTTCGAACTGATGATGGCTCCCTACGCCGTCGGGCACCTCAAGATGGGCTTCTTCCTCGAAGAACTCGGCCACCGCCTCGCCGACAACGAGCGGGTCCCCTTCTACCTCACCAACACCCTCGACATCGAGGAACTCGAGCAGAGCAAGCTGCCCGGCTTTTCCGCGCTGGCGGAGGAATCCCGCCTCGCCGGAAAGGTCAAAAAGCAAACCCCCATCCTCGTCGTCCTCGGCAATCCGCCGTATTCGGGCCATTCGACCAACGTGGGGGATTGGATTCGGGGACTGATCGAGGACTACAAGCATGTCGACGGCAGGCCGCTCGGCGAGAAAAACCCGAAGTGGCTCCAGGACGACTACGTAAAGTTCCTGCGCTTCGCTCAGTGGAAAATCGAGCAGGCAGGATCTGGCATTGTCGGCATGATTACCAACCACAGTTACCTCGACAACCCGACCTTCCGAGGCATGCGCCAGAGCCTGATGCGGACCTTCGACGACATCTATGTCCTCGACCTGCACGGCAACTCGTTGAAGAAGGAGACCTGCCTCGACGGCAGCCCCGACCAGAACGTCTTCGACATCCGGCAGGGCGTCGCCATTGCGTTCTTCATCAAGCGCGGCGGAACACAGAAAAATGACGCCGCCGTGCGCCACGCCGATGTACGGGGCACGAGGGAACCGAAGTACACCTGGCTCAATGACCACGACCTGAAGCACACCAATTGGGTGGAGTTGAAGCCCGGATCGCCGTTCTACGTGTTCGTGCCGCGTGATAACGCACTGGAAGCCGGATATCACCGCTTTTTCTCTGTCCCCGAGCTGTTCCCCGTGAACAGCGTGGGCATCGTGACTGCGCGCGACGGGCTGACCATTCACTGGTCGCCGGATGAAGTCTGGAAGACCGTTACCGTCTTTTCACGGATGGACCCCGAACTGGCCCGGCAAGGGTACATGCTCGGCAAGGACGCGCGGGACTGGAAGGTGACCCTGGCGCAGAAGGACCTGCTGGATTCCGGGCCGACACGGGAGAGCGTCGTTCCGCTTCTCTACCGGCCTTTCGACGTGCGCCACACCTACTACACCGGCCGCTCGCGCGGATTCATCTGCATGCCCCGCCCCGAAGTCATGCGCCACATGCTGGCGGGGGAGAATGTGGCGCTCATCACCCCGAGGCAGCACAAGGATGAATTCGGTGCGTTGACCACAGACGCCATCGGAGCGCATAAGTCAGTCGCCGCTTACGACATCAACTATTACTTCCCGCTCTACCTCTACCCCTCCGCCGACCGAGACGACCTCTTCGCTCATCACGAGCCTTCGGAGCGCAAGCCGAACCTGAACCCGAAACTGGTGGCAGCTCTCTCGGAGGCGTATGGCCGCAAGCCTTCGCCGGAGGAGATTTTTCACTACGTCTACGCCGTGCTCTACGCGCCAGCATATCGGCAGAAGTACGCCGAGTTCCTGCGGAGCGACTTCCCGCGCGTGCCGTTCACGGCCGACGCGCGCCTGTTCCAGAAGCTCGCCGCGCTGGGCGCGCGGCTGACCGCGCTGCACCTGCTCAAGTCGCCGGAGTTGGACCCGCCGTCCTGCCGGTTCGAGGGCCAAGGCGACAGCCGCATCGACAAAGGCAAAAAAGCCGGCCTGCGCTACGAGCCGGGCGAACAACGCGTGTACATCAACGCGACCCAGTACTTCGCCCCCGTGCCCGAAGCGGTCTGGACGTACCAGGTGGGCGGCTACCAAGTCTGCGAGAAGTGGCTGAAAGATCGTCAGGAACGTCGGCTTGAGGTTGACGACATCCGCACCTATTGCCGCATCGTCACCGCCCTCAAGCTCACCCTCGGCATTCAGCAAGAGATCAACGCCCTGTATCCGCAGGCGGAGAGCAAAACTGTGGCCTTGTCGGAACACGCACAGGCGAGTGAATCGGAACGCCCAACCAAGCGCTCCAGCGGGCGCGGTAAACCGCGCCGCTGAGCTTTGGTTGTTAGGCCGCGCTGCGAGTCGCACAGGAAATGCCGAAGTTCGAAGACCACGAGTACCGGTCCCTCGAGGAGTTCCGCACCGCCATCGGTGCATTCCACGGCGTCTGCGGTCTACTGCTCTTTGCCTTCGCGAAGCAGGATTGCGACACGAAGAACCTCCTGATCCGTAACTTCATCGCGCGTACTGACGTGATGCTGCGTGGTGTCCTTCAACTCTGGGACGTCGCCGACTTCCAAGATTGCTGGATTCTCAACCGCTGCCTGCTCGACCGTCTGTTTCACCTCATACATCTCGGGGAGACCGGTTCACACGGACTCTTCGACGACTGGTCGTTCTGCGAACAGTACAAGGCACAGAATCGCGTTCGTAGCGATCCCGAGTTCCGGGACGCGCTGAAGTCGGAACTCTTCACTCCCTCTCCCAAGGAGAAATCGCGCTTCAACGAACTCTCGAAGAGCCCTCCGAAGTGGGAGCGGCCGATGGCGGAGGTGATCGCCAAGCGCCGGAACCTCTCGTTCCTCTACAGGTACGGATACGACTTCGGGTCGACTCACGTGCACCCAATGGCGAACGACGGCCAACAGGATTTCTTCAGCATCACGAAGCTCGAGCCGTCTCCCAACTTTCCGGATCAGCGCTCCGTGATCTCCAACTCCATCCTCATTGGCTGCATGATCGTCCAAGAGGGGCTAAACCAAAGCAGCTTCCGGTGGCGGCGCGTCGTCTATGACTTCTTGGACCACCTAATGGGACACCTTCATGACGGCACGCCTGGCTACCAGCTGACATTCCTCAAGATCGCCAAGATGGCGCAGGAGATGGAGTTGTCCGAGCCCACGGAGCATGTACCGGGCGAAGGCGCGGCCTAACAAATTAAGGATTCTTGTCGCGCTTGCCGCGACAAAATCCTAATGGGGGACGTAGCATCCTATGTCTCCTGGCGGGCTGCGTGGCGGCGAGACGCGCGACGAAATCAAGGGAAGCCGTGTCATCTCGGAAGATGGCGGTCCGCTCGATCCCCTCAGCATCATACGGTGGAGGGTGCCGGCCGATGGTTCGGTCACGGAGTGCGGACACGCATCGAGACGCGGCTGGCGAGACGTGGCAGGGCAGAGTCTAGCACCAGAAGACACAAGATGCGCCGTCCCCTATTATATTTGCGACGCTCAAGATCGAGCTCGTACACGACGCGGGCTGGGCCACCCGCGCCGAGGCGCGGACCGTGCTGTTCGACTACCTCGAGATCTTCTACAATGGTCAGCGCCGTCATTCGTCGCTCGCGTATCTCAGCCCTGTGGCGTTCGAACGCCAGTGGGCACAACAGCACCGGGCGGCTTAACCCAAGTGTCCACGAAACTGGGGCAAGTCCACCACGCCCACGAAGAAGGCTGAGGAGTGGAGGGGCTTGGGAAGGAAGGGGTGTGATGGCGAACGACCTGATCTACGACGCTGTCCTAAGCCGCGCGATGGTCCACATGCAGCAGGCGCGGGACGCTTTCCGTGACGATCCGGCCATCCCATGGAGAGAGATAGGCGGCAACGTTCCGAGAGAGCGTACCAAGGCCTGGGTGGATGCCCTCAAGCAGACACTCAACCACCACGAGCAGATAGAGCGGTCGTTCTCATGAGCACCGGGGAAGGAGAAGTGGGGGGGGCGCCGCGAGGGAATGTGGAGGTGTCCTTCCGACAGGAGTGGATAGACGTTGCGTCGCCTGCCAGCTCTGCTGCCATCGGGCTAGATGGCGGGATAGTGGTTCGTGAGGAGTACCTGCCTAGCCCGACCGTTCACGGCGTGTTTGTCATCATCGCCTCAAAGGCGGCTACGCGTGCGCGCGACGTTGAAGCAATACACGGGGAACTGCTGAAGTTGATGGAAGACTTGCGGCTCGTGTGGTACTTCGCGGGCGGCTATCCGATTCGGGCCCACGCCGCCAGCAATCACGAGAGCATCCGTGATCGTCTCTTCGAGGCCGAGCACGGACACCCCCCATGCTCGCAGTCTTTTCTGCACACCCGGAACGTGAGATGCCCCTATCGGCAGATGCCATTGAGAGATGCCGTCAGCCTACTGCGCGGATTGGGCAGGCTCCCCAGCGGAGCAGGTGAACCTGACGAGCACAGGCAGGCGCTGTGGACCTGCCTGGAAGCACTCCACGCAGCCACGATCGCAGCAGGGCCGGTTGAGAGGTTCATGAGGGCATTCCCGGCATTGGAGCTTCTTGCGACTACGCACTATGGCGACCCGAAGCTGAGCCCAGCAGTGAAGGGCGTACTTTGCCACATCCGTCGCATCATAGCCGAGAGCAGCGAGCTACTGGGAGCCCGCGGTGTCGACGTATTGAAAGGCGGTCTGGAGGTGACGGCATTGCGGGACAAGTTCGAAGCCTTCGTAAAGGACCGATTGCCGCAGGACACCCAAGTCCTCGCGGAGTCGTTCAGAACGTACAACCGGCTTCGAAACAACGTGTTCCATAAGGCCAGGTTTAGCGCGATCGATGCCGATTCCGCAGAGGCGACACGTCAACTCCTTGAGAAGTGTCTCGAGGCGGAACTGGGGCCGATTCTCGAGGAAGCTAGGCGGGAGTGAGGAGGACGAGCTGCGCTCGCGCTACGACGTCGACGGCCGGCCCGAGGCCGAGCGCTTTCTCAAGATGAGGATTTCGGCGATCGTCATCAGCGAGATCGGGGCATCAGGGGACCAGGCCACTTTCGTCACTTTGCGAGCAGTCGGATCCACTGTGCGCGAGACGCTCAGCCCCGTCCGGTGGGCCGGTACACCGAGTTGGGCCGGATCACCAGGAAGCCGCGAGGGACCGATCGATCTCAAGCCGTGCACTGGGACCGCAGCAGCTCCCTCCCGCGAGGAACCGAACGACCGATGGGAGGCGACTCCCCCCAAGCAAAATGGCTGTAGCAAGAAAAGGTACAAGGGAGTCACGGTGGCCCGGGGGACCGTGGTGGGGTGGGCGTCCCGACGGGACACCGGTTCTACGCGGATTCGGTGGTAGGTTCCGGGCGGAAGCGTACCGCCGCGGGCCTCGACCGTCAAGGGGAATAAGGTCCGGCCAACCTCGAATGGCAACCCCACCCATGGGGAGGGGGCGCAGCCCGCCTGTCAAAGTCGTCCCGAGCGGGATGGTGGCCGCCGCCACCTACGTCAGGAACTTGGAACTTCCACGGGGGCGCGGGGAAGGTCCAGGAACGCCCCCATCTCGGGGCCAGACAGGTCGCCGTTTCGGTCGGGGGCAGCCAGATCACGCTGCTCAGTCCAGCGGATCGCACATCACCGGCGGGATGCTTCCTGGCCGAGAGGGGCGAGGGGTTGTTCGGGGTATGGCTGGAGGTGACAGATCTCGAAGCCGCAGTCAATTGGTCCTTTCCGCGGGGCTGTGGCCAATTGACAAATTGACCAATCGACCGGTTGACGGCAAGACGGGGACCTACCGGTTCCCGGCGTGTTCTAGGATGGAAACGATCACAACGATGATGGCGGCCTGGAGGATCAGCAGGACTGCTTCCAGGGTCCGAGCGTTCCGGAGGGCCATAGCCGCCAGGCCCATGGAGATGGAGAGAAAAAATATCAAGAACACGGTCTGACGCCGGCTGCCCAGCAGGGCCTCCAGCCGGTGGTGCAGGTGATCCTTCCCGACGTAAGCGATCCACTCCTGGAATGTCCGTACCTTTCCCGTCGTGATCCTGGCCACCGTGATGTGCGTCATGTCGAAGATGAATATCCAGAAGATGAGCACCGGGGCGGCGATGTCAATGATGTGGTTCTCGGCCCATTCGCCCTTGACCGCCAGGGCGGCCAGGACGAAGCCCAGGAACGTGCTCCCCGCGTCCCCCAGGAAAATCGCCGCGGGCCGCTTGGGGCGGAGGTTGAAGGGGAGGAATCCCAGGCACCCGCCCACGATGGCGGCTGCCAACCATCCCAGGAATGGTTGAAAGGTCAGCGCCGCGAAGAGCCCCAGGAAGCCCGCAGTGATGATGCTGAGCCCGGTGGCCAGGCCGTCCATGCCATCGAAGAAATTCATGGCGTTGGTGATCCCTAGGAGCCACACGAGTGTCAGGCCCGCGTTTGCCACGCTGCTGCCCACCACCGATTGCGGGAAAAGGGTCAGGACCACGTCGGAGTGCACGACGATGGCCACTGCCACGAGCTGCGCCAGGAGCTTGACCCCTGCGGGTACGCTCCGAACGTCATCCAGGATTCCGACAATGACGAGGAAGCTTCCCGCCACCATGATGGCCACGACCTGATGATCCAAGATCGAGTTGGCCAGAATGGAAACCCCGAAGGCCGTGTAGATCGCCAGGCCTCCCAGGAGGGGCGTGGGCTCCGCGTGGACCTTGCGCGTTGCCGGGAGGTCAAGCACCTCCAGAAAGCGCGCGAGGCGGATGACGATGGGCGTAAGGCCGAAGGCGATGAGGCACGAGACCACGAGGATGTACGCCCAGCGAGCACCATACACGTTGTGCCAGGTCGTCCGGACGGTGGGAAGCAAGAGGGTGCCCGCCAGGCCCAGCACCAGGAGACTGATCCACCAGGGGCACCGGGAGATGTCACCTCGATCGGGAGCGGCGGGTGTTCTGCGGACGTCCTGGCTCGTCGTCTCGTTCATGCGAAGACCCGCTGGAGGGCGCGGATGACGATGGCTTCCTCGCGTGAGGTCAGCGCAGGATACAGCGGCACGGACAGTGCGTGCCGATAAGCATGGGTGGCCCCCGGAAACCCTTCCAGCCCCAACGTCACATGAATGGGGCGATACACAGGCGGTCGAGCTGTGACGCCCAGTCCGGCCAACCGGCGGGCCACGGTCCCGGCCGCAATCGGCACGCCGATGACGAAGCGGTGGTAGACATGGCTCCGCCCGTGGTCCGGGGGTGGGAGTGTAATGGGGAGGCCCGCCCATCGGCGCCGATATCGTCGGGCGATTTCCTTCCGCCTTGAGAGCATGACAGGCAGCCGACGCAATTGGCTCCGCCCCAGGGCGGCCTGGAAGTCGGTGAGCTTGTAGTTGTACCGCACCGCATGCAGATGACGCTCATCGTAGTCGCGCCGGTCCCGCATGCGGGTGAGCAGGCGCCGGTCCCGACTGAGCAGCATGCCGCCCTCGCCCGTGGTCAAGAGCTTGGTGGCATAGAAGGACACGATGCTCACCGTCCCAAAGGTCCCGACAGGCCGGTCCCGGTAGCGGGCGCCAATCGCCTGCGCGCAATCCTCGATCACGGGGATGCCGAACGCCAGGAGGCTGTCCAGGTCCGCCGGCAGGCCGAATTGATGCGGGACGATGACGGCGCGCGTCCGGCGCGTGAGCCGCCGCCGCACATCCGCGGGATCGAGGTTATACGTACGGGGGTCCACATCGGCCAGGCGGGGGGTGGCCCCAACGTATTCCACGGCGTGCAGGGGGGCCACGCACACGTAGCTGGGCAGGATCACCTCATCCCCTTTGCCGACACCTAACCCCAGGAGAGCCAGGTGCAGGGCCGAAGTCCCCGAGTTGACCGCCACACCGGGCGGAAGCCCTAGCCATTCACCGACCTCGGCCTCGAAGCTGGCCACCTCGGCCCCCTGCGCCAGTGCGCCGCTACGCAGCACTCGAGCCACCGCCCGCACGTCCGCGGCAGTGATCCAGGGTCGGGAGTGCGGGATGGGTGGCAACTTGGCAACTAGGCGACTTGGCAATTGGGAAAGTCTCCGTTGCTAGTGACGCTCAAGGGGATTACTGCTGCTCCTTGGGTTTTCGCTCTCGGGAACGCCGCTCCAGCGTCTTAATGTACGCGTTGAGCTGTGGGGCCAACTCCTCAACCTTCGCCGTCAGTTCTTTGCACCGGACGTCCGTCATGAGCTTTCGGACACGAGCCCGTCGGAGCCAATGCCTTGTCTCATGCAATGAACCGCGGGCGTACAATTGAAATTGCCGATTCTCTTTGAAGTAGTATCGTCCGTAGCCCTCGGCGATATTTCCACCGATGGAATCCGCTGCTTCAACAAGTTGCCGACCCACGGTGTCCCGGGGAAAGGGTTTCCAGGTGATGACCTCCTGCCACACCTCATCTGCCAGCGCTTCGGCCAACTGATAAATCCGGAGGCCCATCAGCCCTTCTGCCATGGCCTTGCCCTCTTCATGGGCGACCCCACAATGGGGGCCGTCAACTACTTCCGCCTCTCGCCCCGATCAGCCCCTAATTGCCGAGTTGCCCAATTGCCAAATTGCCCGTCGCGCCTACGGCGCAATTACGGCGCAATGTTGATGAACAGGCGCAGGGGAACGAAACCTTCGGCGTTGCGAACGCGACCCTGGATCCCCCGGAAGTGGGCGGAGGAGCGCGCGATGTCCACGACGGAGAGACCCTCGATGTTGGTCTTACTCACCTGCGAGGCATGGGCCTGGAGGGTTGCGATCTTGTCTTCCAGGACGCTATCCACGTTCACAAAGACGCTCGGAGAGAAGTTCTGGGTGGTGGGACCTTCGTAGAAGAGGACGTTCCGCGTATAGCGGGTGGCGGTGATCGTGGATGTCGCCAGGTGCCGATGATCCTGGTGGGTGTCATCGTGATAGTGGACAAAAATGAAATCCGGCTCAACCTCCTGGATCACTTTCTCGACGCGCTGGATGAGGGAACGGTCCAGGGGGATGGCGGTATCCTGGTATCCCCCCCAAAACAGCTTGCACGCCCGAACGATCCGGGCCGACTCCTCTTGCTCCTGACGGCGGATCGCCCCGTCGCCGCCGCCGCCCCCGTCCGTCATGACCAGCAGGAACACGTCGTGTCCCTGCCGCGCGTACTTGATCAGGGTTCCGCCACAACCGAACTCGATGTCGTCGGGATGGGCGCCGATGGCCAGGATGCGCATGGGTCACCTCAATGCGGAATGCGGAATGTGGATTGCGGAATCGTTGTCGATCCGCGCCCGGTCTCACGCAGAGACGCAGGGGCGCAGAGCAGACCTACAGCCTATTCACGATACGGCGGATGCCGTCCTTGATGACTGGCGCGCCGAAGTTGATGAGGAGGCCTAGTCGGTAGTCGAGCAGGCGAAGGTAAGTCAAGACCTGCTTTGAATGCACGCGGGAAAGCTCTTCCACAGATTTCAGCTCGACGATGACGCAGTTCTTCACGATCAAGTCTACTCGAAAGCCCTCATCAAACCGGATTCCCTCGAACTCGATGGGAACAGGCTTCTGGCGCTCGACCTTTAGGCCCCGCTTCTGCAGCTCATGAGCCAAAACCACCTCGTAGACGGAATCAAGCAAACCCGGTCCGAGTCTGGAGTGGATGTGAAAGGCTGCATCCACGATCGTGCCTGAGATTGAATTGAGGTCCTTCATCTCCGCGTCTCCGCGTCTCCGCGTGAGGCGCCCGCTTGACGTTCGGCCGATTCCCACCGACGACCGGATCTCAGGACGGTGAGGCTCTCGGGGCCGCAATTGAACAGTAAATCTATCACCGCTAGGTGGGAAACGAAAGGCTGATATCGCTGCGGGTATTGGGGATGTGTGTATGCCTGGACTTGGATGTCAATCCCTGCTTCGGCGAAACGGTTGACATCCATGTAGGACGGGCCGGACTGGCCAGCCAGGTACGCTGTGCCGCCCACATCTCTGCAGAGGTCGATCAGGCGGTCGGTTGAATCCTCCCGTGCCGACCTGTCTGCCGTGCCGGCACAGGCAGGGAGGCTCGAGGCCAGGAGGCGAGGCGTCTTGATCTCGAGGTGCCGGCAAAGCAGGTCCGTGACGGCGACGTTCAGTTCACTCAGGCGTGGCCAGGGGCTCTCCAGCAGGGCCACAAGTTCCGGTCCGAGCGGGTTCCAGAACGGCGCCCGACCGTAGTGCAGGCGAAGGGCCTGGCAGTGCTTGCGTTGCCAGTCCGTTTTGGCATTGATCTCCACGCCGTCAATCCGTTCGGGGAAGCGGTCAATGATGGGGACGGTCAGCCACTGCCAGCCATTGCTGGTCCGGATGCGGTTGCGATTCTGCCACTCGTGCTTCTTGAACTGCACCGTGTCCAGGAAGATGAAGACGTCCGCCGAGTCCAGTTTGTCGAAGTAGCCCATCCAGGGGAGGTACTGTGGCTGGTGGATGGCGACCTTCACCGGTTACCCTCGCGCGCTCTGGACGAAGATGGGGTTGCTCAAGATCTGGTGCCCGGCTGGACCATGAACTTCCAGGCGAAAGTAGAGCCTGGTGTTCGGCGAGAGAGGCGCATCCTTCCAACGGATGATGATCGGAGTCTCTCCCCGTACCGACTGAACCACGACCCCGGAACGGATGAGGCGTGCCTCGACGGCCATCCGCCGCTCTGGCGAGGTCCGAATTGCCGCCTGGATTTCGGGTTGTTCTCTGATTACCAAAAAGAGCGTGCTCCCGGATTCGGCTGGCGGCCGTCCTGGGAGAACGGCCTGAAACTGATCGAGAACCAGGCTCACGTCCGGCGTGCGCTGCAAAGCATACAGGCGACCGGCCCGCATGGCTTGCAGGAGGGTGGGTGCGTCCGTGCGGGGCGCCAGGAGAACAGTGCGGACATCTCCGAAGCGCTTGCCCGCCTCGCCCTCCCGATGAAATGCCGCCTCCCCGATCGCCCAGGCCGGCGCCGTGCGTTGGCCATGCACGTAGGCCATCAGGAGCTGGTCCCAGCTGCCCCCGGGATCCGTGAAGTGGGTGGTGTCCTCGTAGGCGCCACCGAATCCCGTGAAGCGGTCGGTGCGGAGGAGGTCGTGCGGATAGGGGTTGGTCTGCAGCGTGGCCTGGAAGCCTGCCACGGTAATTACACGGTGATCCCGTGCCTCGGGCATGGACCAAACGGCAAGCCCTCCTCGGGAATTCACGAAGTCAATGACGGCTTGGTGCGGTCGCAGGCCCGCAGCAGGATCATATGGAGAGGCGGGAGGGATTCGAAAAGGGAAGTTATTGGCCAGGAGGATCACTCCCAGCAAAAGGCACAGGATTCCATATCCGGTGTACCGGCGTTCCTCGGTTACCCGGAAATACTGGAGCTGGACGCTCCGTCGTCCGCGGAGCCGCAGCAACCAGATCCCGGGCAATCCTAGTAAGGCAGGCGAGAGCAGCCACACGCTAGTTGCGCCCCAGCGTGCGGCCCCGAGATTTCCCACGGCTGGAAGCTCGCGGTAATCCTCTGGCTGGTACAGGCCGAAGACCAGGATGTTCTTCTGCGCGTCGTGCATGGTGAGGGTGCCTGCGAACAGATTTCCCGTCCAGTAATACTCCGGGATGACCTCTGCCCCGGGGATGAGGAGGACGTGCTGCTGGCGTGCGTTGACCGCCTTAATCGCGGCCAAGAATGCCTCTGGCCCACGGGAAAGCAGAGAGGGGTAATCGACGCGGTACCGGAGAAGATGCCGCAAGGGTGGGAGACCGTATTCAAATCGCAACAATTGATTCTCTGTGAGGAAGACAGCCTCGACCCCGATTGCGCGGGCACGGGCGACCAACTCGTCCAGGCTGAGATCGCCGGTGCTCCAGGTCGTATGGGCGTGCATCACCGTCTGCACCGGTCGCAGTGGCTCTGCCGCGTGGAGCGGCGGGACATCCGAGACGAGTAACGTTAGGATCAGTCCTAGTGTGCCGGAGAGGACGCCGCGGCGCACCAGGGAGGCGAGAGGGGAGTGATCCTCAGGCACCGTCTGCGACCTCCTGGTACAGCTTTGCCAAAGCGGACACCATGGTCTCGACACTGTAACGGGGTGCGCGCCGGCGGCCCGCCTCTCCCAAGGCGTGGGCGCGGGCCGGATTCTCCAAGAGCGCGCAGATGGCCTCCGCCAGGGCCCGAGAATCACCGGGTGGGACCAGCACCCCTGCGTCGCCTTCCCCGAGTAGTTCCGGAACTCCGCCGACCTTGGTTGCCACAATCGGTTTCCCTAGGGCCATGGCCATGACCAGGACGCGGCCCATGCCCTCGTTGATAGACGGGAGCGCGACGATATCCATTCCGGCGATGACCGAGGGGATGTCCTCGCGGTAGCCAGCAAAGACGATCCGGTCGGAGAGGCCGAGGGCGCGCGCCTGCGCTTCCAGGGCCGGCCGCATCTCGCCGTCCCCCACCAGGAGGAATCGGGCATCGGCGCACCGACGGAGGATTTCCGGTGCAGCGTCAACCAGGTAGTGGAGGCCCTTGATCGGCACCAGGCGCGCGACCGCGCCAATGACTGGCCCTCCCGACACGAGGCGTACAGGAGGGGCGGCCGTGACAGGCTCAAGGTCCACCCCGCTGGGGATCGTGACGAACTGCTCTAGACGGCCGATCCCCAACTTGAGATGGTCCCGCGCCTCCTCATCACTCAGGGTGATGATGCGATCCGTCCAGCGGGCCGCTAGCCGTTCCAGTGTGATGAAGGCGCGGGTCGCCACCGGGGAGAAATAGCCCTCGAAGACGTGGCCGTGCGGGGTGTGCACGATGTGCGGGACGCCGGCCATTTGGGCCGCCAGCCGTCCCAGGAACCCGGCCTTGGACGAG
>Ga0315285_10003922_pt1 | contig 15447 bp, 13 predicted proteins | sample YL17G09_36_MG_FD_203698 | JGI IMG/M metagenome (GOLD analysis project Ga0315285, IMG submission 203698) | Sediment microbial communities from Yellowstone Lake, YNP, Wyoming, USA - YL17G09_36 | ecosystem: Environmental > Aquatic > Freshwater > Lake > Sediment | place: USA: Wyoming | collected...
ATAAGTCGGCTATCGCCATCAACGATAAGCTCTGGGATCTGCATTATTCTCTCGGGTGGACCTATCGTTTTGACCAACAATATGACCTGGCTGTCAAAGAGATGCTTGAAGCAATAGCCCTCAACCCGACTAATCCCGACATCCCCACCGACGTCTCCCGTACTTACGCCACCCTGGGCCAGTTTCCTAAGGCAGTCCAGTCAGCTGAACAGGCGCTTAAGATCAACCCATCTGACCCTCGATTGCACGGTAACCTGGGCGTGATGTTGTATAAAAACAAAGAATATGAGAAAGCCGCCATTGAACTGGCCCTGGCCGTGCGCGGCGGCACCACAGCCGATGGTGTCGTCGTCAAAGGTCTACCCCTGGCACCTGGCCGGGTGGCGGATGAATATTACTCTATTTATGGGCTGTCCCTGACCCATTTAGACCGCTGCACTGAAGCAGTGCCCATCTTCCAGCTCATCTTGCAGAATATCGCCGAAGATCAGATAGCCTATTACAACGCCAAAGAGGGGATAAACTACTGCCAGCAGAACCTGGGCACACAGTCCCCAAAAACCACAGGGACGCCAACCCCGAAGAACACGGGTAAACTGACACCGACACCATGATCTGGGATAGCTTGAAATGAACCGCGACCTGATCGGAAAATCCCTCTTTCGCCCGGCAAAACCGCGCTCAAATGTTTACCGGATCATGGCCCTGATTTGCTTGATCCTGGGAGGGGTATGGCTCATTGTCCATTTCCGCACCGGCGAGGTCAAGCCGCTGCTCCTGCCCACCCCCACGCCAACGCGCACAGCCAATTCCTACATCCAGGAGGCTGAGGCTTATTTTGCCGCCGGAAGGCTGGACGACCCCCTTTCCGACAACGATGCGATTGACACCTATATCCAGGCTACTAAGGTAGATCCGACCAACGCCAGGGTGTGGAGCGAACTGGCCCGCATTCAAACCTACTCCTCGAGCCTGCTGAGCAGCGATGATCAGCGTCTGGAACGCCTGAACCAGGCGCAGGAATCCGCTAGAAAAGCGGTTGAGCTGGCCCCCGATGATAGCTCCTCCCACGCCATCCTTTCCTTTGTTCTAGACTGGAACGCTTCAAGCAACCTGATCTCAGATGACCAACGCCAGGCTTACCTCAACGAGGCCGAGGGTCAAGCCGTGCGTGCTCTGCAGCTGGACCCGAACAACGCCACCGCCCTGGCTTTTTACGCCGAGGTTCTGCTGGACCAGCAGAACTGGGACCAGGCTCGCCAGTATGCCGAACAGGCTGTGGCACGTGCACCGGACTCTATGGATGCCCACCGCGTCTATGCGACCGTGCTCGAAGCGCTCGGTTACTATCGCGACTCCATCAACGAGTATAAAAAAGCCTCTGATATTACTCCAAACTTTACTTATCTCCACCTGCGCATTGGCCTGGGCTACCGTAACTTGAAGGTCTACGATACGGCACTCTCTTACTTTGACAGAGCCGCCAGCATTAACCAGCAGCTGGGTGTAAAAGACCCCAACCCTTATATTGCCATCGCCAAGACGTACGCCCAGAAGGGTGAGTTCTTTCCCGCCTCACTCAATGCCGAGAAGGCCCTCTCGTATGCTCCATCCAGCCCCGACACCTACGGGCAGTTGGGCAGCATTTATGTCCAGGCCCGCAACTACGAGTCGGCCCTGCCAGCCTTGAAATGCGCCGTGGATGGGTGCACTGTCGAGGAGAATGAGATCGCCAACCTCCTGGTTACATCGGGTTTGTTAAAAGAAAGTGTCGCTGTACGACCTCTACCCCTGACCAACCTCACCGTGGCTTATTACTATATCCGCTATGGATCGGTGCTGGCTTATCTGAGCGATGCCAAAAATGGACGCTGTGAAAAAGCGCTCGGACTGATGGCCCAGTTGCGCAGTTTTTCGAAAGACCCGGACCTTCTCGACAATGCCATAGTCGTCGAAGGGACCTGCCGAATGTTGATGGGGACACCGTCGCCCTGAGAATTAAAATTTCGGAAAAAACCTTTTTCCCCCTTGACTTTCAACAAAAATCCAGGTATCATACGGGCACGATTTAGCACTCAAACCAAGAGAGTGCTAAATCGTGTGGCTTGAATCTCAATATCTCATTCCGTGTTAGGAGGTAAATATGTTATCACTCAAACCCCTGGGTAGCCGCGTAGTGGTGGAACCGATTGAACAAGAAGATGTCACCGCTGGCGGGATTGTGCTTCCCGAAACTGCCAAAGAGAAGCCCCAGAAGGGCAAAGTTCTGGCCGTAGGCCCTGGCGATCGCGACGAAGATGGCAAACGTATCCCGATGGATGTCGCCGTTGACGATACCGTGTTGTTTGCCAAATACGCCGGCACAGAGATCAAGCTTGATGGCAAGAAACTGCTCATCATGCGCGAGAGCGATCTGCTGGCAATTGTCGTTTAACTATCTTATCTCATATTGAAGGAGTAATGATCTATGGCAGCTAAACAACTTGTATTCGCTGAAGAAGCTCGCCGTCGCTTGCAGCACGGCATGGACACTCTGGCGATGGCCGTGATAACGACCCTGGGACCCAAAGGACGCAACGTGGCCTTGGATCGTAAGTTCGGGTCGCCGACCATCACCCATGACGGTGTGACCGTAGCGAAGGAAATTGAACTGGAAGACCCCTTTGAAAACATGGGGGCGCAACTGCTCGAGGAAGCCGCCTCCAAAACCAATGACATCGCCGGCGATGGCACCACTACTTCCACTGCCCTGGCGCATGCCATCGTCACCGAGGGCATGAAGAACCTGGCCGCCGGCGCCAACCCCATGCTGGTTAAGCGCGGCATCGAGTCAGCCTCCAAAGCGGTTGCTGATAAGATCAGCGAGCAGGCCATCGAAGTCACCACCAGAGAAGAAATCGCCAACGTGGCTTCCATCTCTGCCCAGGACCGCACCATCGGTGAGCTGATCGCCGACGTGATGGATAAGGTCGGCAAAGATGGTGTGATTACAGTAGAAGAGTCCAAGACCCTGGAATTTGAGACCGAATACGTCGAAGGTATGCTGTTCGACCGCGGCTACATCTCCCCCTACTTCATCACTGATCCCGAGCACATGGAAGCCTCGGTTTCAGATGTTTACCTTCTGGTCTACGACAAGAAGATCTCCGCCGCCGCCGATATTGTGCCCATCCTTGAAAAACTGGTCCAGATCGGCAAGCGTGAGCTGGTTGTCATCGCTGAGGATGTCGATGGCGAAGCTCTGGCAACCCTGGTTTTGAACAAGCTGCGGGGTATGCTCAACGCGATCGCCGTCAAGGCACCTGGCTTTGGTGATCGCCGCAAGGCCATGCTGCAGGATATCGCCGTCCTGACCGGCGGCACCGTCATTTCCGACGAGACCGGTCGCAAGCTGGAAAGTGTCACCATCCAGGACCTGGGTAAGGCTGAGAAAGTCGTCGTCACCAAGGACGACACCACCATCATCGGTGGTAAGGGTGATTCGGCGATGATCAAGGGGCGCATCGAGCAGATCCGCGTGGAAATTGACAAAAGCACCAGCGATTACGACAAGGAAAAACTGCAGGAGCGCCTGGCCAAGCTATCGGGCGGCGTCGCCATCATCCGTGTGGGTGCGGCGACTGAGACCGAGCTGAAAGAGAAGAAGCACCGCGTCGAGGACGCTCTCTCCGCTACCCGCGCCGCCGTCGAGGACGGAATCGTCCCGGGTGGTGGCGTGGCGCTGATCAACGCCATGAAGGCGCTGGACGGCATGAAGATGGACAGCGAAGATGCCCAGATCGGCGTGAGCATTGTCCGCAAGGCCCTGGAAGTGCCCATGCGCAAGATCGCCGAGAACGCCGGCAAAGATGGCTCGGTTGTGCTCGAGACCGTCCGACGGATGCATAAAGACAAGAAGAACCTGAACATCGGCTATGACGTGATCAAGGAAGAGTACCTTGACATGATCAAGGGCGGGGTGATCGACCCGGCTAAAGTGACCAAGGGTGCCCTGGAGAATGCAGCCTCAATTGCTGCCATGATCCTGACCACCGAAGCTTTAGTCACCGAGATCCCAGAGAAGGAAAAATCCGCCCCGATGCCACCTGGTGGCGGCGGAATGGATTACTAAGATTTAGCCCGATAGACAGCAAGACACACCCCGAATCTCATTTTCGGGGTGTGTCTGCCTTTTTCAACCCCTACAAGAACCTGTCTTTGACAATTCATCCCTCTCGTGCTACAATGCATCTCGTCAGCAAAGAATTTTGAACCCGGCCGGTAGCCCGGCCTGCAACACCCATCCCAATCTCGCACGAAGACAATGATGTTCGTGGAAATCCGGAAGTGATCGCATGCCTCGGTCGGAAAGTCTCTACCGAGGCATTTTCGTTATTATTTATGATTACACACAAAGGAACAAAGGACACTAAGAAACTACTATAATGAATGACAAGAAATTGCGCATCATCCCCCTAGGGGGACTGGGGGAAGTCGGCAAGAACATGATGGCCTATGAGTATGGGGAAAACATCCTCATCGTTGATACCGGCCTGATGTTCCCCGAGAATGACATGCTGGGGATCGACTACATCATCCCTGATATTCAATACTTACTCGATAAAATCCGTTGGGTGAGGGGCATCGTCGTCACCCACGGGCACGAAGACCATACTGGGGCCATCACTCACATCCTGGAACAGATCAATGCCCCGATCTACGCCACACCACTCACGCGCGGCCTGTTAGAGGTCAAGCTGTCACGCGGCAGCTTGCTGAGCAGAACGCAGGTGAACACGGTACGGGCGGGTGACACGATCATGATCGGACCCTACCAGGTGGAGTTCTTCCACGTCTGCCACTCCATCCCCGATGGTGTGGGACTGGGCATCACCACACCTGCCGGGCTGGTCGTACACTCCGGCGACTACAAATTTGACCATACCCCGGTGGACAACTGGCCCACCGATTACGCCAAGCTGGCCGAATTCGCCGGGCGGGGCGTGCTGGCTCTGCTGGCTGACTCCACCAACGCTGACAAAGCCGGTTGGACACCCTCCGAGCGGGTGATCGACCCAGCCTTCAGCCAGGTCTTCAGCACAGCCCCGGGTCGCATCATCGTGGCGAGCTTCGCATCATTGATCTCACGCATGCAGCAGGTCGGCAATGCGGCTGCTCAGCATGGGCGCAAGATGGCCTTTGCGGGCACCAGCATGGTAGAAAACGCCAGGATAGCCCGTAAGCTGGGTTATCTGGACCTGCCGGATGACCTGGTGATCCCCGTGGAGCAGGCAGTGAAGACGAATCCCAGGGATGTGGTGCTGATGTCCACCGGGACACAGGGTGAACCCTCCTCGATCATGGGCCGCCTGTCAATGGGCACCAACCGCCAATTTGATATTGTCCCTGGCGACACTGTAGTGCTGTCCTCGCATCCCATCCCCGGGAACGAAGAAAGCGTTTACCGCACCATCAACCGCTTATTCCGGCGCGGGGCTAACGTGATCTATGAGGCCATTGCACCCGTCCACGTCTCGGGCCACGCCAGCCAGGAGGAGATGAAGCTGCTGCTGCACCTGGTACGACCCAAATACTTCATCCCTATCCATGGTGAGCTTCGCCACTTGCATCAGCACGCCCACATCGCCCGGCAGGTCGGCATCCCCGATGAAAACATCGCCGTCATCGAAAACGGGCAGGTGGTCGAATTCGAGGAAGGAGAGATGCGCATCGCCGAGCGTGTGCCCGGCGGCTATGTGTTCGTGGACGGTGCCAGCGTCGGCGATATCGGCCCCAGCGTAGTGCGCGAGCGCGAAGCCCTGGCACGCGATGGCTTCGTGCTGGTCAACCTGACGCTGGATCACGCCACCAACCACCTGCGTGAAGAGCCTGAGATCATCACCCGTGGCTTTATTTACACCCGCAATGGGGATAACCTGATCTCGGCCACGCGCAAGCTGGTGGTCGATACGGTCCGCTCAAACACCGGCAATCTGGAGGAAGACCTGGAGCAGAGTCTGAAGACCTTCCTGTATAACCGCACAAAACGACGGCCGATGGTGTTTGTGACCTTGAGCCGGGCATAGGAAAAATCCAATTTGAATTACTTTTGCCATGGTGCGACGATCAGAGAATTCTCCGCATCGGCGGCGTGGCCAATATACGGCAGCCCCCAGGCTGCACTGATCGTTTTGAGCAGTGAATAAAGGGTGTAGGGGGTATCATCTTGAAAGCCAGTCTTGGCCAACGGGGAGATCAAGACCGTTGCTACGCGCCCGCCGCCTGTAGTCAGGCCGCAGCAAGTGTGATCGCCCTGGCCTTCATCCCAGGTCAGGACAATCAGCCCACCCTCTTTGAAGCCTGGATAGGCCATCAAATAAGACACCCATTCGCCCAGCCACATGTCAGCTTCGTTGAGGTCGCAATCGTGGGCGCTGTGGCACAGGTTGGGGGTGATGAAGGCGAAATCGGGCAGGCTGTTTGAGGCCAGGTCTGCCGTGAGCAGGGTGAGTGGGACAACGCTACGTTTGCAGCGCTCAGAGTTCAAGCGGATATCGTTAAAATAGATAAATGGGTTGTGTTTCTGGGCATAGCTCAAGGTGCTGCCTACAAAGCAGGGTTTGGGCATATCTTCCTGGTAGGTTTTCCATGTCCGCCCGCTATTTTCGACCAGGTCGGCCAGGTTTACGGCGTCCCGGTAGCAGCTCTCGCAATTCGTGGTGACGTTAAAGGTCGAGCCGCCGACCATCGCCAGGTAGTTCGGCAGGCTGGGATGGCGGATGGCGTAGAACTGGGTGAGCAGTGTGTACTGGCTTGCCCAGCGGTTGAAGTTGGGCATTTGAGGGTTCCCGATCACGGTGCCGAATTCTTTATTCTCCAGGACGATAACGATGATATGGGTAAAGTCCGGCACGCCGGAGGATGGTGTACGGGTTGGAGAGGGTGTCGAGGTGGAGAGCGGCGTATTCGTAAGCACAGGCAGAGGTGTCAGGGTCGGGGGCAGAGGTGTGAGTGTTTTGGTAGGGAATGGGGTTGTAGTAGGGCTCGGGATGAGGATCGCCGTTGGGGATATAGTGGCGGTTTGAGCCCCAGAACGGCCCGTGCAGGCGCTCAAGAGCAGGATCAATACCAAAAACCGCAGGGTCAGTCCTCTTCCCATTTATCTCTCTCCCAGCCGTATTGACCGCGCAGCGGGACGAAAGCCACGGGCGCGATGGCCTCGTGGTCATAGTCTATGCCATGGCGCTGCCAGAGTTCGAGGATCTGCCCCCCCAGGCTGCCTACCGGCAGCACCAGATGACCCCCATCGTCAAGTTGCTCTAACAGGGGCCTGGGGACGTGCGGTGCACCGGCTGTGACGATGATAGCCTGGTAGGGCGCGTGATCCGGCAGGCCCAGCGAGCCATCCCCGAGGTGGACGAAGACATTGGTCATACCGAGCCCTGCCAGCACCCGCCTGGACTGCTCAGCCAGGACCGGATGGCGTTCGATGGTGTGAACTTCTCGAGCCAAATGAGCTAGAACAGCCGCCTGGTAGCCGGACCCGGTGCCCACCTCCAACACAGCCTCATCCCCTTTCAAAGCCAACAACTCCGTCATCAAAGCCACGATATAGGGCTGCGAGATGGTCTGTCCCTGCCCGATCGGTAGCGGCCCATCCGCATAGGCCAGGTGCCGGTAATCAGAGGGGACGAAGCAGTGCCGTGGGACGAGGCACATGGCCTCCAGCACACGCGCGTCGTGGATACCACGGCTTTTGATTTGTTCTCTCACCATGCGCTGCCGTTCAGAGGTCAGATATGCGTCATCGTCCACGGTGCACCCGAAAAGTTGCTCTCAACATTACTTCATCCTACCGCCTTCACAATCTCCCGCCAGAAGGGATCACGTTCGCCGGGGAAGAAGGGCAGGTAAAGGGTCAAACGGTCAGCCAATTGGCCATAACGTTCGAGCAGGGTCGACCCCAGGTCTACCGGGGAGGCCAGCACGGCAAAGGTCGCCAGCATATTGTCACTGATCAGTGCCGGCATCTCACCCCATTGGCCGCGCGACGCAAGCGCCCTCAGGTGGTCGGCCGCTTCCCCCCAGCCGTGCAGCTCCATCACCGGGCGGTAAGAGGGGGTTGAGGCGTAAAAGGAGATCTGCTGGCGGGTCAATTGGCGCTCTTCCGGTGTCGTCGCAGCGAATGCAGTTACCGATATTTTAACATCTGTGCGGGCGCGCCCGGCTTTGGATGCGCCGGCTTCAATCGCCGGGATAATCACCTCACTCAGGTAGCGCGGGGAGTGGAATGGGTGGACGTGAAAACCGTCGGCGGCCTCACCTGCCAGGCGCGCCAGGCCAGTATTGACCCCGGCAATATAAATAGGAATGTCGGGGTGTTCGATGGACCCGGGGTTGAAAAAGGGTGACATGAGGCTCAGCTTATAATACTCGCCGCGGAAGTTGAGCGCCTCACCGTTCTGCCAGGTGCGCCAGAAGGCACGCACGGCAGCCAACTGTTCGCGCAGCTTGTTAACGGGAGACTCGGGCCAGGGCATCCCAAAGCGGCGCTCGATGTGAGCCTTCACCTGGGTGCCTAACCCCAGGATGAAGCGACCACCCGAGGCCTGCGCCAGGTCCCAGGCGGTATAGGCCAGGTTTGCCGGGCTACGGGCAAAGGCTATGGCAACCGCTGTGCCAAAATGCAACCGTTGTGTGTGCTCCGCGATCAAAGCACCCGGCAGGAAAGGGTCGTGCTGGGTTTCGCTGGTCCACAGCGCACAGAAGCCAAGCGCTTCGGCAGCCTGCGCCACTGAGGGGACTTGCAGCAGGGGAACAGGAGGAAGAGATGCGTCAAAGAGCATTCAGACAACCCTCCTTTTGCGCTCCTGATAGGCCTTGAGAACTAAAAAGGCGAGGCTGGCAAGGCTACCCATCAAGCCCAGGATAATCGCCCCGTAATACAAGGGGTCGGGATGGTTGCTTACCGTGGCACGGATATCCACGGGTGTACTTTTGAAGAGGGCGTACATGTTTGTCACCCGCCAGATCCTGGAATGTTGGAACAGGTCGTGACCCATCAGGACAAGCAATCCCAGGTAGAGCAAGCCTTCCCGGATGCCCAGGCTGCCCCTTGTTATCAAAAATTCTTGGAAGCGGATGCTCCCTACGACCGCCAGCACCACCAGCGGCAGGATAAAAAACCTGGACGTAATACGCTCTGAATCCAACAGCGGCAATGGAAGCTGAGCGATGAAAGAGTAGATCCTCCCGATGGATAAAAACGCCACCAGGGAAACCGGAGCTAAAAGCACCAGCTCTCGGCTATGCTTACGCCAGGTCGTAAAAACCCCAAAGCAAGCGATGAATACCAGGCCCAGGAAGCCAATATAGGTGTCCACCTCCCACCATCCCAAGGATTTGAAGGGACCTGAGGCGGCCTCGGCGGGATATTTAAGCACAACCAGGGCAGCCAGCAGGTCAGTGATGGATGGAAAACCGGATATAAAGCGCGGGCCGCCGCTCAGGAACTCGACCGTTGGGGGTAGGAGGCGCAGCAGGCTGAGGGCCACGCCAGACAAGATCGCGGCAAATACCAGGCGCACATACCTTGGGTAAAACAATCCCAGGGCCAGCAAGAAAATCAGGCACCATAAAAACATGTGAAAGGCCCCCTGGAGAGTTAAAAAAAATAAGACCAGGGCCATCAGCAGCACCCAGGTCCAATCGATTTTCGTTTTATCCAGCGCTTGCAGGACCAGCAATGCGAAGAAGGGCAGTAGAAAGTAGCCCACCCACTCCGAATGGCCGACCGCCAGGTGATCGGTAATATGTCCGTTAAAATTAATCAACAAAAACAACCCACTAAACGCCGCCGGCGATAAGGCATAACGCTTTTGGAGCAGGAGCAGGCCGATAAAACCAATCGAATACAAGATCAGGACATTGACCAGAGTAAATGGCCCTGGCTCGAAAAAATAGAGTAAGAAAGCCTGCGGAGAAAAAAGTGTATCAGGCCTGGCCAGGTAACGGTCGGTTGTAACCAGGGGCGAGGTAATATGCAGGGGGAGCTGATGGGTCAGAAGTGCCTGGCGCAGGAAAGAATAGTAGGGACCAGTCTCTGTCCAATCGTGCAGATCGAAAGGCACACTGCCCCAGTTTAAAAAGTAGCCCCAATGCAAGATGCCGAGCACGAACAGCAGCACCAGACAGATGCGGTTGACCCAACGCGAAAGAGGCCCTGTAACCGGCTGGAAGAGCGCTCTAAACAGGCGATTGACGGCATCCATCAGACTATAGACTTAATAAATACGCCACCACCCACTGGGTCGTCGCCACCAGTGCCTCCAGGTGGGTGCGTTCGTAGTTGTGGGAGGCATCCACGCCCGGGCCGATCAAAGCCACGGCTGCATCGCCCCCGGCGCGCCAGAAGGCCCCACCATCTGAACCGTAATAAGGGTATATATCCACTTTATAGGGGATACGGTGATCGTCCGCCTGCTGGCGCAGGCGCTGGCTGAGGCCATGATGGTAAGGGCCGCGCGAATCTTTCACACACAGCGTGGCGTGGAACTCGTCGGAGGTCTGCCCCTCCCCCACCGCGGCCATATCTACGACGAGTAGATCGGTAACCTCGGGAGGGATACCCGTTGCCGCGCCATGTCCAACTTCCTCATAGTTGCTGATCAGGAGTGTCGTCGTCTGGGCAGGCTGCAGCCCGGCGTCGCATAGAGCCTTAACAGCCGTAACGATGCAGGCCACGCAGGCCTTGTCGTCAAGGTGGCGGGAGCGGACAAAACCACGGGTGACCTCGACGCGCGGGTCGAAGGCGACGAAGTCGCCCACCTGAATGCCCAGACCTTCCGTTTCATCAGCGTAAGCTGTGCGCGCATCCAGGCGCACTTCCATATTTTCGTCATCACGTTTGAGCTCGCTAACTTCGTTGCCGTAAACGTGCGTAGAGGCCTTGGCGATCAAGATAGAACCCCGCACCGCTCCCCCTTTGCTGGCAAACACCGTGCAGCCCTCGCCCTCGACAGTGTTCCAGGCGAAGCTCCCCAATTTGGTCAGTTTTAAGCGGCCATCTGACTTGATCTCTTTGACCATCGCCCCCAGTGTGTCAGTATGAGCGGTGAGGGCGCGCGGCGCGTCCGCTTTAAGTCCGGGCCAGGCAGCTACCAGCGCTCCCTTGCGGGTGTGCGAAAGCTTCAATGAAGGGAAGACCGTCAGGGCTTGTTCGGTGTAAGCAATCGCCTGGTGAGCGAATCCGGTCGGGCTGGGTGTGTTCAGCAGGCCGGTGAGGAAATCGATCAGATAGTTAGTGTCGATGGGAGGGAGGGACATAATTAATGGGTGATCTTTCTTGACTCGGGCTCATGGAGATCTTCAAAATCAGCAATCGTCTTCCGCCAGTCGTCAGGGATCGGAATAGAGACTTCATTTCGGTAATCAAAAGTCACCAGGACCGAAGAACCGGTGGCAAGCACCTTACCGTCGCGCCCGTCTTCCAGGCGGTATTCCATCGTCAGACTTTTATTCCCCAGGCGGGAGACATGGACACCAACGCGCACCGGCTGGTCCAGGTGAATGGGAGCGAGAAAGGTCACGTGGGCATCGGCGATGATAATGCCGAGGTCCATAAATGAGCCATATTTCCACAGTCCCAGGTGCTGGATGTAAGCCACGCGCGCCTGTTCCATAAATGTCAGGTATTTGGCATTATTGACGTGCCCCTGGGGGTCCAGGTCGCCGTAACGGACCTCGATCGGGTGATAAAAGCGGTATTCAACCATAACGCGATTATACCTTGACACACTTCAAATGGTCATGATAAACTCGCCCCTGTTGTAAATCAATTCTAACGAAAGGACAGCGCGCTTCATGCTCAAGGCATACATCGTTAAAATCACACGGCTAGACACTGCTGTTGACAGTGGTAGTGCTAAATTTGCCGTGTCGAAGTGCGCCTGTTGATCGTCAGGTAAAGTTTCTGGATTACTACGGCCACGGTGCACTCGCCCGTGGCCTTTTTGTTACAAGCGATATCCCGGCCGGCCACGGAGCACACCGTGGCTTTTTTATTACGCAAGTATGGAGAATGATAATATGGATATTGGAATTTCCCTCTTCGAGGGCAGATCGATCTGCCTGGCCCCGATCGATCACGACAAAGATGCCGAGATCGAGAGTAGATGGACGCATGACCCGGAATATCTGCGCCTGCTTAATACCGAGCCGGCGCGTCCGGCCTCACTTGCCCAGATCAAAAAACGGAACGAGGCGATTGAGAAGGACGCCGAAGAAAACAAGAACCTGTTCCACTTCACCATCCGCATGCGCGCCGACGACCGCCTGATTGGGTTCGCCCGCATCCAGTGGATCGAGTGGACGCATGGCAACGGCTGGGTGAGGCGTATTCCCGCTGGGGACGTGACTCTGAATACATCCGCCTGGTCGATCATGACCCGGCCCGGTTATGGTCACCCAAAAAGTTCAAGGAGTGGATCGAAAAGGACCTGGAGAAAGAGCCGCCTAGCGAGTTTTTCTTCACCATCCGCACCCTGGAAGACGACCAGCTGATCGGCTTTATCGGTCTGGGTGGCCTGCAGTGGGCTCACGGCGATACCTGGGTGGGCATCGGCCTGGGTGAGCGGAAATATTGGAGCAAGGGTTACGGCACCGACGCCATGCGCATCATCCTGCGCTACGCTTTCACCGAGCTGAACCTGCATCGTGTTTCATTGGATACCTTCGAATACAACCCGCGCGCCATCCGTTCCTACGAAAAAGCGGGGTTTAAGATCGAGGGGCGCGTTCGCCAGCTCCTGAACCGCGAAGGACGCCGCTGGGATGTGATTTATATGGGCATCTTACGGGAAGAATGGGAAAAGATACGTGATGAGTGAAATGGGGTGGGTGAGATAGATCCCGTGACCATCGTTAAAGGAACTATATCCCACGACTTAAAAAGAGGAAATGATGATAACCATTCGCCCTGAAACAACTGAAGACTATGACGCCGTCCACCGCGTGAACTTCACGGCTTTTGGGAAGGAGAACGAGCCCCATCTTGTCGAAACGCTCAGGCAGGCTGCAGATGCTATCCCCGAGCTCTCATTGGTAGCTGTCGTTGAAGGGCAGGTAGTAGGGCATATCCTGTTCAGCCCCATCACCATCGATATACAAAACGGCAGTGTTCCCGCCCTATCGCTTGCCCCATTGGCCGTCCTGCCCGAGTTTCAAAACCAGGGCATCGGCTCCGCGCTGGTCCAGTCTGGTCTAAAAGAGTGCCAGCGCCTTGGGCATGGGATTGTGATCGTGCTCGGCCACCCAGGATTTTACCCGCGCTTTGGGTTTACACCTGCCCGGGCCAGGGGGATCGATTCACCTTTTAATGTATCGGACGATGTGTGGATGGCCCTCGAATTAAGACCCGGCGCCTTAGACAGCGTGCGCGGGAGGGCCAAATACCCACCCGCATTCGACGAAGTGTGATAAACGTAGGATAAGTTGGTAGCTCGCCCACTTATTCATTAACCAATCCAAAAAAGGAATTGAACGAGATGTCTCTAGCAATCAACCAAACCATTACCAATAGCATAACCATCCCGGGTGCCTCCTATATCCCCGGGTTGGTCTTCCGCCGCTTCCGCGGCGAGGCCGACTATCCCAATATCTGGGCGATCATCTCGGCCTGCAAAGAGGTTGACGGTACGGAGCGGACCGATACACTCCAAGACGTGGCCCGCAACTACGCCCACCTGCACAACTGCGACCCCTACCAGGATATGTGCTTCGCCGAGGTGGGAGGTAAAGTAGTTGCTTACACACGCGGCTGGTGGGAGACCGATGGCGACGGCAACTGGCTCGGGTTCAACCTGGGCTTTCTCGTACCGGCCTGGCGAGGCAGAGGCATCGGGCGGGCCCTGCTGAGCTTCATCGAAAACCGCCTGCGCGAGGTCGCAGCCCGTTTGATAGAAACCGGTCAGCTATCCGCCTCCATGCCACGCTATTTCAACAATACAGCCTCTGACACCGAGACTGCCAAAGAAGCCCTGCTGCTGCACGCCGGCTATAAACCCATCCGCCATGAATTTAACATGGTGCGCCCGGACCTGGAGAATATCCCCGGAGCTCCCCTGCCACTTGGCCTGGAGGTGCGTCCGGTGCTCCCCGAGCATTATCGCACCATCTGGGATGCCAGCAATGAGGCTTTCCGCGATCATTGGGGCTATATCCCCACGCCGGAGGAGGAGTTCCAAAAAATGTTGGAAGATCCGATCTTTGACCCCACGCTATGGCGAGTAGCCTGGGATGGGGACCAGGTCGCCGGGATGGTGCTGAGCTTTATCAACAAGGCTGAGAACATCGAGTACAATCGCAAGCGCGGCTATACGGAGAATATCTGTGTGCGCCGTCCCTGGCGGAAACGGGGCCTGGCACATGCCCTGATCGCAAGCAGCTTGTACGCCCTCAAAGAGCGTGGCATGACCAAAGCTGCCCTGGGTGTAGACGCTGAGAACATCAGCGGAGCGCTGTGCCTGTATGAAAGTATGGGCTTCCGTGTCGTCAAGCGCACCACGATATACCGAAAAGAGATGCGTGATTTGATACCTGACACATGGCATTTGGCACATGATATTTGACACATGACCCTTGTTTTATCGCACTATCAAGCTGAGACACTGCTCCGGGCACGAGAGAAAGGCCAGGATGCCGCCGACGTGTCCCCAGACTTAGGGCTGACCACCGTTGAGGTGCAGATTAAATCCGAGGAGGTCCATTTCCCCGGCGGCCAATCTCTCACCTGGGAGGATGTCCAGAGGATCCACGATGCGGAGAGCAGCTGTTTCCTCCTGGATGACGCGTCACTCCAGAAGGCGCAGGTTTTCTCTGAGCTCACAGACCGGTTGTACAGCCTGTACCCAACTCCCTCAGCGCCGACCATGTTGGTCTCGGGGATCCCGATGCACCGCATCAAGGGCACCGACCCTCACCGCGATACCCTGGAGAAAATCAAGGCTATTCAACCGGTCCTCGGGCAGGTCCTGGATACGGCTACCGGTCTGGGGTACACGGCGATTGAGGCTGCCAGAACTGCCGCCCACGTCACCACCATCGAGCTGGACCCCGCCGCCTTAAAGGTGGCAAGGCTCAACCCGTGGTCGCAGGCGCTCTTTGACAACCCGAAGATTACCCAGGTTGTTGGCGACAGCTTCTACGAGGTAGTCCGCTTTGAGGATGGGAAGTTTACGCGCATCATCCACGACCCCCCGGCTTTCAGCCTGGCCGGTGACCTGTATTCAGGCGAGATATACCGCCAGCTCCATCGTGTGCTGCGCAACGGCGGGTGCCTGTTTCATTACATCGGTAATCCAGAGAGCAAATCGGGCCGCAACATCACCGGCAGTGTGATCCGCCGCTTGCAAGAGGCCGGTTTCATACAGGTACGGCGTGCGGCGCGGGCCTTCGGTGTGGTAGCGTATA
>Ga0315285_10003928_pt1 | contig 15434 bp, 14 predicted proteins | sample YL17G09_36_MG_FD_203698 | JGI IMG/M metagenome (GOLD analysis project Ga0315285, IMG submission 203698) | Sediment microbial communities from Yellowstone Lake, YNP, Wyoming, USA - YL17G09_36 | ecosystem: Environmental > Aquatic > Freshwater > Lake > Sediment | place: USA: Wyoming | collected...
CCTCCTTTCGGGTTGTGCCTCTCGGCCTTCTTTTCACACTCGATCGAGAGTATCACGACCCGACGGAGGAGCCGCCTAGATGATTATCAGACACGATTTTCAAACTGCCGAAAATGCGCTTCCAAACAGCCGGAAGCGAGTCAGTCCCTGTTTTTCGCTTCGTGTATCATATGTCGCCGCATTTGTGGATCCGTGTACTTAGTCCAGCGCCCACATAATCCCCAGCGCCAGGATCACCAACAAGCCTGCCGTTCCCACAACCACCGTCGCCGGGCCATTCCTCAACTCGCCCATTACGCTTCTGCGGCTTGACAAGACCAGCAGGATCAGCGCGCAAAGCGGCGCCGCCACAAGCGTCGATGCCTGCGCCAGCAAAAGCGACGTGGTCGTGCCGGCTCCCCAGGCAAACGCCCCCACTGCCACCGCGCAACCTATCAACATTACCACCGACGCCAGGAGTTTCGAAACGCGGCTGTTGATACTGCCATCCAGACCAAGCCCGTCCGCCAGCAACGCGCCGCCGATGACGGCATTTACTATAAAGGAAGAAAAGGCCGCTGCACCCAAACCCAGGCAAAACACCAGCCCGGCCGCCGGTCCCAGCAGTTTCCGGAGGATTAAGGCCAGTTGGCCGACGTTTCCAACGGTTTCAGTCGTTCCGCTCAGTGTTTCAGCCGCGCCCGCCAGGATGCTTGCCGAGATCAACGCTATCGCAAGTATGCCGACCCAACTGTCTACGATTGCGCGACGGATCTGTTTACGCTGCCAGCCTTTAGCCTGAACCAGGTAGGCTTGGTAGAATGCAGCGACTGCGGAGAATGTTGTGGGGACTATTGCCCGGACCAGCATGAGATCATTACCACCCGTTTGTGGAACAAGCCCCCACATCAGCCGTGGCAAGTCGAGGCCGGTCCAGAACAGGTTGGCAAAGAAACAGAGGATCATGACGGCAACGAGCACCATCATAAGCCTCTCGATGGCAACGTAAACGCGGCTGGCGGTGTGCAGAAACAGCAGTGCCAACACCGTGAAAACGATTGGCCAGACCCAGGCGTATTGCGGTGCGCCCACTACCCCCTGGGCCGCAAACGCGATGCCCATGTTGTTGCCGAACTGGAAGCCGGCCGTCACCAGGAACGCGCTCAGGCCCGTCAGCGCCGCCAGCGGCCTCCCCGCCCGGCGCGCCACATACTGCAGTGGCGTCTCCTCGAGCGCGCAACCCAGCCGCGCCCCCATAGACGCATAAACGCCCATCAGAAGCGTGGAGAGGCCTACCAACCACAGCAGTCTGTATCCGCCTTCGGCCCCCGCCCGGCTCGATGCCACGATACTCCCCGGCCCGATAACGACCGAAGCGGTGATCAGCCCCGGCCCAAGCCGCCTCAGCACCTGCATAATGCGCTTCATGGTGCGGCATTGTCGGTTTTGGCGGAGTCGTTGTCAATTCTGATGGGAATACTTGGGCGCCAAAGCGTGTTTAAAGCTACCGTATTTCACAAACGGAGGTAATCTGTCATGGCCATGTCGCAAGTCGTCGAACACGTCCTTCCCAAGCTGCCCTACGCTTACGACGCCCTCGAACCCTTCATCGACAAACAGACTGTCGAGCTCCACCACGATAAGCACCACGCCGCCTACGTCACCGGCCTCAACAATGCAGAAAAGAACCTGGCCAAGGCCCGGCAAGACAACGATTTCGCGTACATCCAGCACTGGCTGCGGCAGTTTGCCTTTCACGGCGGTGGCGTTTTCCTCCACAACCTCTACTGGAACAGCATGGCGCCCCAATCCGAAGGGGGCGGCGGCGAACCAACCGGCAACCTGCTCGATATGATCAACGAGGATTTCAGCGGGTTCGGCTCGTTCACGGCCCAGTTCAGTGCCGCCGCCAAAGCCGTCGAGGGCAGCGGCTGGTGCGCACTCAGTTACCGGCCCGAAAACGACCGGCTCTGCATCCTTCAAATCGAGAACCACCAGAAACTCACCCCGTGGGGCAACGAACCCATCCTCGTCCTCGACATGTGGGAGCACGCCTTCTACCTCAAGTACCAGAACCGCAAGGACGAGTACATCAACGCGTGGTGGAATATCGTGAACTGGGAAAACGCCCAAGCCAATCTTGAGACGCAACGCTAGACGTCGCTTTAGAACAGGTAGTTCCAAATACCATGGGGAAGAAATGGCCATCCCGCAGGAAAACCTGGGATGGCCTTTCAGGATCTTGGCAACCCGAGACCGCCTTGGGATGTCCGCGTCAGAGCGCCCGCATGAAGGCTGTCAGATCAGCCTTTTCCGTCTCGGACAATTGAACACCGGTCACCAGGTTAAAGAATTCGACGGTGTCCTCCAGGGTTAACAGCCGGCCGTCGTGCAGATACGGGGGCGACTCCTTGATGCCGCGCAGTGGGAAGGTCTTGATCGGTCCGTCGGCCGAAGCCATCCGTCCGTTGATCATCTGCGGCTTATAGAACCGCTCCGTCATCATGTTGTGCATCGTGTTGTCGGTGTAGTATGGGGCCGGATGACATTCCGCGCAGCGGCCCTTGCCCAAAAAGACCCCCTGCCCCCGCAGTTCCGCGTCCGTCGCCTGGGCGGGATCCAACTTTCCGAACAGGTCCAGCTTTGGGGCCGGCGGGAAGTCCAGCAGCGCCTGGAATTCCGCCATGAAATGGACTTGGCTGGCGCGCTCGAGGACGTTAACGCCCTTTTTGGTGGCAATGACCGGGTCGCCGTCAAAGTAGGCCGCACGCTGTTCGAACTCCGTGAAATCCTCAACGGACTTGAGCGCCCGCTGCGAGCCAAAGAGCCGCTGCACGTTGAGCCCGCGCAACGGCGGGGTGTCGAGCCGGTGGCGGAACTCCTGTGGCCGGATATCGCCGACCAGATGGGTGGCGCCGTTGGTGTGGCCGTTCACGTGGCAATCAAAACAGGTGACCCCGAGGCTCGGCCGTTCTGAACGCCGATCCTCCGTGGCGTTGAACTGCTGTTGAGGGAAGGGGGTGACCAGCAGGCGCAGCCCTTCGATTTGTTTGGGATTCAAAATGCCGTTGAACAACTCAAAGAAGTTGTCGATCGTTACCACTTTTCCTTGCGAAACATCGCCCAGGTCTGGGCGCGTGGTCAGGAAGATGGCCGGCGGAAACTCCGGCAGGAAGTGAACCGGCAGATCGTAATCGAGATCAAACCGGGTCAGGTCGCGGCCGGTTTGTCGCTTGATTTCGTCGATGTGAAACTGGGGAAAGACCATGCCGCCCTCGGCCTGATTGATGTGGGGGAGCGGCATGAATCCTCCGGGAAACAGGCCTTTTTCACGGATTTGCTCCGGAGTCATGTTCGCCAGTTGCTCAAAGGTGACGCCTTGGGGCAGCTTGGCCCGAACACCCTGCTGAATTGCTTTGCCCCGCGACATGGTTACGCCTGGCGCGGGGCGGTCGCTCATGTCGTAACGCGATTCAAGCAGTTTCTTTTGCCGCTCCATGATGGCGGGTTTCTCCGCGATCATCCGCTGCATTGTGGCCGAAAATTCCGTCGTGATAACCACGGGTGAATAACTGGACGGTTTGCCCGACTCTTGGGCGCCGGTCGTGCCCGGCAGCAGCAGCGCGATCCCAAGGGCCAGCACCCACCCCTGCATTCGTTCGCTCTTCGTAGACATCGTTCCTATCCCTCCCTTCTTCGCCAGGCCGTGCAGCCTTCGTGCCGGCGAAAGTTGCTCAAGCGGGTAGAATTAAGAACATCTTTTCAGCCCTGATATATTTCCTGCTCCAGCGGCTTGATAGTCTTAAAGATGCGAAGGGCATTGCCCCCGGAGATGTCAACGCGTTCGATGGAGTTCAACTCGCTCAATTGGATGCCCCCCACCGCGTGCGCCAGGTCTCTTGCCGGAAAGCCGGAGCCAAACAACACCTTGTGCGCTCCAACCAGTTTCACCAACTGCGCCAATGCGCCCCGCCACCGCACCAGCCCCGTCAATGCCACATAAAGGTTGGGATGCTGGCGCACGACCGCCAGATGGTCGGCGTCACGCGGATCAAATGGATCGATCATCCCTTCGATAATGAACGAAACCTCGGGAAACCGTGACGCCAGATCGTCCCAATCTTCCTCGCCGGACTCGTGCGCCAGCACCGGCACACCCCGCGCCTGCGCGAATGCCAGCGTCCCTTCGTACCCCGGCGCGTCCAGCGGCAGGCCGTGGACCCGGCCGTCGACCTCGATGCCGGCGAAATTCTCCGATTCCTTGAAACACCGCTCCAACTCGGCAACGGCTTCTCCCGCGTAATGCGGGTTCACCGAAGCGTACCCGTGCAGGTGCTCGGGGAACTGTTTCAACAGGTCGATGGTCTGCTGGTTTCCGGCCCGCGTCTCCCCGTATACGGCCGCCAGGCTGCCGATCACGAGTTTCTGGACGCCGCACCGGTACATGGTCGTCACCACATCGCTCGAGACTTGCGTTGCCACCGGCGTGGCCGCAAAAGCCCCCCCGTGCGCGTCCACATCAACTATCAGCCCGCTGGCGCGTCGGAACGGCTGCAACGACTGCCGCGACACCGCTTCAAGGTCCGTCAAACCGAGCAGCCGCCGAGCCGTAGCCGATGCGATCGCGTGAAAATCGGCCGATTTCAGGCCCGCCTGCACCAGCGCGTGGACGGCATCTTCCCCGGCGTAAAACGGCGCCCCGGTGCCAAAGATCAACCTGTCGCCCAACCCGTGAGCCACGAAAAAGGCGAGCGCGTCGGGGAAATCGAGCCCGTGGGTCTCGAGGAACAGGTTCTGCACGCCGCGCAACGCCAGCATGGCATCCAGGACATCCGGCCCGCGCGCTCCCAGCACGACGATCTGCAGCCGCGGGTGTTGCGCGGCAATCTCGCCGACGCTGCGCCAAGGAATCGGCTTGTCCGCGGCGGGGTCCGGCGAGTCGAAATCGAGCAGCAGGGGAATGCCTTCCGCCTCGAGCACATCGAACAGCGGGGGCGTGCCCGACTCGAGCGGCCAGCCGTGTATCGGGAACAGCCGGATTGCCCGCGCCCCGCTTTCGACCGCCTCTTTGACCCATTCGGCGGGCGCGGCCGCGAGCGCGGAAGGGGCGGCCGCCCAGCACGCATGCAGATGGTCGTGGCTGGCGACCGCCTGAGAAAGCAGGCTGTTGGCCAGTGTCACATCCGAATGGACCGCCAGGGGTTGGTAAACCAGTGCCGCGTCGATCCGCAGCCGCTGCATCTCCGCCGCAAGCGCGCCCGCTGAGTCGAATCCGCCGGGAAAATGGGGTGCCCGGCCAATTGCCACGTTGAAATCGAAAATCGTCATCGGCCAACCTCCCGGGCAGCCTTCCCACCTTCGGTTACCTTGAAACAAGCAGCTTCAGGGCTATTGTTCCGACGACAAGCAGGCCGACTTCGGCGAAGTCGGCCTTACTGCGGCCGTTTCCCAGGCTTAAGTTCGCGCCATTCGAGACGCTGCCCGTAGTTCAGCGTCCTTGCCGGCAGCCGGTGCACCCATCCCAGCAGCAGGTGCAAAGTTTTTCTTTTGGGAGGCCGATCGCGTCCACCAGATCGTCCAGTTCCTGGTATTTCAGCGTGGTCAGATTCAGCCGCCGCCGCACCCGTTCCACCATCTCGTTGTATTTGTCCGATTTGGTGTCGGCGTAATTCTCGAGCGAATCCGGCGTTTTCCCTTCGATTTCGACGATGGCCTGGCGCCCGGCCAGGTCGAGTTCCGACCGCGACCTCGAGAAATTCAGGAACCGGCACGGATGGATCAGCGGCGGGCACGCCGGCCGCATGTGGACTTCCCGCGCCCCCACGTCATACAGGCGCTGGATCGTGTCCTTGAGTTGCGTGCCGCGGACGATCGAGTCCTCGAGGAACAGCAGCCGCAGCCCTTCGATCAGTTCGCGGATGGGAATAAGCTTCATCCGGGCCACCAGGTCGCGCATCTCCTGCACTTGCGGCATGAAACTGCGCGGCCACGTCGGCGTGTACTTCGCAAACGGCCGCCCGTACGGGACCCGCGCCTCGTTGGCGTACCCGATGGCGTGGCCCGTGCCCGAATCGGGAATGCCGGCCACCAGATCGATCTCGATTCCCTTGTCGCGCCGCGCCAGGGCCGCACCGCAACGGTTCCTCACCATCTCGACGTTGACGTTCTCGTAACTCGACCCCGGGTACCCGTAATACACCCAAAGGAACGAACAGATCTGGAGCGTATCGCCGGGCGCCTTCTTCTGTTCGTAGCCTTCCGGCGTGAGCAACCCCACCTCGCCCGGGCCCAGGTAGCGCTCGACTTCGAAATTCAGGTTCGGAAACGCGGTCGTCTCGAACGTGGCGGCATACGAACCGGGTTTCTTGCCGATGATGACGGGCGTGCGGCCCAGTTTGTCCCGGCCGGCGTAGATGCCTTTTTCCGTCAGCAGCAGCACCGAACACGAGCCTTCGATCATCTCCTGGGCGTTTCGAATGCCGTCTTCGAACGTGGATTCCTGGTTGATAAGGGTTGCGATCACCTCGGTAGGGTTTAGGCCGCCCCCGCTCATCTCGGAAAAGTGTGTTGTCCGTTTTTGGAACGCTTGGGCGGCAATTTGTTTGAGGTTATGAATAATGCCGACCGTTACGATGGCATACGGGCCGAGGTGCGAGCCGATAATGAGCGGCTGAGATTCGTTGTCGCTGATCACGCCAATCCCGCTGTTGCCGCGCATCAGCTTGATGTCGTCCTCGAACTTCGAGCGGAACTGCGCGTTTGTAATATCGTGGATGTGGCGCTCAAACCCATCCCCGTTCAGCACCGCCAACCCGCCCCGGCACGTGCCCAGGTGCGAATGATAGTCCGTGCCGTAAAACAGGTCGTCCACACAGTCTTTTTTAGAAGTTACCCCGAAAAAACCGCCCATGAAGCCCACCACTCCTTCGCGCTGAAACAATTGCGACTTATTTCAAAAACTCATTGTACCGGATCATGCCCGGCGGCGGCAATGGGCGTTACCGCTCGTATGCCTCGAATTCCACCACCGGATCGCCGTTTGCCGATCAACGCACCCCTCCAACCCGACCGGCCCCGAATCCGGCCGGAACCACCCGTCCGCCAGCCACTGCCAGTCAGCCAAGTCCGGCTGTGGCTTGTCCTTGGCGTCGCTGTGCCGGAAGGCAAGTAACTGATCAGCATGCAGAAAAACGCGGCCAGCATCAGATCTCCTTCTGCTTCAGCCCATGCAGGCGGGACGCCCGCACCACAATAGGCGTGCCTTACGGCACGAGGACATTATACAAAACGGCCCCCTGCCGTCATTTTCTTCAGGTAAAGGGGCCGCTTGTGCGTTACACCGTCTGGTATTCGTGAACGCCTGCGAGGATCTCCTCGATCATCTTCTCGTTGAACGCTTCGAGGTCGCTCGGGCTCCGGCTGGTCACCAGCCCGTTGTCCACCACGACCTCCTGGTCCACCCACTCGGCGCCCGCGTTCTCGAGGTCCACGCGAATCGTGTGGTACGACGTCAAATGCCGGCCACGCACGACGCCCGCGTTAATCAGCGTCCACGGGCCGTGACAAATGGCCGCCACCGGCTTGCGCTGCTCGAAGAAGTTGCGCACGAAATCAAGCACACGCTTGTCCGTGCGCAGTTTGTCCGGGCTCATCACGCCGCCCGGAAGCACCAGCGCATCGAACCCCTCCGCGTCGGCCTGGTCTATCGGGACGTCCACCTTCACCGACTCGCCCCAGTCCGTGTGCGTCCAACCGCGGATTGAGCCTTCTTTCGGCGACACGATGTACGTTTTTGCGCCCGCCTCCTCGAGCGCCTTCTTGGGTTCGAGCAGTTCGGACTGCTCAAAACCGTCTGTGGCCAGAATGGCCACTTTCTTGCCTCGGAGTTTCGCTTCCATAACGAATGCCTCCATTTCTGGCGAGGGCAATGGGCCCCTGCGCCAGAGGAAACGGAGCATAACTCGTGCCGCAGAAAAGGCTTGCGGAACGGTTCCCCGAAGATTAAAGCGTGTAGTTTTTACCCAGCCCATCCGACCGATTGGACGGATCCGACCGATCAGACCGATCGGACGGATCAGATTTGGCCCCTTTTCGGGCCGAGCAGCCCCTTTCCCCGCAGCATCTCCAGCACCTGCTCGACCAGCCCGTCGATCTCCGCACAACCATCCAGCACGAGATCCGCGTACTGTTCCGTTCCCCGGCACCACTTGTCATACATCGGCCGCACCGTCGCCTCGTACTGAGCCCGGACCGATTCTGCGGTACGGCCCCGGTCCCGGACATCGCGCGCGGTCCGCCGCGCCAAGCATTCGGCGTCCGGCGCGGCCACGAAAACGGCGGCATCGTACAGCGCCCGCAACTCCGGCCAGTAGAGCGCCAGCAGGCCTTCCACAATGACAAACGCGGCGGGATACACCCGTTTCGTGTCGGCCCGCCGCGTGTGCAATGCGAAGTCGTACACGGGCTGCTCGATGGGCCGTGCCAAGCGCAACTGCCGAACATGCTCGATCAACAACTCGTGATCAATCGCCGCCGGCTCATCGAAATTCACCGCCGCCCGTTCCGCCAGCGGCAAATACGCCTGATCGCGGTAGTAGGCATCTACCGGCAGCACCACCGCATCCGGCAACCGCGCCACAAGCGCCTCCGCCAGCACCGTCTTACCCGAACACGACGCCCCGCCTACGCCTATAATGCCCCTGAATGCGCTGCCCGTCCCGCAGAGAAAGTCGATATCAACCGGGTAGTCCTTTCCCTCGAAGGACTGAAAGAATCTCGCGCCTTTTTTCTCTAACGCCCGGAGCGTCAACCGCACAAGTCCGATTGCCAAAACAAGAGCCTGAAACGTATCTATCCCCTGTATGTCACGCAGCTTTCCGTAAAGACCGTCCATGGAAACGGGACATGCTGCATCACCGCCGGGAATCTTGTACGGGGGGCCGATTTTGATGTGGATTTCCCTTCTGCCGTCATCTTTGTCGCGCATTATGAGCGTGGTTTCTGCAATCATTCCTGGGCTCTGTCCGTTAGCTCTTTCGTTTAATCCGCAATCCGAAATCCGCAATTAATTGACTCCCCGGGCGGCCCATACTATCATGCCTTGGGTATCAATGGGCATAACCCAAATGAGGGAGGGCTTTTCAATGTCATCCATGAACAGGCGCGAATTCATGAAGACGGCGAGCGCCGCCGCTACGGCAGCCAGCGTCGGCTCGTTTTCCATCAACGCCGTGGGCGCGAATGAGAAAGTGGTGCTTGGCGTAATGGGCATCCATGGGCGCGGCATGGCGCTGGCAGAAGGGTTTGGGAAACGGCCGGACGTCGAGCTCAAGTATCTGTGTGACGTGGATTCCAACCTGTTCAAAAGCCGCGTGTCGCAGGTGGCCAAGGTGACGGGAAAAGAGCCGCAGACGCTGATGGACTTCCGCAAGATGTGCGACGACCCGGATATCGACGGCATCGTGATGGCGACTCCCAACCATTGGCACGCCCTGGGCACGGTGCTGGCGTGCCAAGCGGGCAAGGACGTGTACGTCGAGAAACCGACTGCGCACAACGTCTGGGAAGGCCGGAAGATGGTCGAGGCAGCGCGCAAATACAACCGGATTGTCCAGGTCGGCACGCAAAACCGTAGCGCGGAGTATTGCTACGCCGCGGCCGATTACGTGAAATCCGGCAAGCTGGGCGACATCCATTTCGTGCGTATCATGAACAGCAAAGAGCGCAGCGTGGTTCGCGATCTGCCCGACGAAGACACGCCCGCGGGCGTCGATTACGACATGTGGCTGGGCCCGGCGCCGCTGCGCAAGTTCAACCGCAACCATTTCCACTACGCCTGGAACTGGTTCTGGAACTATGGCGCCGGCGATATCTCGAACGACGGCATCCACCAGATCGATCTCGCCCGGTGGGTCATTGGCAGCCCCACCTACCCCAAATCGGTGTACTCGACCGGCGGCATCCATTTCTTCAAAGACGCCCAGGAAACGCCCGACACCCAAGTCGTCAACTGGGATTTCGACGGGATGACGATCGTATTTGAGCAGAGCCTGTGGTCGCCTTACCTGCAAAAGACGCCTATCGAGAAGCGTAACGACGATGAGCTTCCCATTTGGCCCCATTGCGGCACCCGCGTCGAAATCTATGGCACGAAGAACTTCATGTATCTCGGCCGTCACGGCGACGGCTGGCAAGTCTTCGACGGCGACTGGAAACCCGTCGACATGAAACCCGGCCGGTTCACCAACGATGAGCATTTCGCCAATTTCGTCGACTGCATCCGGACGCGCAACATGCCCAACGCCGACATCGAGCAGATCCACATCTCGACCAATTGGGGCCACTACGGAAACGTCTCATACCGCCTCGGCCGAAAACTCTTCATCGATCCAAAAACGGAAGGTTTCATCAACGACGACGAGGCCAACAACGACATGACCTACAGGCGCAAGTACCGCGAGCCGTGGGTGGTGCCGGAGACCGTATAGCCGGATAAGAAAAAATGAGAGCTGAAGGGGGCACTGGGAGCATGAAAGCTCGTGCGTTTTACTGTTTAATTCTGAGCATATTATCTGTTTTCGTGGCTGGTTTTGCCTTGGCCGCAGCACCGGTGGATGTAACTGAAGATCTTCAGCCAGCCGACGTGTACATTGAGCGGCTGCGTGAATCGCTGGACTCAATTCAGACTCTTTCGGCCGATTTCATCGTGAAGACAACCGGGCCGTGCAAGATGCACGGGGACGTCCAGTCTGTTGAGCGCGAGCAGGAGTGCGCGCTTCGAATGAAGGGGAACGATTTCTTCCTGAGCCAGTACGAGTTTAAGCCGAGCAAACAGCGGCAGGCCACAGCCGTGTACGGGGGGAAGGTCCGCCACGCCGACTACGGGCGTTTTCGGACAGAAACTAGGTAAGGGAGTCGTTGCTTTGCGAGTGTGCGTAATTGGCATGGGGCCGATCGGCAATCTCCATGCCGGCATCTACTCCTCGTTCGGCCTGTGCGATCTTGTCGGCGTCTGCGACGTCATCCGCGAACGCGCCGATTCTGCCGCCGCCCGCTTCGGCGTGCCCGCCTTTTACTACGCGGGCGACATGCTCAAGCAACTCCAGCCCGACATCTGCGCCGTCACCACCGGCGGTTACGAATACGGCAGCGACCATTTCGAGCCCACTATGCAGGCGCTCGACGCCGGCTGCCACGTCCTCGGCGAAAAACCCATCTCGAACGAAATCCACGAGGCCGGGCAGATGGTCGAGTTCGCCCGGCGGAAAAACCTCTGTTACGGCATCAACCTTAACCATCGGTTCACCCCGATGGCGCGCCAGGCAAAAAGGTGGATCGACGACGGCCGGCTCGGCACGCTCCTGTTCGTCAACATGGCCATGTGGATCAAGAACCCCGTCGAAACCTCGCCCTGGTTCCAAATCAAAGCCCTTCATCCGCACACCGTCGACATCATGAGATATTTCTGCGGCGACATCACGCACGTCCAATGTTTCGCCACAAAAGCCCCCGGAAGATCCATCTGGTCCACCGCACATTTCAACCTCAAGTTCAAAAACGGCGCCGTCGGCGGGCTTACCGGCAGCTACGACATCGACCGCGGCCACCCCATGGAACGGTGCGAAGTTGCGGGGACCGCCGCCCGCTTCGTTCTCGAAGACATGTTCGCCGAACTCACCTTTTATCCCGCCGGTTCTCCCGAGAAAACGGTCGTCGCCAACACCGTCTTCGGCCCGTTCAGCGAGAAACGGTTCGAAGACACGTTCCGCAACCGCATACAGCGGTTTGTCGAGCAGGTCAGCGAAAAAACGCCCCCGCGCGATGTCGACGGGTCCGGCGCCGACGCGCTCGCCGCACAAAAAGTACTCGCCGCCGCCATCGAATCGGTCAAGAACGGAACGGTGGAAGAAGTCAACCCGGAATAGCCAGCATGGAATGGATAGATCGGTTGGACAAATGGCGCGCCAGCGACGCACCCGGCCCCCTCCAAATCACGCTGTTTCCCACAAACCGCTGTAATCTCCGCTGCAGGATTTGCTGGCAGCGCGAGCTCGAGGTCGACAAGGCCGAACTCTCCGAGGACCGCCTCCTTCGCCTCGTCGACGAGTGCGCCGACGCCGGCGTCCGCGAGTGGCTCATCGTCGGCGGGGGCGAGCCCATGCTGCGTGCCGAAACCGTCATCCGCATGGCCGAACGCATCCGCCGGCGCGGCATGAACGGAAGCCTCCAGTCCAACGGCACGCTCTTCCGGCCATCGCATTATGAGCGCCTCATTTTGGCCGGTTGGCGAAACATCATCGTGAGCCTCGACGGCCCTGATGAACAACTGAACGACGCTGTCAGAAGCCCGGGAAGCTTTCAAAAAGCAACCGCCGCCATGCGACTGCTCACTGAAATGAAGCGGGCGCAAGCAGCGAGCCTTCCGCGGCTCTCGCTCAACGTCACGCTGACGTCCCCGCTGGTCGATCGCCTCTCCGACCTCGTCGCGCTCGCCATCGACCTTGGTTGCGAGGGCGACGTCAACCTCTCCGAGCTCGTCGTGTTGGGCGACGACACCCGCTGCCTCGCCCTCACCGATGCCGACCGCGCACACCTGACAAGCCGCGTCGACGCCGTGCTGGCCGGCCGGCCTCACCTGCCCTTCGCCACCAACCTCGGCATCTTCACGCGCGACGGCGGCAAGCCCACCGGCATGAGCGCCGCCGATTTCCGCGACGCGAACGGCACGCTCGAACGCGCCGCATGTTACGAGCCCTGGTTGAGTATCGCCGTTCTGCCCGACGGCCGTTCCGGCCCGTGCTGCGCCATGTGGGCCCCCGACGCCGACAGTCTCGCCGACAAATCGTTCCAGGAAGTGTGGCGCGGCAAATACCTCGAAGGTGTGCGTGCGCAAATCCGCGAAGGCAAAGCGCCCGTCTACTGCCGCAACTGCCCATCGATCCTCGGCGGCCACATCCGCGAACAGCGGCGCGTGTACCGCGAGCGCGTCGAGTGGCTCGAAGGCGGACACGCCCGCCGCGCCATCTTCCTCGCGCAAAAAGCCTGGCGAAGCGCCCGAACGCACGGCATGAGAGGCATGGTGCGCCGCGGCGTCGAGTGGCTCAAGATCAAGTTCGCCGAAAAAGCCCACCCGCGCGACTAGCACCTCCTACGACCACCGCTTCAGCGGGTGCGCCCGTTCCGCCAAGGGCAGCGCCACGCGCTGGTCCTGCACGTACGACTCGTAAACGGCCTGCACCATCTCCTGCGCCTGACGCCCGTCATGCAGGCTCACGCTCGGACGCCGCCCCTCCCGCACCGCAACGAGCATGTCGTCAATAATCGGCGAGTACCGCATCTCCGGTTTCGGCGTCAGCGTGTCTTCCGGGCAGCCGGGCACGGGTTCCCACTCGAGCGGCGCGCCTTTCGGCGCGACGCCTTTTGGCGCCCACGCCGGCGAATCGAGCAACCCCGCCACCACCGCGTCGTTCATGCGCAGCGTCACCACGCCTTTCGACCCATGGATGTCCAGCCCCCACCGGCCGCCATTGCCGTCCGGATTGCGCGTGGTCGCGAAATAGCCCGTGATGCCCTTGCCGAACCCGAACATCGCGTTGATCCTGTCGCCCACGATGGGTCCCAGCGGTTCTGTCGCCTCTTTAACGTCCCCTGGCGCCGCTGGCCGCCCATCGACTGTGATATCCGCCGTGCACCACGCCGCGTCGCCCAGGAAATAGCGCATCGCATCAAAGATATGCACGCCCAGCACCAGCAGGTCTTCGCCGCCCGCCCGGTGGTCTTCCTTACCACGGCCCCGCAATTCGAGCACGTCTCCGATCAGTCCCTCCTCCATCACCATCCGCCGCACGTGCTCCACCACCGGCGTCACCCGAAAGTTGAACGCGATGCCCCAGGCCAGCCGCTTCTTTTCCACGGCTGCCACCATCTCGTCCGCCTCCGCCAAATCCGTCGCCAACGGTTTCTCCAGCAGCCCGTGCACTCCGATCTCCGCCGCCGCCAGCACGTACTCCCGATGACGCGTTGTCCAACGCGGGCCGACCGCCACCAAATCCGGTTTCTCCGTCTCGAGCATCTCGCGCCAATCCGCGTACTGCCGCATCGTCTTCGCTTGCGCCGCGTTCTTCGCACGCCCCGCCTCATCCGGATCCGCCAGCGCCACCACCTCGATATCGTCCCGGTATCCCCACACCAGGTGAAGGCTGTGCCCATACCCGCCGTGCTGGGTATCCCCGATCACGCATGCCCGCAATTTCCGCCCTTCCTGCGCCCCCGCACCCAACCCTAACGCCGATTCCGCCGCGGCTCCCAAAAACAATCGCCGGCTCATAAGCATCTCATCGCCTCCGCTGGTTGCCTCGCTTTGTGCTGCCCCTTTGCGTCCTCCGTGTCCGCTCACCATACCACTCAATCCCCTTCCACACAATCCCGCCCCTTTGCACCCTCGCTGATCCCCAGTTCTCGGAAGTAATTGCAGTGAGCGGTTGTATAAATACATTCTGTAGAAAAACCCGGGGCCCGGGAAGCCGCCCGTCGCGCAAGTTGTGCCAGCAACTTCAAACAGTGCGGGCTCGTTTTCAAAATGTACGCCAACGAGTCCAAAGGGCAGAAGTTCCCGCCGAACCGCTACGCGGCTTACGACTGCGACTTGCCGACGGCCACCTGCACAAACCGGACCGACTTCGACTTCATGTTCCAGGGGAACTGCGTGTACGCCGAGTATCTGACCGAAGTAAAAATCCTGCTGTGCCCCTTGGACGGAAGCTGGGATTATGACTTTGAGCGGTTCCACTGCGAATGGGACACCACACAGCCTTGCCCGTGCCGGTGGAATTCGCGCTCCTACAACTACTGCGGCTTCTTGATGCTGCCGGAAACGCTCCTTCTGGACCCCGCGAACATGAATGCGCCTGTTCCCAGCTATAGCATGTTCAAGACCGGGGCGATGATCGCACTGGCTACAATTGGAGTTGAAAAAGCAACTGTTGCTTTACAGCAAGCTGGTTGACAATGATGTGTCCATGGAAGCAGACGGGACCTTGTACCGCTTGAGGGAAGGCATCGAGCGATTCCTGATTACGGACATCAACAACCCCGCCGTCTCTGCGCAAGCTCAGAACACTATCCCCGTGTACTGGGATGAAGTCAGCACGGAAGTGGCTGAATTCAACCACGTGCCGGGCGGCTCAAACGTACTCTTCCTGGATGGCCACGTCGAGTTCATCAAGTATCCTGGCGACTGGCCCGTTTGCACAATGGCAGCTGCTATCACCGGAGACACAATCTTGGAATAACTTGTTTGTTAAAGCGCACCGGAAGCCCGGGCTTCCGGTGCGTTTTTTATTTGTGCAGCAGCAACTAAGTGGGCCACTTCATAAATTCGCTAACGTATTCATGCCGCAAAAAGCGGGGACAGACACGATTTTCAAACTGCCGAAAATCGAGTCAGTCCCCGTTTT
>Ga0315285_10003929_pt1 | contig 15434 bp, 12 predicted proteins | sample YL17G09_36_MG_FD_203698 | JGI IMG/M metagenome (GOLD analysis project Ga0315285, IMG submission 203698) | Sediment microbial communities from Yellowstone Lake, YNP, Wyoming, USA - YL17G09_36 | ecosystem: Environmental > Aquatic > Freshwater > Lake > Sediment | place: USA: Wyoming | collected...
GCGGTTGCCATGCCGACAGCTCCGTCACAGTCTCAACCTCGCGGCACCAGACTTGAGAGACGGCCTTGAAGTAGACACGTCCCACGCGTGTTTCTGCCCGCAGAACCCGGCCAACGAAGCGGCTTGTCACCGGTTCTGGGCGAGACGTGAGAGTGATGCCATGCGCCCCCAGTTGCTCCCGCACCCAGATCTCGGCGGCCGGCAGCCATCCGCTTCGCAGCCACGGGACAATGCCACTGCCAACACACAACTGCTGGCTGGCGGTATGACCCTCCACCAGAGATCGCTCAAAGGCATCTGCGAGGTGCGAGTTCACCTCACTTGGATCGAACCACTGCCAGGGAGGCCCGACCTTGACATCCTCGGCGAGTTCGAACGCGGCGAGCAGCGCGGGCCTCCCCGTTGTCTCAACCTCCATCGCGTAGACAGGATAGGTCTCAAGACCTAGTCTGGCCTTCACGATCCCGCGCATAGCCGACGTGTTCCATGTGTCTGCCGCCCCCGGGTCCTCAATGCTGACACGCGGAAGCTCCCAGCCGTGGCCAGCACGGCGCACCAGGATTCGCCCGTCGCATACGTCAGTCAGGATGCAGCAAAGCTGCTTCACGCCAACAGTGACCTCGGACTCGGAGATACTACCATAGGGCACCAACGCGTGCCACCGCTGTGCCAGCCCCAGCCAGCGAGCTTCTCCTCCAGAGCAGGGCTCGGTGCGATTATTGGGCCTTTGGCGTCCCACCGGACACACTCGATGCAGCGTGCACGCCTACTCGCTCCTTCCTGAACCGCCGCTGCAGCTCCGCTGGGGATCGCTTCAGCAGGTCAGGCGAGATATGCCCCATCTTCTTCTCCTCGCTCGTCGCCAGCCGCTCCTCCTGACGGCCGGCGGACAAGTCCACGAACGGCGTGAGCATGTGCACACAGTTGGGGTCAGACGGAGGGCCGCCTCCGATGGCGCTGATCTGCCAGTGTACGGCCGCGGCTCCTCGCCGATGCTCACGATGGCTCTGCAGCATCACGCGCGTGGAGCAGGACGCGAGGTCCTGCCCTACGAACTGATCGGCGAGTAGGCGGGAGCGAGGTTCATGGCTCGTGCACATGCGGCCAGGACAGGAGCTTGCTCCTGTCCAACGGGGACCTGGGCCGCATTTTGCCTTGGCGGTAGCGCGCACCCGCGCTGGCACGCGTCACAGCGAGATCGGATACCGGCCGTGCCTGAAGACCGTTTCTCGCATCGCGTTGAAGTTCGCCAGGGGCACGTACTCGGTGACCGAGTTAGCGGAGCCGAGACAGTAGCCGCCGCCGGGCGCGATGGTGCGGAGGCGTTCCTTGGCTTCGGCCTCCACCTCGGCCGGTGTGCCGCGGGTGAGCGTGTAACCGAGGTCTAGATTTCCCATCAGGCAGAGGCGCTTCCCGTACTCCCGCTTGAGCCACACGATGTCCATCGCCTTGGGCTCGATCGGGTGCAGCGCGGTGAAGCCGCAGTCCACGATGTCGGGCAGCACGTCCATGATGTTCCCGTCCGAGTGGTAGATGAAGGGCAGGCCGCGCTGGGCGCAGTCCTCTCCCATGCGGCGGAACCAGGGGAACAGATGCTGACGCAGCAGGCGCGGATCCACCATCAGCCCGGTCGAGTGGGCGATGTCATCCGGCATCCAGACCGCGCCCACATGATCATGGGAGACCAGCCGCCGGAAGATGCGGTACTGGAGATCGCCGATCCGCTCGAACATGGCCGCCACCAGGCCTGGGTCTTCTCGCAGCGCATAGGAGAAGGTCTCGAATCCCATCATGATCCAGAGCGGGGTGAAGATCCATCCCTGGTAAGGCACGACCTTCATGCCTGGCGGAAGCAGGGCGCCGATCTGGTCCCACGCGGAGTAGTCGAAGTCGTCCGGCTCGGGCCACTGGAAGCGGTCAAAATCCTGCCGAGAGGCGATCAGCCCGCGGTGCTCCTCGGCCCAGGCGCGCTCCTTGTACCCGTCGCCGTAAAGGCCGTAGTGGCCTCGCTTCCAGTGAAGGGCACGGGAGACGCGGTCGCCGAGCTGCCTGGCGGTATCGGAGCTGAAGCCCATGGCGAACATGAGCCGGATGCCGCAGGGCAATGGCACGTAGTCATAGCCGGCCGTCACCCAGAACTCCACTTCGTCGGCCAGGGTCTTGATCGGCCGGCCGAGGAAGGCCGTCTTCACCTCGACATCAATGCCTCCCTCGGCCAGGGGCACGCGGTCGGGCTCGCCCTGGCAAAGGAGGGCGGTGCGGAACCTTGTGAAGTCAGGGGTCGGCTTCATGGTCGTTCTCTCACGTTGGCGATGTAGTCCACGCAGTACCTCTCGAATGCGTACAACTCCTCGTCTGGTCCTTGGTTGTCGGCGACTCCGCTGCGGTACTTCTCCAGCGCGTTCCCGACCATCCCATGCCACCTCGGAGCGAGGGCCGCGAGCGCCCAATCGCCGGCGGCCTGCTTCGAGCACAGCGAGCGATTGGCGAACGCGTAGGCAACGCGACAGAGCATCAGCGCGGGGTTCTTGAAGTGAGGCAGGATGTTCGGGAGGAGGTGGTCGAGGGCCTGAGCGAGGAGCGGCCAGGGCACAGGACGCATCACCTCGCGCGCCGGTCTCCCGACCAGCGCCATGTCGCAGTCCAGCACCTCCTGCCTGACCAACAGAAAGTCGCGCGATCCCTCCGGCGAGCGGATGGGCCGGGCCCCCAGCCCCGGCTTGATCGTGAAGTCTACAGGCGTTGGGGTGCTATCGAGAGCGATCTGCCCTTTGGTCACGAAGACCGCATCGGCCGGGATCCGAATCTGGTCATGCGCCAGGCAGATTCGCCGAAGAGCATCGTCGCGGCATGGGCCCTCACTCACCACCAGCACGTCAACATCGCTGGTGCGCGGGTGAAAGCAGCCTCGGGCGAGCGAGCCGTAGAGGTAGACGCTGACGAGTTCTCCACCCAGGATCTCAGCGATGCTCTCCGCGTAGCCGGTGACGGCCTGCCTAACGTCATCGGTGCAAAGGAGTCGCGCGATGATCGCCTCGCGGACTCGGGGGGAGCGAAGCACGTCACTCATGCTGCGCCCCTGGTTCGATCTCCGCGCTCACCACTCGTATCTCGTAACCTCCCTCCGGCCTCACGTTCGCTGACCGACAGGTGGCGCACCGGAGGTCGAGGGGCAGGAAGTGATCCACCTCGCCGGCCGCGGGGCTAGCCTCGCTCTCGCGGCCACAATCCAGGCAGCGCACGCGGCCCGGGAGCAGCGTGACCTTTACCGCCAGCCCGGGCGAGCCCTCCCGCTCGGCCAGCATCTTGATCCAGAAGGTGAGCTGCTCCTCCTCGAGCAGGTTGAGCGCGCCGATCTCGAGCGTGACCGCCTGCACGCGGCTCGCCTTGTGTTCGGCCGCGGCCCTGGCAACGCTCTTCCAGATCTGCGAGGCGATGGACAGCTCGTGCAAGGGCAGCCCCCGCTCAGGCCAGCTTCAGGGTCTGCAGCACCTGGTCAACGCCCTCACCGGACAGGCAGTTGGTCTGAACCACGGGCAGCCCGGGCCGCATCGCCGCCAGGTCGGAGAGCGGGCGCGCCAGATCAACCTTCACGGCCCTCGCGATGTCTATCTTGTTCAGCGCCACCAGGTCGGCGGAGCGGAACATCGCGGGATGCTTCTCCACCACGTGCGTGCCCTCACTGGCCGAGACCACCACCACGCGCGCCTCGACCCCCAGCGCGAAGTACGAGGGACAGATCAGGTTGCCGACGTTCTCGATGAACAGAATCGCGATCTCCGGATCGCTCATCTTCTGGAGAGCCTGGTGCACCAGCCGCGCGTCGAGGTGACACATGCCGCCCGTGTTGATCTGGAGCACCTGCCGCGCGCCTTTGCCTGTCACCCGTTCCGCGTCATAGGTGGTGGCCACGTCCCCCGCGATCACGCCCACCCCATGCTTGCCGCTCAGCCGTTCCACCATGGCGGCGATCAGCGAAGTCTTGCCCGAACCCACAGAGCCGGCGACATCGAAGGCCCGTATGCCGCGCGCGTGCAGCAGCTGCCGGTTCTGCTCGGCGATGGCCTCCTGCTCGGCCCGGATATCCTCGCCGATCTCGATCTCGACACTGCCCGCTTCCGTCGTCTCGAAAAGCCTCATGCCGTTCTCCCATTCGTGATTCTTCGGCGAGAGCGGCCCCGGTCCTGGCAGGTACGAGCGTGAGCGCCCCCGAATCGCGACGACAGGTGTCTGTGCTCGGGGCTCGCCGTTCGGCAGGCCTGCCCTGAGCAAGGTCGAAGGGAGCTTGCTCCTGCCCCGTTCTGGACGGGCCGTGCGGGCGTTGTTGGGAATCCTAAGCGGGAAGGAGCAGTGAAGTGTCCACAACCTCACGCCGCTTTGCGATCGGGACCGCAGTCGTCTTGAGCGCAGTTGCGGTCCCCATCCTCGCCGTCCTCCTCGGCAGCCGCTCCGGGGCCGCGGCGGGACAGCAGGCAAAGGCACATGGACCGATGATCGGGAACTGCCCCGTGTTTCCCGCCGATAGCCCCTGGAACACGGACATCTCGAAGTACCCGGTGCATCCCAACTCGGCCGCATTCATCAACAGCACCGGGCCGGAGAAGCCCCTGCACCCCGACTTCGGGCCTCCCTACCAGGGGGCGCCGAGCGGGATTCCATACGTGATCATCCACAAGAACCAGCGCAAGGTGCCGGTCACGTTCGAGTACGCGGATGAGAGCGACGCCGGCCCCTACCCCATCCCGGACAACGCGCCCATCGAGGGCGGCCCGAAGTCCGATGGCGACCGCCACGTGCTGGCGGTGGACGTAGACAACGAGAAGCTCTACGAGATCTATCGCGCGTTCAAGGCGGAGACCGGCTGGCGAGCCGGCTCGGGCGCGATCTTCGACCTACGGTCGAACAAGCTGCGTCCGCTGGGCTGGACCTCATGTGACGCGGCGGGTCTGCCGATCTTCCCCGGACTGGTCAGGTACGACGAGGTGATCGAGAAGGGTGAGATTCTCCACGCCGTTCGCTTCACGGTGAGGCGAACCCAGCGCGGCTACATCCTTCCCGCGACTCACTTCGCCAGCCGCAGCAGCGACCCCAATCTCCCGCCGATGGGCCTCCGCCTCCGCCTCAATGCCGGCTACGACATCTCCGGCTTCCCGAAGGAGGCACGCGTCATTCTGACCGCGCTCAAGAAGTACGGCATGATCCTGGCCGACAATGGCGGCGACTGGTTCATCACCGGCGCTCCCGATGACCGCTGGGACAACGAGGCCCTCCAGACCCTCCGCCGCGTCAAGGGCAGCGACTTCGAGGCCGTGGGCACAGGCCCCACTCACACTGGTTGACTGCGCCCGTCGCCGTCGGCTGCGCCGCCCACGAATCCCTACGCGCCGGGGGCAAGCCGATCGAGATCGCGCGGCCGGCGGTCTAGCCACCTCACCGCCCGGCCTATCGGCACCGGCCCACCGTTTCACCTGCGCAGCGTCCACGTGCTGACGCCGTTCGTGGACTTGTCCGCCGGCCGTCAGGAGGAGCGGGTGGCGACCGAGGAGGAGAGGAAGCGCGGGATCATCTCGCCCGAGCCACTGAATCGGACGCCAGGGGAGTTGCAGCGGAGGTACACGAAAAAGCGCTGAGCATAGCAGTGGGACACGTGCGGACTCACGTATCGCGCGGATGCTTCCGCAGTCCAACATGCGGACAGACGTGGCTTAAGGGGTTGGCCGAGCAGGATGCCAGCGGTCGGCGTCCGGTTGCCGAAGAGAGGATGTCGGTCGCCGACGCTGAATCAGGTTGCCCCGAGTGCACGGACCGACCGACGGGCGGCACCTATCCGACTGAAGGAGGCCCATCGCCATGACGAACGGCTGGCGGCATCCAAGCATCGCTGCTGTTGTGATAGCCATATCACTGACCTGCTCGTCATCAGAGGCGCAGGTGGTCCGGCAGATCGCGCAGAGAGCCCTATCATCTGTGGTGCTGCTCGTGATGGCAGACCCAAGCGGACAGCCCGTGGCGCTGGGCAGCGGGTTCTTCGTTAGGCAGGGCGTTGTCGCCACTAATTACCACGTCATTGAGGGTGCCGCGAGCGGCTACGCAAAGGGGGTCGGCCAGCAGGCGAAGCACGACATCCTTGGCGTCGTCGCCGCCGATGGGGAGCGCGACCTGGCGTTGCTGTCAGTTGCTGAGCAGACGTCAAAAGCGCTTCCTCTGGGGGACAGCACGAAAGCGGCGGTGGGTGACAAAGTCTACGCCGTGGGGAATCCGCGCGGGCTCGAGGGCACCTTCTCAGAGGGCATCATCAGCGGAATCCGACAGATCGGCCCGGATACAGTGCTGCAGATCACAGCACCAATCTCGCCGGGCAGCAGTGGCGGGCCTGTGCTTGACAGCGAAGGCAAAGCGATCGGCGTTGCCACAGCGACGTACAGTGGTGGACAGAATCTGAATTTCGCCATCCCTGCCAGTTACCTCACCCCAATGCTCGCCAACACTCATCCAGTGAGGCCGCTGTCGGCGGCCAGCGCCGCGAAGCGCGAGTCGGTATTCGGTGGGCTGGGCGGACGCAGCACCGATGGCGTTGTGGGCGCTCAGCTTACGTGGAAGTACGACCTCATACAACCAGGCGACTACGCATTCTCCCTCCGGAACCAGCTGCGAACGCCGGTGCGGAAGGTCTACTGTCTTGTCATCTTCTACGACAGCGTCGGACAGCCAATAGACGTCGACGCGATCGAGCGCGACGATGTCATCCCCCCTGGACTCGCCAAGAGGGTGACGAGCCGCGTGGACAGTAGCGTGCAGCAACTAACCACGCCATCGAAGGGTTCGACGCCCGATACGAGAGTCGAGTTCCGAGTTCTGGACTTCCAGGTAGTGGATTGATCGACACCGGTGCTGGGGCGCAGCTGCAGGTCCGGCGACGGCGCATCCGGAGCGCGACTTCGTGCGAGTAGAGACAGGACAGTGTGGTGATGGAAGGATTCGGTGCCATATCGGTCGTTGGCTACGACCCTGGCGGTGACGGAAAGCACGGCATCGCGTACCTACGGGTCACGCGAGGCCGCGTCGAGGGGGTGCCTGTCGTTGTCACCGTTGGGACCACCGAGGCTGCCATTCAGTGGGTGCAGACCCATGGGGTCTTGGGGGCGGTCGGCATAGACACGCTCACAGCATGGTGCACGGGTCCGCAGGGCCTGAGGCCGGCAGACCGCTACCTTAGAGAAGCGTACCCCGCAGTGCGAGCCAGCGTTCTGTCGCCCAATTCCCTCTACGGCGCAATGGTCGCGAACGGGATATGTCTGGCCCGGGCGCTAAGGGAGAGACTGGCGGATGTGGTCATCTCGGAAACGCACCCCAAGGTGCTGTACTACGCGCTCGCGGGCGAACGCTATGACTATACACAGCGCCACATGCGAATGGACCAGTGGCTCGGCGGGTTGCTGGGAACACCGATCGCAACCGATGATGAGCACCAGTGGGACGCCTTGATCTCGGCATGGGCCGCTGCACAGGGCCTCCTCGGCACGTGGCCTATCGATCTTCACGCGCTGCCGCCAGGTCAAGGGGAGCGGCTGGTGATGCCGACGGGACTAACCCGCTATTACTGGCCGCCTGCTGGGTTCCAATCTTGTGTCGTCTTGGACGCGGACGCCGGCGGCGCAGCCGGTATTGGCATGTGACCCGGGTGCGATAGCATAGACCCGTAGCTGCATACCGCCTGCCGGCGTCCGACGATGAGGCGGGCAAGTCGCAGGCCGAGGCGATACTCGGCAGTTCCGCCGCGGGGCGTGAAACCGAGCCGCCGTCGCCGAGGCTATGGCGGCCGAAAGGGAGAGGCGATTCGCGGCAACGGCCGGACTGACGCCAGGCTGGCCGTGAGCGATGACATCCTGACCAGCCTGGCCGGCGGTCTAGCCACTGAGCGGTCGGAGGTCGGAGTCCGGTTCTGCCGCAGGTGTCGCCGGCGACTCGGGCGCGGGCGCCTTCTCCGGCACGCCCATGTCACGGAGCCGTTCCTGGGCCAGCGCCCGCCAGTTGCTGTAGGGGTAAGCGTCGAGCAGCTTCCGGTAGCACTCGGCGGCGCGCTCGTAGTCGCCGAGCGAGGTGCGGGCGATCTCGGCCGCGCGCATCAGCGCGGTCTCGGCGCGGTCGCCCTCCGGCCGCTCTACCACGGTCTTCCGGAACAGCCCGAAGGCGCGCTTCGCGCTTCCGGCCTCTTCCAGGGCGCAGGCCAGGTCGAACTCCTGATCGGGCGTCAGGCCCGTGACCAGGCCGTACTCGACCACCGCCGCATAGGCCTTTGCCGCCTCCTGCACGCGATGCTGTTTCAGGAAGAGGAAGACCGCCTTCTCGTATGCTTCCTTGGCCTTGTTCAGACGGGCGCTCATCTCGTAATCGCGGCCCAGCGCATACCACGCGTCGGCGTCCTCCGGCGATTGCATGACCATCTGCTGGAGCTCGCCGGCTTGCTGGTAGGCGTCGGTCTGATCCAGCACGGGGATCCGCCCGGAGACCAGATCGGCGCGGGGGACTCTCTTGTTGAGGCGCAGGAGTAGGGCGCCCGCCAGCCCGGCTGCGAATCCGCCGACATGCGCCCAGTGCGCCACTCCCCCGGAGGCGGCGATGGCGGATTGCACCATGCCCTGGAGCAGCTCCCACCCCACCCAGAGGCCGATGAACAGCGGGGCGCCCAACTCGGCCACATCCATGCGAAATGTCAGCATCCACCAGAGGAAATACCAGACGCGTACCTTGGTGCGCGTGAAGCAGACCGCCGCCAGCCCCATGATCCCCGCGATGGCGCCGGACGCGCCCAGCCTGGGCACGCTCCAGTCCGCGGGCGATCCGAACGTGCCCATGAGCGCGTCGAGGCCGGTCGCTCCCACCGCGCCCGCCAAGTAGAACAGAGCGAAGAGCCCGGGGCCCAGGACGTCTTCGGCGATGGTGCCGAAGAGCCAGAGGAAGAGCATGTTGCCGCCGAGGTGCAGGAGGCCCGCATGCATGAACAGCGAGGCCAGCCAGGCGAACAGGCTGGGGTGCGCGGGGACGAATCCAGTCGGCAGCGAGCCGGGGGCGGCCGACTGCACGATGAACACGATGACATTGGCGACCAGCAGCCCATAGGTCAGGTAGGGCGTCCGCCAACACGGTCGCGTCGTCCCCAACGGGAGGAAGAAGAACACGTCAGCGCTCTCCTGCGCCCGAGTTCCGCCGCGACATGCTCACGACCATCTATACCGCCAAATGGGCCGGGATTCCGTCGCGCATCCTGGCGAGTGGGGCTGCTAGTGGGCTGCCCCGCGGTACTGCGCCACGAGCGGGCCCGCCTGGAGGGCGGGCTGCTGCGATTCGAAAGTCGGGCGGCGGCCGAGATAGAGAATGCCGATGGGTATCTCATCTCCCCACTGGTAGGCCAGCTCCAACGCCTTCGCCCGGTCGAACGGGTCGTGGGCATCGGCTATCGCCTTCACCCGTTCCCGGTACCACTGATAGGTGTTCAGACGGTTGTAGGTGGGGCAGGGCTGGAGGATGTCGAGCAGTGCGAATCCGCCCCGGTGCCGCAGCGCGGCCACGATCATTGATTGCAGGTGCCTGGCGTCTCCGGCGAAGGAGCGCGCCACGAACGAGCAGTCCTGCACGATGGCGATGGCCAGCGGATTGAGCGGCGCGCTCGCCACCCCGTGAGTCTGCACCGGCGTCACAAACCCTAGGTCCGAGGTGGGTGAGGCCTGACCCTTGGTGAGACCGTAGACCTGGTTATTGTGGACGAAGACCTTGATTCCGATGTTGCGCCTGATGCTGTGAATCAGGTGGTTGCCGCCCTCTCCGTAGACATCGCCGTCTCCGCTGGTGACCACCACCTCGAGCTCGTGATTCGCAAGCCTGATTCCCGTGGCAGCCGGCAGCGCGCGCCCGTGGAGGCCGTTGAAGACGTTGGCGGCGGTGTAATGCGGCAGCTTGGCGGCCTGCCCTATGCCCGACACCAGCACCAGCTTGCGCCGATCCAGCCCGACCTCCTCAATCGCCTTGTCCAGGCTTCTCAGGATGAGGAAGTCGCCGCACCCTGGGCACCAGGCGACATCGCGGTCGAAGTAGAGCTTGCTCATGGGCGCGCCCTCCGCGCGATCTCCTCGCCGGTGAATGGCAGCCCGTCGTAGCGAAGCATCAGCTCGCACTCGCCGAGCAGGCCGCGCTCGCGTAACAGGGAGGCGAACTGCCCGGTGGCATTGCCCTCAACGACGGTCACTCTCCGCACGTTCTGTAACGCAAGAGCGGATCGCGCCGCGTCTACTTGGATGGGCCATACCTGCGCGAAGTGCAGCATCGCGGCCTGCTCGCCCTGAGCGTTCAGCAGGCCAACCGCCTCACGGCACGGCCCATAGGTCGAACCCCAGGCGACCAGCAGGTGCACGGCCTCTCTGGGCCCGTACCATTCCGGCGGCAGCGCCTCGGCCGTCATCCCGGCGAGCTTGGCCAGCCGCTTCTCCTGCATCCGGGCGCGCACGCGCAGGTCCTCGGTGATGTGCCCGTCCTCGTCGTGCTCATCCGAGTCCGCCACCACGTAGGCATCGCCACCGGGCAGCGCCCGCGGCGACACCCCGTCTGGTGTGACGGCATACCGGAGGTAGCCGGCGTCTGGATGCTCGACGATATGCAGGTCTACGGGCCGCGCACCGCGGTCGAGCGGCTCCATGTTCGTGCGCATGTCGGCGAGGAACTGGTCGGTCAGCATGATCACGGGAGTCTGGTACCTGTGCGCGGTCTCGAGCGCGCGCCGGGTGATCTCGTAGGCCTGTCTCGGCGTGCCTGGGGCGTAGACCGCCTTCGCGAACTCGCCATGCCCGGCGTTGATCGCGAACTTCAGGTCCTGCTGCGCGGTGCGCGTGGGAAGGCCGGTGGCAGGCCCGGGCCGCTGGCCCAGCATGATGAAGGCCGGCAGCTCCAGCATCCCGGCGAGCGCCACCCCTTCCACCATGAGTGCGAAGCCGCCGCCGCTGGTCACGGTCATCGCGGGCACGCCCGCGTAGGTCGCACCGCAGACCATGTTGATCGCCGCGATCTCGTCTTCGGCCTGCTCCACCACAATGCCGAACTCGTCGGCGACGGTCGCCAGGTAGGTGAAGACCCCGGTGGAGGGAGTCATCGGGTAAGCCGCGACGAGCTTCACACCGGCGACGGCCGCGCCCAGGCCGATCGCCTCGCTGCCGGAGCAGACGAAGCCGGACGCTCCCACTCCCTGCGGCGGCAGCACGGCCCCCGTGTAGGGCGCTGCCAGCTCGGCCCCTCGCTGCGCGCACTTGAGGTTGGCCTGCACCACCTCCTCGCCCTTGCGCCTGAACCGGGTCTCGAGGTGTGAGTACAGGTTAGCGACGGGGTAGCCGAGCAGCGCGAAGACGGCGCCGGCCGCCACCACGTTCGCCATCACCGCCTCTCCGGTCAGCTCCTTCGCCTCCTTCGCCAGCTCGATGGCGACGGTGCCGCGCTGAGGCGGCCCGTTGAGGAGCACGAGCGCCCACTCATCCAACTGGGTCCGAAGGAAGTCAAGCGCTTCCGGGGCAAGCAGGACCACCAGGTTGGGCTTCTCTCTGCCAGAGAAGAGCTCCCCCTCGCCGATCCTGATGTCCATCCAGTTCAGCCCACCCCGGATACGCGACATGTAGGTCTCGGTGGTGAAGACATGGAGCCCCATCCCCGCGAGCGCGCTCGTCAGCAGGCTGCCGATGGTCTCGATGCCTTGCCCGGCCGCTCCTGCCACTCTGATGCTGAGGTCCATGTCAGCCGCCGCCTCCGACGAAGGGGCCCTTCACCTGCCCTCGGTGATGCCGGGCCAGCTATCAGTGCGAAACGGTGAGGCCGGCAGGCCTTCCCGGTTGTAGAGATTGCATACCGGGTTGTCGGCCCAGGCGTAGCGCACGGCCACCGGCTTGGGCACCTTCGGGCTGGAGACGAGCACGGTGTCGCCAGCTATCTCCGCATAGGCCCACACGAACCTGCGGTCATCTCCAGCGATGGCGAAACCCTCCGGGGCTCCGCGCCCGGCCGTGATCAGCCCGCCGCCGGTCTGTGTGAAGCGCAGCCGGATCTTGTCGCCCTCGATCGCCATGGACTGGTAGATGGGCCCGGAGTAGACGAGGTCGCGGCCATAGGCGATGGCTTCTGCGGCCAGCCCCAGCCGACGGCCGACCTCCTGCTTGTTCCTGGGGTGGATGTCGTCGGTCTCCCCGATGTCTATCGTGACCGCCATCCCGGTTCGCGGCAACGACAGCGTCATCAGCTGGGCCTCCCGGAGCTCGGCCCAGTTGCTCTCCTTCGGATCGGGGAGGGCTGGGGTGAAGTTGGCGAGTTGCACGAACAGGAACGGCAGATCGCGCTGCCCCCAGGCGCGCCGCCAGCCCTGGATCATCACCGGGAGGAGCTTGCGGTAGCGGTAGGCCTCCCACGCGTTCGCCTCGCCCTGATACCAGATCACGCCCTTGATCGCGTAGGGGGTCAAAGGCGCGACCATCGCGTTGTAGATGCTGGTGGCGAGGCTGGGGCCGCCATCCCAGGTGAGAATGCGGGGATCGAGCGGCAGCACCGGCGGCAGTGGGACGGACTTACCCTCGGCCTTGGCCTTCTCGGCCGTCATCGCCCACTCTCTGATCGGCCCCGCGTTCCTGGCGAGGAACTCGCCGGCGAAATCCGTCAGGGACTTGTCTGCCCTCGCAACGATCGGCCTCAGCTCCGGATCGGACTCGAGCGTCCGGCGGTCCATCCATAGCTGGATGGCGGTGCCGCCCCAGGAGGAGTTGATGAGTCCAATGGGCGCGCCCAACGTGCGATGAAGCTCGCGGCCGAAGTAGTAGGCCACCGCCGAGAACTCTCGCCTGACCACCTGCGGACTGCACACGATCCAGCTTCCCTGGCAGTCGCTCTTTGGCTCGGTCGAGATGGCCAACTCGACGTTGAAGGTGCGAATCTCGGGATAGGTCGCCTGGGCGGCTTCCTGCTGCGGGTTCTGCGCGTTGCCCATGGTGAACTGCATGTTGGACTGGCCGGAGCACAGCCAGACCTCTCCCACCATCACGTTCTGCACCCTGATCGTGTTCCGGCCCGCCACGACCATCTCCAGCGGCCCGCCGGCCTTCATCGGGTCGAGCTTCAGTGACCACCGCCCAGCCGGGTCGGCCGTGGCCTGCCAGCGGTGCCCCGCGATCGTGACAGTGACCTCCTCGCCGGGGTCGGCCGTGCCCCAGACCGGCGCTCTCGCCCCCTGCTGGAGCACCATGTTATCGCTCAGGATCGCCGGCAGCTTTACCTCCGCGGCCGCGGGGGGAAGTGCCGCGAACGACCACGCGAGCAAGACACCGGCCAAGCACTTGCCGATATTCATCTGATAGCTCTCCTGATGGCTCCTCGAATCAGCTGCACTGACACGAAACCGTTCTCCGTTGCCCCTCAACTGGCGAGGGCGCCGGACCAGCACACCGCCGGGAGGTCGGCCATCGTCCTCAGCCCCGGCGCAGCGCTGACTACAGCCGGGATAGCATTGGCCAGAATGGCGCAGGTCGCGATGTCGCCATTCACCCCGCCCGGGAGGGTGCAGCGCAGTGGGGGATCGCCGTCCACGATCACCGTGTCCTGGACATCGTTCTCCCCCAGGCAGGCGCGGAACTCCAGGCGCATCCTCTCCTCACCGCGTACATAACCCAGGCCGATCTGGTGAACTCCTGCGACCAGACCCGGCCTCACCGTGATCTCCTGACTGCTCACTTCCCGCTCCGCGATCACAGGGCCGATCGCATCCTCCGTCCGGTCGAGCTGCCATCCCAGCCTGGCCGCGATCATCTGCATGGACTCGGTCAGCCCGACATGCCGCAGCGTCCCGGCCTTCTTCTTCTCCTCGAACTGCTCCCGCGTGAGTCCTGCACCAATCTTCTGCTGAAAGGGCAGGCGGCGGAAGCGCGCGTCCTGGTGCCGCAACACGGTGATCTTCTTCACACGGCGACAGATTCCGGTGAGAACGATCGGCAGCAGATCCATCAGAAACCCGGGATTCACTCCCGTGCCCAGGACCGAGACTCCTGCCTCTTTGGCCAGCCGATCAATCTCCGCGCTCGCCTCCGGCGCGGTCTGCCACGGGTAGCATAGCTCCTCGCAGCTCGACACGATGTTCGTCCTATGCTGCAAGAGCGCGGCCAGCTGTGGCTTCACCTCCGCCAGGCTCGACACCGTGGTCAGAACCGCGGCCTCGGCCGGGCCGCGCGCGAAAGCGGCCTCCAGGTCGTCCGTCACCACTACCCCGAGGAGTCGGCCCAGACCGGCCACCTCGCCCAGGTCCCTGCCCACCAGGTCCGGGTTCAGGTCCACCGCTCCCGCGATCGCGAGACCAGGCCTCTCAACCAGGAACGGCGTGAGTCTGCGGCCCAGTGCGCCCAAACCGACCTGCACCACACGCAGCTTGCTCCTCAAGGCCGTCCTCTCTCTGTCGGATTCGCCGTCTCTGTTCGCTGCCCGGCCGCTCTTACCTCCGCCGGGGCCGGGCCAAGCAGGCGCGGTGGACGGCCAACGAGAAGTCCTTGGCCATGCTCGTTCTCGCCATCGAATCGAGCTGCGATGAGACGGCCGCCGCGGTGGCGCGGGGGCCGGGCGAGCGCGGCGCCGAGATCCTCTCGACCGTGGTAGCCTCGCAGGACGACCTGCACGCGCACTTTGGGGGCATCGTGCCGGAGGTCGCATCCCGTCGTCATCTCGAGATGATCGTCCCGGTGATCCGGGAAGCTTTAGCGCGGGCCGGGGCGGGATGGGGCGATCTGGATGGGGTGGCAGTGACTAACGGCCCCGGCCTGATCGGCTCCCTGGTGGTGGGTGTCGCCGCGGCCAAGGCCCTGGCCGAGGCGCGTGCGCTTCCCATCGTCAGCGTACACCACCTCGAAGGCCATATCTACAGCGCCGCGATCGGCCAGCCGCTCCCCCTCCCCTGTGTGGCGCTGGTGGCGTCCGGCGGCCATAGCCACCTAGTGGTGGTACGCGAGCACGGCCGGTACGAGGTCCTCGGCCGCACCCGTGATGATGCGGCGGGGGAGGCCTTCGAGAAGGGGGCCCGCCTGCTCGGGCTCCCCTATCCCGGGGCTGCCCAACTCGCCGCCTTGGCCGATTCCGTCCGCGGTCGCGTCAGGCCGATGCCGCGCGCTCGCATTCCCGGCTCGTGGGATTTCAGCTTCAGCGGCGTAAAGGCCGAGCTGGCGCGGCGCGTCCGCCAGGCACCTGTGACCCAGGAAGAACGCGTTCGGCTCGCCGCGGCCTACCAGGAATCTATCGTCCAGTCCCTTACCGACCGAGCCACGCGCGCGGCCGAGGAGGTCGGCGGCTATCCCATCCTGCTGGTGGGAGGAGTCGCGCGCAACCAGCGGTTGCGCGCCGTGATGAAGGAGCGGGCTGCTCTGCTCGGCCTCGAC
>Ga0315285_10003930_pt1 | contig 15434 bp, 12 predicted proteins | sample YL17G09_36_MG_FD_203698 | JGI IMG/M metagenome (GOLD analysis project Ga0315285, IMG submission 203698) | Sediment microbial communities from Yellowstone Lake, YNP, Wyoming, USA - YL17G09_36 | ecosystem: Environmental > Aquatic > Freshwater > Lake > Sediment | place: USA: Wyoming | collected...
AGAGCTGTCGAGGATCTGGAGCCAACATGTCTCCGCTATCTGCGTGGCAGGTGTGGGCCGAGCGGAGGTCCTAGGGGGCCTTCTCGCGCGTCAGGCGGCGCTAGCCTGCACGCTGGCAACTGAACCTGGAGTATGGGCTGTCGACATCGGATACATCCTGCTAAGATGCATGGCTGAGACTCATGTTGCGATAGCATGGCTTAGCAGATTCGGGCAGGCCGAGCACTTTGACAAGTTCGTCGAGTACGGCCTAGGGCAGGACAAGCTCCTCTTGGAGCATCTGCGCTCCGTCACGCCTGAGCATGCCTCGAGTGGGTGGAAGGCGGGCCTACAGCAGTTTGAGGAGATGATCGCGCGGGAACGCTACCCCCATCTGCTCACAGTTGACCTTGGGCAGTCGCTCCCTAAGACAGTACGAGACATGGCCGAGGAGTGCGACTGTCGCCATATCTTCACGCTCAAGTATCAGCCATACAGCGGGAACGTCCACGGCACCTGGAATGCTCTACGACGCTACCATCTTGTGCCATGCGCAAATCCGTTACACGGAGGGCACCGCGTACCTCAGTTCCGATACCGCATGGGCGACTCCTGGCTTGCAGTGTCGGCCGTCCGCTTGCTGGACGAGACCTTCTCGTGCTGGGCTCAGGGAATCCCGCTCAACACAGGCGGATTAGCCTGTTGCCGCCGGTACCTGGCGGGGCTTCGACGTGACGATGGGAGCCCGCGGTAGAAGCCGACCCTAAGCGCATTTCGCGGCGGACAGTAAGCCGAGACGACGCGTACTGGCGTTATGTCCGGTAGCCACTGTCAGTGCCTGGGCAGGCTGATGCCCTTGGTGATGTCAGCCTTGGCGAACGCCCACCTCCGCTGAGAGTCCGCGAACTCCGAGTAGCGGGCGGTCATGATCGGGCTGCGATGGCCCATGGCGCGCATCAGCGCGGTGGTCGGCACTCCGGCCATCGCCGAGGTCAGGCCGAAGTAGTGACGCAGCCGGTGGGGCGTGACGAGCTTCGGGTTTGCCCCGGCCTTGGCCGCGACCCGCTTGAGGATCACGCGAACCGCGTCGGTCTTGACGCGTTCGCCGGCGGAGCGGGAATGCGGGTCCAGCTCCTCTCCTCTCACTGTCAGGCGGGACCACTGGTTCGGCCCCAGCGTCACGAACAGCGCCTCCTCCTCGCCTAGCTGAGGGCATGTCTCGGACCTGATCCGCAGCCACGAGGCCATGAGGCCGGCTACCTCCGGCTTGACCATCTCCTTCCCCTCGCACATGGTCAGCGGCAGATCCACGAACCTATGGAGTTTCTTGAATCATAGTAGTAGCCCATGATTCAAGAAACTCCTGGCGTTGCCGCTGAGCTCGGACATCCTGGCAGGGCTAGTCGTGGGGCGAACCTTGCTTGAAGGGGACCTAGCCAGTGGCGCGGCTATTGCGAAGTTGAGAATAGAGCTGGTCAAGCAGTTGCTTTCCGGTGCCGAGAATTGCGGTGTCGCGCCCTTCGCGACGCGCCTGAAAAAGGCGCCAACGGAGGCGTCGGTAGGGATGGGCCGACAGATAGTGCCTGAGTAACGTGTGATTTCGGATGCTTTCCATGATGCGTTCGGCATTGCCTGGAATTGCCCATGAGCCTGACACTGGCGCGGCGCTGGAAGGATTCCGGAGAAATAGCATGATGTTGCCGCCGTCCGCCGAGAGGCGTTCCTCCTCTACGACGAAACCGGCCCTCTCCGCCAGTTTTCGCAGGCTAACCGGGTTGAAATTGAACAGATGGGCCTCGTGAAACGTGTTGCTTGGTGACTGACATGTTGCCTCAACGTTCGGGACCTCGACGACGAGGACGCCTTGCGGTTTCAACAGGGCCTGCAGCTTGGCCAAGACAGAGTGGGGGTCCTCAGTATGCTCCAGCACGTGCCAAAGTGTTGCCACGTCAAACGTGTCGGGTGGAAGGGGTAGATCCTGGATGAAACCGACGTAGACGTCAAGCCCGTATTCGCGAATCGAGTACTCAGCATAGCCCTTGTTTGGTTCGACACCTCTCACATCATGCCCGAGCGACTGGAGCAGGTAGGCGAACTCGCCGCCACCCGTGCCGACGTCAAGAATGGTTCTTGGCTCCGAGAGCAGATGATCTATACAGCTAAGGCGCGATATGGAGCCTTGGCCGGCACGCAAGATGTGTTTCGGTTCCGGTTGGTATGTGCGTTTGTAGGCCAGGCGATAGTCTTCCTGGTAGAAATGGCGAGGATCGTAAGGCAGTGGGTCCGACCACACCAGGCCGCAGTGACGGCAGATCACCGTCCTCAGCGGTTTCCCCTTGCGGCCGCGGGTCGCCAGCGTGGATACCTCAGCACCGCCGCACAGATTGCACGGAATCGAGCATGGCTCTTGCTGTGGGGTGCTGCGTGCTGCTGATAGAAGCATTTTGCGAGAAGGGGAGGGAGAAGACAAGTTACACCTCCGATGCTCCTATCCCTGCATCTTTGCGCTGGCCCCTCCGCCGGCGGTAGCGTTCCCGGCGCGCCACCAGGGTGCGGATCTGCAAGGCCTTTCGCCGGGCTAGGATCTGTTCCCTGTGGCCGAAGCAAACGTCGCCAGGGTGCACGTTCTTGAGCGCCTCATGGCCGCACACTGTTGGGGTAAGCCACGAACCGGCCCATGGTCTCTCGCTGCTCTCTCGGCGCAGCGGGTGCGAGCAGCTCCACCTCCTCCTTGAGGGTGCGATGCATGCGTTCGATCTTGCCCTTCGTCCGGGAGTGGGGTGAGATTGCCCCCCTCCGCGAAGCGAAGCATACGAATCTCGAACTTTCACTACAGCGCCTTTCCTAACCTCAAACCTGCTCCCCCACCGCGCGCGGGCATGAAATGCGCCCGTACAGACCCGACGCTGCCGGCCGGCTGTTTCATAGCCCGCCTGCGGCGGGGTTATGAAACAGCTTGAGATGCGGACGGATTCGACAAATCCGCACCAAACAGAGAAAGGGAGGCCGGGAAGGCCGCCTTGGTGCGAAAACGCGGCCGAACAGGCAAACCCGTCCGCTGTTCGGCGAAAGTGCCGAATCGCCAGGACACGCCCACAAACGCCACAAAAAGCGAGAAGGCGCCCTTGTCCGAAAGCGCCTGAAAACGCAGAGAGCCGGTTCCACCTGAGAACGATGGCGGAGGAAGCGTTACTCAGCACCGAACTCTCTCCGCCATCGGACGACGTTTCGATGACAGCAACACTTGGACTAGGGAGTTGCGGTTGCCAACCCACGCTCCGTCTGGCTGCAAGCTCGCCGCTGCGTCGTTCCCCTGCTCCCGTCTCTCAGGCCGGCACAGCCACGTCCGCCCGGAAACCGGTATCACAAGCTTGTGCAACACCACAGCATCTCTGAGCGGCGGTACCCCGTAGCTAGCTCGCCAGCCGCGTTGAGCAAGATCGCCTCCGCTTCCGCGGCGAAGGCCTGGGCGTCTCGGAGCAGCTACGCCGGAAGTCGCATCCTTGGTCGTCGAGGACAGACGGCCATGCAGACGCCGCAGATCGTGGTCTCAACCCCTAGCCGTGCAGCGCGCTCCAGCGCTGCTTTCTGGCAGGCAAACGCGTCGTAGATCTCGTGCCGCGGCCGCCCTGCGCGCCAGCTCTCGCCAGTGATCGCCCTGCCCGGACAGGCCGTCCGGCAGGCGGTGCACTCACCGCACTCGCTCTCAGTGACGGCCTCGCCCACGCTGAGAGGAGCGTCGGTGAGCAGGCTGACCAGGCGGAGCGCGGGCCCAAACTGTGGCGTCACGAGCAAAGCTGACTTCCCTATCCACCCCAGACCAGCACGCGTGGCCGCCATCTTGTGCGAGAACGGGGCGGCCAGTGTCTCGCGGTCGATCTGCCCGAGTGTGGCGCAGTTGACTCGGACCGAGTGCCCCTCGGCACGCAACAGGTCCGCGACCTTCCTGGCGGTGGCGTCCAGGCGGCTGTTGAACTCGAGGTACTCCTGATAGTACCCTGGGGTCGGCATCTCGTCCGGGTCACCGAACACCTCTGGCGAGTGCCGGACCGCGAATACCACAGCGCGAGGCAGCTCGGCCAGGCCAGCCATCGAGGCGAACCCTACCAGCGACGCGCCCTCCCCCAAGGCCGTCTCCTCCACTCGTCGCGCGAGACCGATGTCACTCATCTCGTCTCCCCTCTGCTCCGCGGGTCCCGCGCCGTCGCCGTTGCGGGACATAGCAGTCCTGCACGGCCCCGCCAGCGGTCGAGCCAGTGACGCCAGTGCACGGTAACTTCGGTGAAGCCCATATACGGCATCTCCTGGTCTGTGAGCACGGGACGGGGTGCCCAAGCGAGGTGGCATTCCGCGCCAGCTGTCGCGTGCATTCTACGAGCCCGCCTGTGTAATGGCAACTTGTCAGTCGAGTCGATCAGGCTGACCCAACACCGAAACAGGGGTCTTCCCGAGCCGAGGGGCCCCCAGGCCGGCCTCAAGGGCGGTTGACGACTGCACGTGGCAGCAGCGGCGCCTGTGGGTGTCTTGCGGAAGGCGCGAATCTGTCCTCGGCGAAGGCCGCCACGCACCGGGGCCCTCCGCGCCGGGCGCCCGGGTGAGTGGCCGGGAGCGGGGGCTTCAGGTCGGAGTGCCCACATGCCTCTGGTCAGCATCGCTCGATCGGATCCGAACATCGAGGAGGGCCCGGTGACGGCCCTCCAGTTCGTCGGCGGCCTCGGGGCCTTCTTGACACCGGGAGACCGGGCGCTCATCAAGCCCAACCTCAACGCCGAAGAGGGGTTCACGCATCCCGGTCTCACCGCATCGCTGGTGAGGCTGCTCCGCGAGGCCGGCGCGTGCAGTGCGTGCATGAGTGCCCTCTTGCTTTCGTGGCGTTTGCTGCAGGACCCGCCGCAGCGCGAGGTGGAGGTGTACCTGGGCACGAAGGCGGCACGCAGCGGGAACGGACAGGCTTCCTGCATCGCCTTCGGCAACTGCTGCCCCGATGGGCTCCAGGCGGAGGTTCGAGTCAGCGGCTGTCCGCCGTACCCTTTCGCCTTGGGCGAGTGCCTCAAGGAGGCTGGATGGAACGCCTGATCGCGCGGAGGACGGCCGGCCCGTCGCGGCCGAAAGCGTTGGCGTGGATGCCGGCTGCGGAATGGCTGCGCGGTGGCAGCCCGAGCCCCGGGGTCCCTCAGAGGAGGCTGAGTGGTGGAACGTAAGGTCCGCTACGAGGAGATGCTGCCGCACGAGATCGTGGCCGCACGTGGTGCGTGCCCCGTCGCGTACGTCCCGCTCGGGGGAGTCGAGTGGCATGGGGAGCACAACTGCGTGGGGCTGGACACGGTCAAGATCCACGCACTGGCCATGAGGTGTGCCGAAGCGAGCGGCGGGCTGGTGATGCCCCCTCTCTTCTTCGGGGAGCCGCGGCAGAGCAAGCTCATGGAGGCGAACCACGACGAGGATGGCCGCATCGCCGCGAAGATGGGCTTGCCGCCTGAGAGCTTCGCTCCCGGCTACATGCACGCCTCGGGGCTCGAGGAGGACGAGCGCTACGTCCGGCTGCTGGTGCACGTGCTTTTCCAGATGCAGAGCCTGGGCTTCCGCGCCATCGTGCTGATGGCAGGGCATTACCCCCTTCTCATCCACGCCAGGGCGGCCGTCGAGCTCTACGGCCTTCACGGCAGCGCGCGGGCGTGGGCCTGCACCGGGTACGAACTGGTGGAGGACGAGATCCCGGAGGCCGGAGACCACGCGGCCGCCTGGGAGACCTCCCTGATGCTCGCGCTGCGACCGGACCTGGTAGACCTGAGCCGGCTGCCCGCAGCAGGCGGACCCGAGGCGCTCATCGGCGTGTGGGGTCGAGACCCCAGGGAATACGCGTCCGCGGCGTTCGGCCGGCGCGGGGCGGAGGCGATCGTCCGACGCGTCGGCGAGAAGGTCGCGGACCTGCTCAAGTAGACATTCCCGTCCCAACCACATTGGTGCTGACGAACTCAGCGGAGGGAGGAGGCACGGATGTCCGAGATGCGAGAGCTTCAGGAGGAGTACGCCGAGCCCGCGGAGGAAGAGCCGCCGTCACATGTGATTGAGCTCGATCAAGAAGACGTCATGGTCGTTCTCTCGGACGTGCACCTGGGAGACGTGCGAGGATCAGATCCGGATCTCGCGGCCTTCCTCTGCGAACTCCCTGCTGTGCTCTCTTCCTGCCTGGGCGGTCGCGAGGTGTCCATGGACAAGGTGCACCTCGTGTTGAACGGCGACATCGTTGACTACCAGCTAGAGGCGGAGGATATCGCGCTGGCCGCGGGCGCGGCCTTCCTGCGAGGGCACGTGGCGCCTCTGGTGGCACAGGGCATGCACGTCTGCTACTCGATCGGCAACCACGAAGCCGGGCTGCATTACTTGCTCGAGGAGATGCCGGGCCGGGTCTGCGTGGGCCGGGAGCATCCCTGGAGCCGGTCCATGCGGCAGTACACGGCCCAGGAGATCAGGGATCAGATGCAGCCCTACTGCCGGCGCCCCCTCTCGCGCTTCGGCCGGGGCTACCTCCACGTGACGTACCGCGACCAGGTGGACGGCAGACACCCGGTGCTCATCTTCCATGGCGACGAACTCAACCACGTAGTCTGGATCTACCGCGCGTGCATACTCATGAGACCGGTTCATTGGCTGGCACGTCCGCTCTTCTGGTTGCTCGGCCGGGATGCCGGTCGCTCACCGCTTGAGGACAGCTGCGAGGACATCTACCAGGCCTTCGAGCTGTGGGTGGCGTCTCAGGATGAGGAGACGATCAGCGCCGCCAATGGGCTGTTCAGGAGCGATCCCGGGGCCCTGCCGCGGCTGGCCGGCTCCTTCTGCGGCTCGCGCGTGGCCCGCCGATTGTTGAGCAGGGTCCTGGCGTACCGAGGCCGGAGGACCGGCAGCGACCGGCTGAGCAGAGCATGGCGGGGGACGGGTGGAGGGCTGGCATCTCTGATACTGTGGTGCCTGGGCATCATCGCCTCTGGGACAGGGCGCTGGCTGCGGCTCGGCATCTTCTCCCCGCTGGGGCCGCGATGGTCGCTGGGCCTGTCCGCGCTGGTGGCGCTCGCGGTGTCTCTCGGCTCCTACGAATCCATCAAGGTCCTCTTCGGCCCGCAAGGCACGCTCACCGCTCACTTTCGCATCACCAGCATCGGACTGCTTGCCAACGCCGTCACCCAACTCGGGCTCTTGGTCGGCCTCCCGCTGATCATCGTGCTTGGACTGGTCTACCTGCTCTTGTCGCACCGGTACCTCAGGTGCAGCACGCCCGGGGATCTGCGGAAAAACCTCGGCCAGGTCATCCGCTATCTCCTCCCTCTGCACGACACGCTCGCCAAGCATGAGTCACTGGCGGCGCAGGCACGCGGCGACGCGCCGGTGAAACCGGCGGGGTACGAGTGGTGTCTGATCGGCCACTTCCACGAGCCACGCATGGAGGCATCCGCCTCTGCGCGGCCGCGGCTGGTGGACGTCGGAAGCTGGCGCGCTCCCGATCCGCATGACCAGTCGGCGCCACTGCACAATACGTTCGCCACGATCAGTTCCGAAGGCGTGCAGCTCTGGCAGTACGAGATGGGTGGCGCTCTGCTCATCGCACCGCCCGCCCCGGGCGCGCCGCCTGCGGGCACCCGGGATAACGGACCTTGGTGGAGCGCCCCTCCCGTCCCCGCCCCGTGATCGGCGCTTAGGTGATAGAGGCGCCAACCGCGGGAAGCTCATCAGCCGGGGGCGGCGTCCAGCCGCGACCGAACCCCGAGCGGCGACTCCCAGCCGAGGGGGCAGCCGGTCTGGGACAGCCCTCAGGCCTGGTTTACGGACGGTTGGCAAGGATGGGAAGGGCCGCACTCCCGCACGTTGGCCGGGCCGCCCACGCTCTCCGCCCCCATGGCAGTGAGGCACAACAATGCGACGATGAGCCCCTGGTCTGCCAGCCCTGCGCGTGCGCGTCGCTTCATGTGGGTGGCCCGTTGCTACTGCGACGCGAGTGGGATCACGAGGTTCCAGGTGCGAGTGCAGTGGTCGAAGCCGCCCGGGCCGTCCCCGGCGGCGGCGAAGAGATGTGTCGGCCTTCCCTCTTGCAGCAGCAACTGCGGCCGCTCCAGCGCGCCCTGCTCCGTGACCGACCCATCATCCCACCGCACGCGGCGCGAGTACGCCTTCGGCGGATTGCTGAGCGCCCAGGCCATGCCGTCTCCGGAATGGGCGTGCACGCCCGCGCCGTCTTCCCCGCAGACCTCGCCTCGCATGTCCTTGGCGATCAGCTCATACTGGTCGCCGTTCCACCACACGAACGGGTCCTCCACCTCTCCCGCGTCGAATCGCAGCACGGGATCCTCGGCCAGCCGCCGATACGGTCCCGCGTAGTGCTCCGCCCCGGCCAGGCCGAGGCGCATCCCCTCCGGCGTGTTCGAGCGGTAATAGAGCAGGACCGAACCATCGTCGCGCACACAAGGCGCGGGGTTGGTCACTACGGAGCTATCCCACTTGCCCGGCCGTGTGCGTAGAATGGGCGCCTCGGCCCGCGTCCACGGGCCATAGACCGAGCTGGCCGTGGCGAGTCCGATGCGGATGTTGGGATAGCACTCCTGGCACTGGGGTAGCCGACGGCCCAGCCGCTGCACCTCCGCGGCCTCTGGCTTCTCCCCCGCGTAGGTTGCACCGATGTAGTAGAGCAGGTAGGTGTCGCCCACTCGGTGGATCGTCGGGTTGTGCGTCATCTGCCCGTCCCAGTGCTCTGACCCCCGCGCCGGGAGCACGACCTCCTGGAAGGCATAGGGCCCCTCGGGGGTATCGGCGACCGCACGCACCACTTCCGAGTGGGTGAGGTAGCCGGCAAAGAACGGCAGCGCCTTGGGCCAGCGCGCGGCGAAGAGATGGAAGCGTGCGTCCTCTCCCCGGATCGCGGAACCACACCATACCCAGTGGTCATCCTGCATGAACCCGCCCCCCACCGGTGCCGGCAAGAGGCGTTCGATGAACGGCGTGATGGCCCTACTCCCTATCGCTGGCTGGCTGTCGCGCGTACCGATGTGAGTGTAGCGGAGTTCCAGCACCGTGGCAACGCGAGAGGAGCAAATCTACACCGGCGCGGTGCGAATCCACCGATCCCCTTCCACAGCCCGGGCTCAAGGCGAGTGGGCGCGCCGGAAGACCCCACGTGTCCCTGTTGGCCGCCCGTGGAGCCGGGCCGACATCACGCCACCAACCTAGAAGCAGTGACTCCAAGCCGACGGGGTAGCCGGAGTCGGGGGTGCCCGGGGCGGTCGCGCATCGCGGCTGTCAGCGCCGGTAGCTAACTCCCCAAGTCGCCGAAGCAGAACTCCCCACCCTCAGTGGCCCCCACGGTACAGCCGACAGGGGTTCCAGCGCTGGTGGGCTTCCACAGAGGGTAACCCACCGTGCGGCGTCGAATGAGCCCCCACCGTACCATCGTCGGTCGGGGGAAGGGTCATGGATCGGGCTCAGGCGGAAGCCTTCGCAGTTCACATGCTCACGTTCATCCGTGAGAAGTGGCCGGCACTTGAGATCGCCTCTCTCGAGGTGGGGCGCGACGATAAGAGCGACCTGCTATGGTGCAAGCTGCACAGGTCCGAGGACGACCGAACTCACGGCGGCGGCTACCTTTTCACTGTCCCCTACCTGGATCGGTTGCTGGCGCCGTAGCCTCGGTCTCACGTATGGTGGTCGCTTCGCGCTGAGGCCGCCGCAGCCGTCCTGTGACTGACTCTCTGTTGTCCCGTGGGCACTCCATCTGGCCCCGGGTTCAGCCCACGTGCCGCGGTCACTTGCTCGCAGGACCCTCCTCGCCTTACATCCGGGGCTACTGACCCATGATTGGCGCTTCTGGGCTGTGCCCCTTCGCCCCATAGCAAGAAGCTGAGTGCCCGATGGCGCCGGCTATGGAGGGGGGCACGGGACTAGGCGGGCTGTCGTCAGAGAAGCTGTACCAGGCGCCGATAGTGTGGGAGGCGCAAAGGCGAGGGCTGGGGTGAAAAAAGTGGGTCGCTCAGTGGATTTCGAAGCTGAGGAGGAGTGGTGAGGAAACGAACCTGATCGAAACATCCCCCGCCGTCAGACGAGGATTCTACTCGTGATCGGTGGAGCAAACTGGAGCCACGAACAAACCCTCTCCGAGTGCGGACCAGGTCGAGGAGTGCGGTCCTCGGAACGTTTCCTCTCGCAACCGCGACTCGTCCTCGAAACTCAGACCCAGCCCACAGCAGATGAGTGCCCTACGCCTTCTCCGCTACGATGATGTCCTGGTAGCTCAGGAACGCGGCACACTGGCGCCACCATCCGTAATGGATCGGATCCACGACTCGCAATCCGTATCGGGCGCAGAGCTGACGGACCGCCGCCTCATCGTAGGCCACGAGTTGCTCCGGCTGGCTGTCCTGGGTCGTGTAGACGCCCCCCTCCGTCTGGTGGAAGGTCTGCGAAGTGGCGCCTTGTGCCATGAGCCGACGCGAGTCATCGTTGAGCAGGAAGAAGGTGACGAAACAGCGCTTCCCGGGGCGGAGCACACGAGCCACTTCCCGCAGGTAGTTCTCCATATCGTCGGGCAGCATATGCGTCAGGACCGACACGAGAAAGACGAAGTCAAAGGAGTTCTCGGGGTAGGGGAAACGGTATTCCGAGGCCTTGAAGCGGCCCCGCGGACGATACATAGCGTTGCGGAGGTCGGCGAGGCGAAAGCGGAAGTCAGGGCGCCGGCGGGTGATGTTGGCCGTGCACCACTTGATGGCGACGGGCACGATGTCAAAGCCCTCATAGCTGCCATGGTCCGACAGGTACCTCGTCAGCGGACGGGCCATGCGGCCTATCCCGCAGCCGACGTCCAGTACGGCATCATCAGGCTGCAGCCCACCAAGGGCGACGAAATGGCGGAGGTACTCCTCTCCCACCGCCGCGAAATCCCCGTCGCCCACGTACCACAAATATCGCGGCGGCACCAGGGGGTCTCGTCTCCCCAGCAGCAACTCCAGGTGGCCCTGCAGTACCTGCCAGGGGCGCCGAAACGCCCTGCTGAGATCGCCCAATCGGCGTCGGCTTGTGCGCACGAACCACTTGCCGAGATCGCCCAATCGGTGCTGGCTTGTGCGCACGAACCATCTGACCGGTCTCGGCACTACCGCTCGGTAGAGGCGCCGCATCCGGTCCTCCTCGGCGCAGGGACCGGCTCCATTCTTCGCGCTCCGCCCCGCGCTGACGCCCGGAAGATGTCTTCGACGCGAGGAGATCGGGTCCTATCGGACCACCTCTGTGGGAGAGCCCAGCAGGGCGGGAGAGGCCGAACGCTGGGTGTCTACAGGCCGAGAGGGCCTGTTGGGGGCGGAATCAGGGGTGAAGAGGGGGAACCCGTCCGCCGCAGTGAGGGGGAGGTCACCCGGATGCCTCTTGCAGCTATGGCACGCTCTGCGTGGCCCGAAGGGCGAAGCAGAGTGGAGGAAACGATCCCAGCATCGAGACTCTCTCAGTTCCAGACGAGACCGGAGAGTGCGTGGGTTTCGAAGATGGGGACGTGTGGTGAGGAAGCGGACCCTGTCATAACATCTCCCCGTCGTCAGACGAGGGTTCTACTCGCGATTGGTGGAGGAATCGGTGTCCCAAGCCCGCCTGAAGAACACCGCCAGTGCCACCGGGATGAGTACGTGGCGCGGGATGGGCACCGGGTTAGGCTGGTTTCACCAGGCAGGCTAGGGTTCTGGGCGGGAGCGAGATGGTCAGGGCGCCGCCCACCGCGGTGACTCTTGCGCCCTCCCGGCCGAGGGTGAGGACCAGGCGGTAGCGGCCGGCATCGGGAAGGATGAGGCGCATCTCCGCGGGCCGGTCGCGGAAGTTCTCGAGCGCCAGCTTCCGTGCGCCGAACAGGTAGAGCGCCACCCAGGTCGGCCCCTCCAAGGTCATTCCCAAGGGATCCAGGGCAGCGCGGCGGAGCGCGGTGATCTGGCCGGCCGGGAGATCAGGTATCAGTTCAGGCTTCGGGGTATCGAGGATGAAGACGCCCTTGCTGCCGGCCACGAGCTTGGCAGCGGCCACGGCGTGGGCGGTGAAGATCGCTCGCCCACCATTGGCCAGGTAGCGCGCCGCCTCGTCTGCGAACTTGGGATCGTGCGCCGCCTGCACAGGGAAGAAGGCGACGTATGGCGCGGACTTCGCAGTGCTCGCGCTCGGGGGGAAACGGTGGGCGGGGACGAGCGGAATTCCTACCATGCCTAGCCAGTCGGCGATCCAAGCGTCGTCGTCGCCCGGCGAGGAGATGGGCTTATAGGAGATCACGCCGCGCGGCGTCTCGCCCTTGACCCAGGCGGCCAGTTCGAACAACTTGGGCTGTTCTTTGCGCAGGGCCTCGATGTTCTCCGGGCCGGTGTTGCGCAGCAGGGAGGGATAAGAAAAGAGCACCGACTCACGCGCGCCGCCGAGGATGGTCTGCCGCGCCTGCTCCAGGTAGGTGTCCCCGTGCGTGCCTAACTGGTCATACCAGCCGCCGCCGCACTTTCCGCCGCCGATCTGGCCCAACCAGCGCATGATCCAGTAACCGCGGTAGGGCGCGGTCCCGCCCCACTGCTGATCGGTGTAATCCCTGGTTTCGGTGCCCACCCAGATGCGGTCGAATGCGCTGGTCCCATGATCGGGGTCGTAGCCCCGGTCGTGGAAGACGTCGTGCCACATCGGGTACTTGATGATGATCTTGACCTGTTTTGGGGGGCAAGGTCATCCAGAAGTCATCCAAAAAGTCGAGAAGGTCTATGCTGAGAGCCCAAGAGAAGCTGTGGCGGGCGATTCTGGGCTCTTTGGAAGCAGAGCAGAAACTGGATCGGGCGCAAGCGTTCCTGGACGGCAGCTTCGTGCCGGCGAAGAAGGGGGGCCGCAGTCAGACTGACCCGCCGGGGCAAGGGCGCCAAGCTCATGTTGGTCACAGAGGGCGCAGGAGTGCCCGTGGGCCTGCATCTGGACAGCGCCCAGCAGGGCGACGTGAAGCTGGCCCAGACCACCTTGGAGACAGTCCGCGTGCAGCCGCCCAGAGGGCGGCCACGCGCCCGCCCCAAGCATCTGGTCGCCGACAAGGGCTGTGACAGCCGCAGCTTACGGCACTACCTGCGAAGTCGCGGCATCGCCCATACCATCCCACCCATCCGCAGGAGGGGCAAGCGTCACCTCTGTCGGCTACAGCCCGTCCCAGTCGCCTGTGATCGGGAGCCAGGTGCTGGGCGCGGGGCCGTAGCGGAAGGTGTAGTTGGCCGCGCCGGCGTTGTTGGTGTTCCGCAGGTAGAAGGTGCCGGTCGCGGGGTTGTAGAGCCCGACCGTGTCAATGCCGTCCTGGTTCCAGTCGCCCGCGATCGGCTTCCAGGTGCTGGACGTAGGACCGAAGCGGAAGGTCAGGCTAGCGGTACCTGCTGAGTTGGCGTTGCGCAGGTAGAAGGTCCCGCTGGCGGGGCCGTAGAGGCCGACCGTGTCTATCCCGTTCCCATCCCAGTCCCCCACGATGGGCAGCCACGTGCTCCCCGTAGGCCCGAACCGGAAGGTCAGATCGGCCACCCCGGCGCTGTTGCTGTTGCGGAGGTAGAAAGTGCCGGTGGCCGCGCTGTAGAGACCGATGGTCTTGGTGCCCTCGCCATCCCAATCGCCGATGACGGGCTTCCAACCTGCCCCCGACGGCCCGAATCGGAAGGTGAGGTCGGCCGGGCCCGCCGAGTTAGCGTTCTTCAGATAGAACGTGCTCGTAGCGGGGTCGTAGAGGCCCACGGTGTCATCGCCATCGGCATCGTAATCCCCGGCGATGGGTGACCAGGCCACACCCGACGGCCCGAAGCGGAACGTGAGATCCGCGGCGCCCGCCGAGTTCGTGTTGCGCAGGTAGAACGTGCCGGTGCTGGCGTTGTAGAGACCGATCGTGTCGGTGGTCCGCTGATAAAACCGAGGCTGCCACAGACAAGCGTGCTGGTCGCCGCTTGGCGTCGTCGACAGGCCCACGATCCGGCCGGCGTCGTTGATGTCATAGGCCCAGCTGATGCTGCCCCCAAGGGTTCCCAGATCCGTGATTGCCCCGTTCTGCCAGAGACAGGCGCGGGACTCGCGGCTCGCCGTGTGAGACCCACCCGCGATCTGCCCGGCGTCATTGAGGCCTAAGGCCTGGCTGGAGTCGCCCCCCAGGGTTCCCAGGTCTGTGATCGCCCCGTTCTGCCAAACACACGCGTGGCCCTCGCCGCTCGCCGTGTCTGAAGAGCCCACGATCTGCCCGGCGTCGTTGATGGCGAAGGCCGCGCTGGGGGTGCGCCCCAAGGTTCCCAGATCTGTGACTGTCCCGTTCTGCCAGAGACAGGCGTGGTCCTGGCCGCTCGCCGTCTTTGCAGAGCCCACGATCTGCCCGGCGTCATTGATGTCATAGGCCCAGCTGGAGTTGCCCCCCAGGGTCCCCAGATCCGCGATTGCCCCGTTCTGCCAAAGACACGCGTGGCCCTCGCCGCTCGCTGTGGAAGACCCACCCACGATCTGTCCGGCGGCGTTGATGGCTTGGGCCCAGCTTCCGGTCCCCCCGGGCAGCGTGCCCAGGTCCGTGACCGTCCCGTTCTGCCAGAGACATGCGTGACTGTAGCCGCTCGCCGTGTATGCAGAGCCCACGACCTGCCCGGCATCGTTGATGCCGAAGGCCTGGCTGGACAGGCCCCCCAGGGTTCCCAGGTCTGTGATTCCCCCGTTCTCCCAAAGACACGCGTGCATGTCATTGCTCGCCGTGTACGCATAGCCCGCGATCTGCCCGCCGTCGTTGACGGCCGTGGCATGGCCTAACGGACCCCCCAGCGTCCCCAGGTCCGTGGCAGTATAGCCGGCCGCGACCGCCCATCTGGCGGCGAGGCTCAGCAACATGGACAGGATAAAGAGCGAGAGTCGCATCTTCATGAGCGGTCTTCTTGATGCGAAGGCACCCCGAGCCTATCCGGCGATGTGCCGCCTCACCTTCCTCGCCTCCCAACAACAGGTCCGCTGCCCCCTTCCCGCCTTGGCGGCCGGTGCGAGTCAGTAGGAGCACGAAACCCACAGAACGCTTGGCGGCTTGGTTCGGCGGCAGCGTGCCGAGACCCTGCCCCCGCCGATGAAGAGGACCAGCGCCCCTGGCGCCGAACCCATCAGACGACGGCCCCTGGGCATCCCCGGGACTAGGGCCACCCCCTCAGCCCTGGTCCCTCGTCCGGGGGTCTGTCGCGTCTGGGCGAGACCGCCGCGGCTTTGCCTCCACCCCGCTCCCGAGCGCCGCCCCGAAGCGAACGTGGCGCGCCGTTGGCGAGCAGTTCCGGCGATCTGGCCCTGGGCGGGGCTGGGGAGCGGCGGGTCGAGTCGGCCGCCGATGGCGCCGCTGGCAGGTATGCGTGGCGGGAGTACACGCAGCACGGCCTGCGGCGATGCCATATCGTCAGGACTGGAAAAGCTTCCGGATCATCCGCAGCGTC
>Ga0315285_10003932_pt1 | contig 15427 bp, 11 predicted proteins | sample YL17G09_36_MG_FD_203698 | JGI IMG/M metagenome (GOLD analysis project Ga0315285, IMG submission 203698) | Sediment microbial communities from Yellowstone Lake, YNP, Wyoming, USA - YL17G09_36 | ecosystem: Environmental > Aquatic > Freshwater > Lake > Sediment | place: USA: Wyoming | collected...
CTTTTGCTTTAAAATTAGCAAGAAATTTTTGGGAAACTGTTTCTGCATCGGAGCGGACAAAAAATTTGTAGGTATCAGGGAAAAGTCTGCCCTCTATGTCGGGATTTGAAAAATAAAAACGCAACAATTCTCCGCGAAGAAGGACATTCTTCTCGCTTAACAGCGCATCAATCTCGTAGACCGTGGCTCCTTCGAGGATTGTCATTTTTACTTCGCGATCCGCCCCGCCTATAAGCTCCCCAAGAATAGCCGGACTGCTCATATCCGGACTGAACTCGTAGATGCCTGGTTTCAATATGAGAGCTGAACCAGTAATAAGCGAAAATATCTGAAACGCGAAAGAGGAACGAATTAAGCTGCTCTCCTTCAGCCGATCGGCAATCATTCGAAAACTCTCGCCGGGTTTTACTTCAAACGACGCGGGAGAAGCCGGGGCTCCGCCCGCTGGCGACAAGGCATAAACAAAATACGCTCCAATGATGGCGCCGCAGATTAAAATGGCGACGCCCAAAAGCGTTTTATTGCTATATTTTCTTACGAAAGATATTGCTTCGGACAAATTTACATACATTGAATACGGACGTAAGGGCTAAGATTGTTTGGCAATGGCATATATCATAGCTAAAAGGAAAAAATTGGTCAAAAGACTGGAACCGCCATACGAAAGAAATGGGAAGGTAACGCCAACAACCGGGAAAATCCCGACGGTCGAGCCGGCATTCAGGAGAAAATGCAGCCCAAATACCATCGCTGTGCCTAGGCATATGAATTTCTCAAAATTGAGGCGGGTCAAAGAACCAATTCTTAATATCCTTACGATAAGAACCAAAAGGGCGGCGACCACTAAGAGGCCGACAACAATTCCCCATTCTTCAATTAAAGCTGCCAGAATGAAATCGGTTGCCGGATCAGTTAAAAAACCCAGTTGCGTCTCTGATCCTTGGCCATATCCCTTCCCCAGGAGCCCCGCCGACCCAATAGCAATCTTGGATTGGTTCACGCTGTAATTAATAGTAAGCACATTTTGCTCCGGATAGAACACCCCCAAAATTCTCTGGCGATGATATTCTTTAAGCCCGTAATGCCAGCCAAAAACTCCGACAATGACAAATAAAAGAAAGGCCGCGAGAACGCGCTTCTGCGGCAAACCGCTGGTGAGCAAAAACCCAAACCAAATACCAAAAAGTATAAGCGCCGATCCCAGATCGGGCTGCAGCGCAACAAGCCCGGCTGGGACAATAAATAAGATAAATGAAGTAAGAATAGTTTTCCATCTAGCAATGATAAGATGGCGTCGGCTGAAGTATTGAGCGTAAGCTATTATTAAGGCGATCTTAACTAGTTCCACCGGCTGGAAATTAAAAGGTCCAATAATCAGCCATCCCCGTGTGCCGCGAATAGTGGGCCCGGCAAGATATGCCACGAGGAGCAAGAAAATCGTAAAGAGATAAAATCCCCAACTCAGCCAACGATAATTAAATAGCGAACGCCAATCAACATTTGCGAAAACAATAAGGAATAGAATGCCAAATAAAAGCCACACCAACTGTAGAAGAAAGAGATTGCGCGAGATGCTTGAAAGCGCAACGAGGCTGAAAACGAGAATGAAACCGACTGGTAAAAATATACTTCTCATATGCGACGCAATGCGAATGATATAAATTTTATCTTACGAGGATTACGGCCGGCGAGAAAAGACAAGAATTTCGGCTTTCGGGGATTCGACGCTTGGAATTCTGGGATGCGCGATTGCGAAGGAACGACTCTCGCCAACCAAAAGATTTTCAATTTCGGTCTTAGAAACTCCGTGAGTAGCGCCGAATTGGTCGGAGAATACCGCCACAATTATTGCTTTTGGAAGAGGGACTGTGTCGTTGTTAACGATTTTGCCGCTGACGCGGAGTTCCCCCTTATAAACCTCGACGCGCTGGTTTAAAACGGAAACCGAAGGTTTCTGAAATTCTTCAGAGCGCGCCCAGTTTGGATTTTCAATTATGAGCTCTGCCCGACTCACATTCTTGAAACTCCCATCCTCTAAAAATTCTGCCAAGTATTTAATCTCACTGCCGTATATAAACGACTGGCCCGAAACAACGCGCAAAAGATTGTTCTCGTTATCATATAAATTGAAACGATAATCGAAGTACTTGGCGGCAACTTCCGCGTTAGGATTCTGAATTTTCGCCAAGAGACTAATGCGGCCGCTTGCGGGATAAAATATTTTTACATCTTGAACTATTTCAATCGGTCTCAATCCCTGCGGCAAACAAACTTTTTTGCACGGCCCGCCGCAGTCCACGCCTTCCTCGCCTTGATTCTGCTTATTGTCAAAACAACTGGCAACGGGTTTGAATAAAAAATAAATTCCCAACGCGACCAGCGCCAAAACTGCTAAAAATAAAATTCCGTAAGTAAATTGCTTGAATATCCGAGACATACCGTTCTTATTATATAGGAAAAAACTTTATAAAAAAACTGACCAGTTCCATTATCGGGACGGGCCAGTAGGTATGGAAAGAACTTTCTTTTCGCCAGTTTCCGGATTTTGCAAAATGACTTCAGTAAATCCGTCCTGGACAGTTTCTTCAAGTAGCCTAGAAAGCTTCGTGCACTCGTCAACGAACTCTTCTGCTTCATCCATTGTAAACCTCGTCATCTGAAGAAATTATAAGTCAAAAGCTTTCGCGGGGCAATGCTAGAACAAAGTTCAGTACGGGGTATGCTTCTCTACTACGCCCCGCACCGAATTGCCTTGCTGCCATGGAAGACATATATTTTTATATTAAACCAAAGAAGCAGAATTTAAAAGAATAAGCATGTATTGACAGCCGTTCCTGTGAAGTTTTTAATGAATGCAGTTCCGACACATCGGAAAAAGGAGTTGGTATGGGACGAGGATTGTTCTTAAGCTTATACATCGGCCATATGTTTGCCAATAAGACTGGCTCGCTCATGCTCGAGGTGAAAACCCTAAGGCAGTATGGCCAGAAACGAGTGCTTGTCTTCAAGCCGACGAGGGACACTCGCAGTGGAATAGGCCGCATCAAAAACCAGAGCGGCGACGAAATGGAGGCGAACGAAATTCCCGAAACGAATCCCCTGGAAATTATAAGGGTTCTCAAGGAAGAAGAATCAAAAATCGGAGGTAGATTCCATGTGCTCGCCTTTGATGAGACGAACTTTTTCCCCTCGAACTCGGGATTCTTTCAGCTCGTCTGCAAGCTCTTGGATTCCGGATATGATATTATTGCGGCCGGATTGCCATTTGACTTCAGGGGTGAACCGTTCGGCTCCACCCTCCTACTCACGGGACTGGCGCTGGACAAGTGTAGGTGGCTTACCGCATACTGCACTCGCTGCGGCAAGCCGGCGATGTTTTCGCAACGGCTCATTGATGGCGGGGCTGCGTCGTACGATAGTCCTCAGGTCCTGGTCGGCGGCAAGGATACGTACGAGCCGCGCTGTCCCGAACACTTTGTCCTCCCGGACAAGCCCGCTCCGCCGCTGTAGTTGCAGTAGTCCGTAAAGAAACATTTTCTGCTCCCGGCGCGTCCGCGGGGCAGTTTTTTTAAAATTTAACAAATGAAGCTCCGCGCAGTAAGCTGCGCGGTATCAAGCGTCCGTCCTCCGCGGTAGCTGTCGCTACGGCTACGGAGGATGGAGAGTAGGCCAAGCTGCGGGGTATTCGGCGAAGGAGAATAAAAAAACGCCGAACTTTTGTATGCCGGCATAGCCTATCCCGCACCAGAACAAGTTCGGTGCGGGACTTCACTGCGTTTCGCTTTCCCAGCCGCCGACTTGCCCGCCAAAGCTTAAGCGACGGCGGGAGCAGCAAGTATCATCGGCCCTGCGCGCTTTCACTTCTCTGTTCGGAATGCTCCCTGTTTTCTTAGCGAATGAAGTAAGCTCAGAAAACAGCAGTCCCGCAAAGCGGGGGGGGGAAAGAGGTAAAAACAAAAAAACCGCGTACGGTCCTTTAGTGTCGGCATATCCTACTTTCCCAACCGGCGAACCAGTTAGTATCATCGGATTGGTGCGGTTTCACTTCTCTGTTCGGAATGGGAAGAGGTGGTGCACGCATCAATAGAACACCGACGCTAAAAAATCTTATGCGGTTTTATCTTCGCTTTTTTTGGTTTTCTTGGCAAATTTGGCCTTATTTCTGCTCAAATTTTTGGACTCTTGACAAAAATGCTATTATACGCTATATTTTATATTAGATACCACGGAGGTAAACAATGAATTTCATCAACTTTCGGGTAAGGTTGAACATCCTCCCGGAGGTATTGAAGGCGATGGGTGCCCTCTTATACTTCCACTTTGACATCAGGTTTGAGGAGGAAGACGTCGCACTACTGGATTCGTGCCTGCTTGGCGTCGAAACCAGTGGCGGGCCACGGGAAAATCCCGAGCTCGCCAGTGTGTTGATGGCCTTTGCCAAAGATAATGGTATGCGGGCCGTCAACATAACACGGTAAAGCCGATTCAACGGCATTACACACTATTGTCCTTCGGGCGGTGGTGTTTTTTGGTCCAAAAATTTGAGCAGAGAAAAATTCTCCTATTTCCAATTTCCAAAAAGCGGAAACTTCCTCTTCGTGAGGAGCTCTCGGAGGCGATGCGGGCTTGGCCTCCGACATCGTCGGAGCCGCATCCCCGAGGGGAAGCGGCAATTTTCCGCAGGAGAAAATTGACCGCGGTCCTCACGAAGAGGAAGTTGAAGCAAGTCAGCATTGGGATGGTTGGCAGTGGCTATTAGTACCTCTCGGCTAAAACCCTTGCGAGTCTTACACCTAAGGCCTATCAAGGTTGTAGTCTTCAACCAAGCCATGTCCTTGCGGACGACGCCTAATCTTGGGGTGGGCTTCGTGCTTAGATGCTTTCAGCGCTTATCCCTTCCGTACATAGCTACCCGGCGCTTCAGTTGGTACCAAAGCCGGCAGACCAGAGGTACGTTCAACCCAGTCCTCTCGTCACGCTCGCTAAAGCTCGCTTACGCAATCCGAATCTACGAATTCATCCGAATGCCTCGAATAAAATTCGCATAAATTGGTAAACGAACTGCGATTAATCCCTTATCACTAAGGGCGTAGACTATATCTTCATCCAGTTGTAGCTTAAAAAGCTACAATTGGAGTCGGCGTGTTATGGCAATTCAAAAATCGCCATCAGCCCGCCTTCGCTTAAAGCTTCGGCGGACACAGTCGTTACGGGGTCAACCCGCTCAAATTTTTGGACTCTTGACAAAACTTATCTAAATATATTATTATATATCACAGCAGGAGGCAAGATATATGTCCTCAACAAACCTATCAGACGAGGAAATTCGAGAGTTTGGAGAGATGGAAGCTGTCGTGAAATCTACCGAAGAAACCCTCGCCAACCCAGTGACTTCCATCATGCCATTTGTACAGAAGAGGGTCGGACAGCTACGCGAGCAAGCTCTCGCGAGAAGGGTTGAGTTGCTCAAGAAAGCCGGATTGAACGGCTAATCCTTGATCAACCTATGCTATTATAGAGGCTGGCACTAACGTTTTTTTGTGCTGGCCTTTTTTTCTAAATCCAAAAATTTGAGCGGGCGACTTCCCACGATATTGCCCCGCCCTTTCCTCATATGCACAAAGCATGTGAAAAGACATAGGACTGTTCTTCCCAAACAACCTGTCAAAAACAGCTGTTTAGAAAGAGCGGGGTTCCACCGTTATTAGCCGAATTGTCATCACGCATTACTGCGTGAAGTAGCAATGTTGTTTACTAGGGTCAACTCCCCTCAAGCGTCAACGCCTGCAGCAGATAGAGACCGACCTGTCTTACGACGGTCTGACAATATTTCTCTTATTACTAAGAATATTAGACTATACCTTCTCCGACATTCCACAATCGTCGGAGTTGACGTATTAGCATAAAGATAACGTCAATCTCTACACTCCAGCCGTTTCTAAAACGACCAAGTCGTTACGGGCCCAGCACCTTTTTATTAACTTTGTGGATCGAAAAAGATGCTGCCTCCAGCACCCCGTAAAAAAGGTGCTGGGTTCCCACGGTATTATCCATTACTTAATTTTAACATGAATTAAGCATTCGGACTTCACCGTTATGAGTCAATTTATGTCATCCTTCTAATGTTTTTCCTCGTTGAAGGATTTTTGCTGGGCTCATGTGAAGTTTTCACTTACCCAGCTCACGTGCCACTTTAATTGGCGAACAGCCAAACGCTTGGGAGCTTCTTCACCCCCGCGCTGTGGCGAGCCGACATCGCAAATAATCAATTATTACTAATTGTCTGGACTATATCTTCATCCTTTTCAATCGGCGAAAAGGAGATGGCGTGTTAGCTATCCCGACGTTACGTCGGGATAACTCTCGATCTTGCGATCGAAGTCTCTACGGGGTTATAACTCAATTTATAATACATTGAAGGAATAAGATGTGGTTGTATAAGCTCTTTTAATCTCGGCAGCGATGAGACAATGAATCTCAAACGCCAGTAGATTTTATCTCTATTTAATCTTGTCTCAAGCCTCAAACAGCACAACATCCTTATTAGTTTTTGCTGATCTTCAAAACTATACTGCTGCGTGTTGAGATAATAATTCTCTTCGCTGCATTTACTTCCATCATCTATATACCACACTGCTAACGTTATCGGATCAAAAGTTAAGCCATCGGGAATTGCCTTCCTCCCGCTTCCGTAAAACAACCGATAAAACTCACTAAGCTCTGGCAGTTGTTTTGAATGAAATCTATATGCAATTCTTTTGCCGTTTCCTTTTCTGGCTTTTGGCGGCGACGCAGAAACATTTTCCAGAACGCCATATCTCCAATCAACATAATCTTTCTGCTTAAAAGAATGGTTGATTTCTAATAATGCGTTTTTACGCCCGGGAAATGTTCGCAAATGTCCATCGCCCAAAAGCGATCCGATAATCACCGATTTCTGAAATTGAGTTAAACTTCCCACGGTATTGTCCACATAGTAATTTTACCATGTGGAGTCCACCGTTATAAGCCATTTGTTTTTTCCACGATTACCCGTGGGGCACCCCATGTCGGTAGTTAAGGTGCCGAGCGAAGTCGTCGATAGGAACTCTCGGACTTCACCAGCCTGTTATCCCCGGAGTAGCTTTTATCCGGTGTCTCCGACCTTTCTATGAAGAGCGCGCGCAGCGCGCTCATCAGCGAATTACGGCTTTATCAACGAATTACGAATTTGTCTCGAATTTACGAATACGATTCGTAGATTCGTAATTGATTCGTTATTCGTTGATGTATCTACGTTATTCGTTGATAGCGTGCTACGCACGCATAGTCGTCGGGTCACTAACTTCCGCTTTCGCGCCTGCTCGACTTGTAGGTCTCGCAGTTAAGCCGGCTTGTGCGTTTGCGCGTCCGGCCCGGTTTCCATCCGGGCTAAGCCGACCTTAATAAACTCCTCCGTTACTCTTTAGGCATTTATTGTTACTTAGTAACAAACCGCGGATTCTCGCTGATGAGTACGCTGATTTGCGCGGATGTTTTTATCCGCGGTAATCTGCGTTTTGATCTGCGTTGATCTGCGGTCCGCTACGCGGACGAGTCATTTCTGCTCGCCTCTCCATGTCGCCATGGAGTTCGGACTATATCATCCTGTTCAAAGCCGGGAGAAAGAGGGATCGTTGCGTTTGGCATTGCCAACGAAGATCCCTGAATAAAGGTGATGGTCGGGTGGGTAGGATTTAAACCTACGACCTCTGGCAATAAAGCCAGCGCGCTAGTCAGGCTGCGCCACCACCCGACATTCCTTCTCTCGACTTTGAACAGTCTCGGCGTATAGTCTCTGAGGATCCTACTCGTCCCGCCAACTGGCGAGATTTTGGTTTCCTGCTGATTGTCCCGACGCAAGGTCGGGGTGTTCCAGCATATAGCTCCGCCGTCGCCTTGCGGCTATGGCGGACTCACGATTTTGTAATTCCTCGCTTGCGCTCGGAAACAAAATCGGAGCGAGTTTTTCCGTATCGCATTACTGCGATAGGTCCCCCTCGTAATTGAAAATTCGGAGTATAAATTCCGAACGTAACGGACATCAATTACGCGCAGATGTATGACTGTCCGCATTGATCCGCGTCCAGTCGGCGTTTGTCTGCGTTGTCAAGGAAAACGCCCCATTTAAACTGCCTACCAAGCACTGTCCCAGTTGGGTTTCCGCATTCAGTTTATAAGTTTTAAGTTTCAGCCCAATGGTTTCTTAAGTTTGCAAGTTTTTTCAACTTACCAACTTATAAACTTATCAACTTACAAACTAAGTGCGGTCCCCAACTGGTTAGATTTTAAAGTTTTGAAGATGGGTGTTTCATTGGCGGCTCCACTCCGCCCAAAAGCGAAGCTTCAAAGCCTCCCCACTACGCTACGCATCAAAACCCTAAAGCCAATACCAGGCTGCAGTAAAGCTTCCGGGGTCTTTTCGTCCCGCTGCAGGTATCCCGCGTCTTCACGGGAATCGCATTTTCACCGAGCTCATCGTTGAGACAGTTCCCCAGTCGTTACGCCTTTCGTGCGCTTCGGAACTTCATTGTGCTTCGTTTCACTCGCACACGCAATCCGAATCTACGAATACATCCGAATGCCACGAATGAAACTACTCTTTCCTTTCGGAAAGGATCGGACTATATCTTCATCCTAATAGGATGCTCGCGTGTAGTCTCTACGGAGTCCCCTCGACTTCGCTCGGGGCTAACCCTGAGTTTATTGAAGGGTTCCCTCGGTATTGCCTTATTCTCTAATTCGCGCGAATTAGAGAACGTAGGTTTCACCGATACAGCAAGTGCTTCAAGGTTGATTACTCAACCAGGGGGCAAGTTCCATTGCTCGCTCCGCTCGCTTATCAACTAATAACGAATTTCAGACGAATGTACGAATTCGTAAATTCGAAATGGATTCGCTATTCGCTGATGAGCTTCACGAAGTGAAGCATAATTACCCGAAAAGGAATTGCGCTCATTGTGTTACTAAAATCTAGAATATAGAATTAGGACGACGCATTTCTGCTCATCTCTGCATATCGCTATGCAGTTCGGACTATATCTTATCGTCATGTGACGATCCCAACGTATAGTCTCTGAGGATTTCCGCCAGAGCGGATCTTTCCTGCTGATTGTCTGCATCGATCAGAAATTTTTACCTTTCGGTACTCTGATATGCGCAGATGTTCCAGCATATAGTTGAGTTTTACTAAGGCAATGCAATCACCTTAGAACGATTCTTTGTGTTATTCTGATCCGATTTCCATCGAATCAACTCTCCGTATCGCTACGGAGTTCGGACTATATCATTCCCGCCATCGGCGGGATTCGGCGTATAGTCTCTGAGGATTTTCCACCATTCCCCTCTCCAGATTGTGGTGAAATCTTTCCTGCTGATTGTCCGCATCGACCATAGATTTTTACTCTTACGAGTACTATGGTATGCGCGGGGTTTCCAGCATATAGCCGAATTTTACAACTACAATCGTTACTTATAGTTATCGCTGACATTGACGAGGGCTTGAGTCCGTCGGCCGCGAAGCGGCCCCCGTAACCAATGACTTATGACTAATAACTAATGACTAAAAGAATTTGGATTCATTATAGTCAAAAGTCATCTGTCATTTGTCATAAGTTGCGCAGGTCGCTCCGCGACTGCGAACCTTAACCTTCTCGCATCGGTCAGGCGTCACCCCCTATACATCCTCTTACGAGTTCGCAGGGAGCTGTGTTTTTGGTAAACAGTCGCCAGGGAGACTTTCGCTGCGCCCAGCTCTTTTGGACAATAATAACGTCGCATATCTGCCATGCTAATAACAGTTAGTTAAACACTGCATGCCATATAACGCAATCATTGTCCAAAAGGGCTGGGAGGCCTTATACCGAAGGTACGGCCGCTTTTTTGCCGAGTTCCTTAACGATGAATCACTCGTTCCCCTTGGGCTACTCGCCCTATCCACCTGTGTCGGTTTCCGGTACGGAGGCCTGACATACAATTAGCCAAGCTTTTCTTGGAAGGCTCTTCGCTCGTGTTGGCCCAGTAAAAACTGAACCTTCTCTCGACGTCCGTATCTGCCTTGCGGCAGACGCTTGACGCCAAGAATACCAAACCAATAAGGCATACGAATTTATTTCCTTCGTCACTTGGTTATAAACATCAGGCCGGGCTGGAATATTAACCAGCTGTCCATCAGCTGCGGCTTTCGCCATTGCCTTAGGGCCGCCTAACCCGTGGTTGATTGCCAGTGCCACGGAAACCTTGGATTTTCGGGGTTCCAATTTCTCATTGGGATTGTGGTTACTCATACCAACATTCTCTCTTCGTACCGCTCCACTCGCCCTCACGGGTCAAGCTTCGACGCAATACGAATGCTCTCCTACCGCACCATCAACGAATAACGAATCCAATACGAATCTACGAATTCGTAAATTCGTACGAAATTCGTAATTCGCTGATGGCACCCATATCTTCGGTACCATGCTTAGCCCCGGTACATTTTCGGCGCCACAACCCTACCCACCCAAATTTTCTTGCGAAAACTTGGGCGGGCAAGTCGAATAGTGAGTTGTTACACACTCTTTAAAGGATGGCTACCTCTAAGCCAACCTCCTATCTGTCTGTGGGTTATAACTACCTTTAACACTTAGCATGAATTTAGGGACCTTAGATGATGATCTGGGCTCTTCCCCTCGCGACCACGGAGCTTAGCCCCCGTAGTCTGACTACCGGAATATGACTTACGGTATTCGGAGTTTAACTGAGAAAGCGGCCTTTCGGCCTGTCAATCTCAACTAGTGCTCTACCCCCGCAAGGAACTTCCGGCGCTAGTCGTAAAACTATTTCGGAGAGAACCAGCTATTACCAGATTCGATTAGCTTTTCACTCCTTACCTCAGCTCATCCGAGGGTTTTGCACAACCCACCGGTGCGGACCTCCCTCCGCCTTTCGGAGGAGTTCATCCTGGCCAAGGCAAGCTCATCTGGCTTCGGGTCTATATTGCACTGCCTGCAAACCATCAACGAATAACGAATATTAAACGAATTTACGAATTCGTATATTCGTAATTGATTCGCTATTCGCTGATGAAATGCGTCGCCCTATTAAGACTCGGTTTCCCTATGCGTACATACCCAAAGGTACTTACACGAGCAATGCAAAATAAGTCGTTGGCTCATTCTTCAATAGGCACTTCGTCGCTCCTCGCTACCGCTCGGAGGACTCCATCAACGAATTACGAATCTTGTCGCGAATTTACGAATTAAATATTCGAAAATTCGTAATGAATTCGTTATTCGCTGATGAAGAAACTCGGAGCGATAGCGGTAGAGCTTCGAATCCTTGTAGACAAATGGTTTCAGGTTCTATTTCAACGGCCTCACCGGCCTGCTTTTCACCTTTCCCTCACGGTACTTGTTCACTATCGATCATCAAAAGTATTTAGCCTTGCCTGATAGTACAGGCGACTTCCTCCGAAGCTGTTTGACCTCGGAGTACTGAAGAGTAAAAACGATTGGTCACTTCGTTTTCGTTTACAGGACTATCACCTTCTTTGGTTCTCTTTTCCAAGGAGATTCAACTAACAAAGTGATTTGTAACCAATCTCCCTATGACAATAACCATGACAATGACGAATCATCGTCATAGTCATCATCATAGTGAAAGTTTTCATCTTATAACCCCCAACCATTGCTCCGCAATGGAAACTCCAATTTTCAATTTCCAATTTACAATTAATGATACAATGTTCCAATTTCCAAAACGGGTTTGGAAAATTGGTTCATTGAAAATTATTTGGGAATTGAGAATTGATACTTGAAAATTCCCAGTGCGAAGCACTGGTGGGTTTAGGCTCTTCCCGTTTCGCTCGCCGCTACTCAGGGAATTTTGCGAAGCGCATTCATCAACGAATTACGAATCTCGTACGAATATACGAATTCGCAAATTCGTAATTGATTCGCTATTCGCTGATGAAAAATTACTTCGCGATTTTTTTCTGTTCCTCCGCTTACTGAAATGTTTTACTTCAGCGGGTTCGCGTCGCGCTGCTCGCGACGCTCCATCAACGAATTACGAATCTATTACGAATATACAAATAAACCATTCGTAAATTCGCAACATTATTCGCTATTCGCTGATGTCTCATCGTGAACAGCGCGACAACACAGGTTTACTGTGCTGGATTGCTCCATTCGGAAATCCCCGGATCATCGGTTGCTACGCACCTCCCCGAGGCGTATCGCCGCTACGCCGCGTCCTTCGTCGCCTTTTGATGTCTAGGCATCCACCATTCGCCCTTATTGCCAACCATCCCAATGCTGACTTTGTCGCTCGCGCCTCGCCTTCGCTCGCCGCTACGCTCCATCAACGAATTACTAATTTTGTTTCGAATTTACGAATTTATTTTTATTCGCAAATTCGTAATTGATTCGCTATTCGCTGATGAAGTTCGCGCTGAACAAAAGTGAGGCGTGAACGACTGCCCTGCTGGCCTTTGAGAAATTGTCCCGCGGCTCATATTCGGATTTCTTGGGACGAACCGAGAAATCCGCGAGCTCGCGGAAAAGACAGGCCCAGGGCTTCTGATATTTTGTCCCGACTCTACAATTCGAGACTACCCACCCAAATTTTTGGACTTTCTGTTATACTAATATACTAACCACAGAACTTACAACAAGAGAATGGGAGGTCATATGTTCATCCCGCGTCAGGAGTTTGACGAACTCACCGCGAAAATCGGCGCCGATTGCAAAAGCATAAGGCGAGCACTCACGGTTCCCATAGCCGAACTAAGTGTCCTTGCGCTTATCGCCTGGTTCGCGCTCGGCGTTGAAGTCGGTAAGTGTCTCGCGTGATGAATCTCTCGCGCCACACACTCCATGCCCTCGGTTACACACCGGGGGCTTTTCATAACTAAGTCCAAAAATTTGGGTGGGTAAATTTTCAAAATACAATCAGGGCAAGCGCCCAGAAATGAAATCAGCCGGCTGGCGGCTGATCTAGTTACGCAAAATTGCGCCGAGAATATATCAGCCGCTTGGTTTCGTCAGATTCTTCTGGTTCATCATTACGGATTCTATTATAGCCGTCCCATCTCATCTGTCAAGAGCCCTTAATTGCGCGTAAAACTTGGCAAAATTCTTTATTGTTTATTGTTTTATTAACGAGTTAACGAGTTTGGCGAGTTTGTGATTTAATCCATTAACACGTTAACCCATTAACTCTCTAATTTTTTAATTAGATAAGAAAAATTAAAAACCGCCGTAGTTTCCCGCCCCAATACCTCACTTTATTGAGGCGACATTCCACAAGCGGCTTTTATACTTCGACTGCGCTCAGTATAACCCTGAACTAGTTGAAGGGTTAATTTCTAGCTAGAAGATTATCTATCTTCGCTCCGTATGTTCCCGGAGTTTATTTATCAGGAAAGCTGCGTAATCGCGCCCGCCCAGCCCGAATGCCAACCCCCCTGCTAGGGCAAGCATGGCAATGAAGCCGGTGATAAGACTGTTAATGACGCTTGTGGCGACGTTCAACTGGATAAGCGCTGTTAAAAATCCGAAAACCACCACTGCCCACCAGGTAAGCGTCCCCAAGAAGTTGGCCGCGTGGAGGCGAGCGCTCATTATTGACGCCGTTACCAACTTTCTCAAGAAATTAGCAATAACAACCGCTGCCAGCATAACAAGGACCGCGGCTACGACATTCGGTATATAGAACAGTGCCTCTTTAAGGAACGCGGAAAGCGCGAAGAGCCCTAATATATCCGCCGCCGCCAAAAGAAAGACAATTATCAGAAACCAATTCACCAACTGCCCCAAGAAGCGGGCGCCCCTGAGCCGCAGGCCTGCTCGCTCAAAGTATGGCGTAAGCCCGAGTTTCGAGAGAAGTCCATCAAGTTTCAGCGAGTTAAAAATCTTCTCTACGAGCGACCCCAAAACAGCCGCGACCACTAACCCGATAATGAATACTATCAAGGCGCCAATTAAATTCGGCAAAAAACCGATCACCCCGTACCAAACGCTCTGAAGTGATCCGGCAATTACGTCAGTCCAATTTTGAACAACCATAGAAATGTATTCGCTTAATAAAACTGGGATGCCGACCTTTACCCCCACGCCTATGCATAGGTGTGGGGGGGGTTTACTCCCCAACCACAATCGCATAAGTGTGGCAGTTTATGTATCCTTGTCTATTTTACAATAAAATTTGGCAAATCGTTTGTGGATAACTAAATACGTTGAAATAAAGTAGAAATATGTGGAAATATACTCGCTTCGCCCCGCCGAGTTTGGCTTCGCGAGCGAAATACAACTGTATTTCTATTATATTTCTACCTTATATCTATTTTATATCTATAATATTTCTATTTATCTCTATCTCTATTTATATCCATTTTATCCGTTATATCCATTTATATCCCTAATTTATCCGTCTCCTGAATCTTTTCAACATCCCATATCTCTTTCCCGATATTGCCCCGCACCCATTCCAAATCCCGGAGGAGCTGTTCTTCGCGCTGCCTCTCTTCCGTTGAGATGGACTTACTCATCTTCGCTTTTCTAACCACCGCAAGCTCGGCTTCAATATCGCGCCTCAAAACCGCGAAGCCGCGGCGGACAGATTCTTCAACTTCTCGGATCTCTGTCGCAAGGCGGCGATTCTTCGCTTTGGCATGATAGAAATGATAGAGGATGAAAATAGCCAGTCCCGCAAAAGCAGCGGCAAAAATAATGGTGAAAATAAGATACAAATCTTCATAGCTCAACCGGCGTTCGCCGAGCTGAATAGCGGTGGGCGCCACCGCCAAATCCATCCTTGAACTTGGAGGCGAAAGTTCATCCCCAACTTTAAGCTGAGTCCAGATTGTGTATTTGCCAACGGTCAAAAACTGCGGCAGAGAGTAAAACCACGCGCCGGTTTTGTCGGTTGGAACGGAATAGCTCAAGGTGCCGCCGGTTTCCATGTTTTGAATGTAAATAAGCACTTTGGCATCCGGAGCGCCCGCCCTACCGCCAATATAAAGAATTTCGTCGTTTGAGACCGATTTCGGGAAAAGAGTCACGATCGGCGGCTCCACTGCCATACGCCCTGCGATATTTTCTTCTGCCCGCGCCGAAGCCGCGCCAAACACAAAACTTAAGCCCACCGCGATAATTGCGAACCAGATCATCGGCAGTATCGCGCCGCGCCCTGCCCCGTATTCTTTTTGTTTCTGCTGCAACGCCTCTAATTTTTCCGCAACCAAGGGGTGTTTATGCGCCCCATCCGAAAGTTGCCTTTCAAGCTGCCGATGCCATTTCCATACTGTCCGGCTGACATACCCAAGAAGAAGGAGGAGGAGTCCGGCGATAATTCCAACGTAAAGCCAGCGAACCGTATAAACTCCGCCCAACCGCAAGCCCTGGCCGCGAATAATTTCAAAAACAGG
>Ga0315285_10003934_pt1 | contig 15424 bp, 12 predicted proteins | sample YL17G09_36_MG_FD_203698 | JGI IMG/M metagenome (GOLD analysis project Ga0315285, IMG submission 203698) | Sediment microbial communities from Yellowstone Lake, YNP, Wyoming, USA - YL17G09_36 | ecosystem: Environmental > Aquatic > Freshwater > Lake > Sediment | place: USA: Wyoming | collected...
AGCTCATCGATTCTGTCTTCCATTCCGACTATCGTTGATTCCATAGACTTCTATCCGCCCGTGGCCAGGCCACCCGGCTCTACTGCTCGTGGCACGGCCATTCCCTCGACCCGGCTCGGGACAGGCCTGGCCGTGGTCGCACGGGCTTGAAGCCCGTGCGATAATAGTTTTCACGGGCTGGAAGCCCGTGCTACGTTGTCCGCCTGCCCCGGATTCTGAAGCGACTGATATATATCCTTCCACATTCCAAAGCCGCCGGCATCCGCAATGCCCCGCGCCAGATACAGCCAGAATATCCCCTGCATCTGTTCGGAGCCGCTGTCTCTTTCCAGTCCCCAATCACCGATGGTGTTCTTCATTGCGTCCAGCAGCTTGGTAATCAGGACCGACTCGAAATCCTTCGTCGCCTGCACCTCCTTCGCCGCCCAGGCGGCCCTGGGGGCCTGCAAACTGGCATCGACCGATCCTGCCTCTTTCAGCAGGGTCGGCATCGGTACGGGTTCGGTCAGCATCAAGCCGGCAGCACTGTCCATAAGCTCGCTCCTACATTATCTCTAACTTGGCCTGAAGGGCGCCCGCCTTTCTCAAGGCGTTGAATATCGCTATAAGGTCCCCGGGCGTCGCGCCTATTGCATTAAGCGCCTTGGCCAGCTCCGCCACCGTCACTACCCGCGGCACGGGAACCAGATAACCCTGCTTCTCCTCCACGCCCATAAGTGTCTCCGGGACCTTTTCCGTAGTCGCGCCCTCGGAGAACGGCGCCGTCGGCTGAGAGACCGTCTCGGTCTCTTTGATCTTCACAACCAGGCCGCCCTGGGAAACCGCCACCTCCGATATGCCGACGTTCTGCCCAACCACAATCGTCCCCGTCCGCTCGTTGATAACAACAATCGCTGGCACATCAACCTTAACATCCGGCATCGTAATCCCGTCAATAAAACCCGCTACTCGCTCCTCCCCAATCTCAACCGGCACTCTGACCCGGATCGTGCCCGCATCAACCACTGCGGCGATGCCGGTGTGTATCTCATTGATGCTCTTGCTGATACGCTCGGCGGTTGAAAAATCGCTGTTCCTAAGACCAAGAGTGATGAATCTCTCTCCTCCAACCTGCTCGACAAACGTCGCTAATTCCTCCTTCTCCACGATCGCCCCGCCCGGTATGCGCCCCATCGTCGTATGGTTCTTGGTGATAGAAGCCTGCTTGCCAACAGCCGACCACCCCCCGATGAACACCGCGCCGTGCGCCTCGGCATACACCTGCCCGTCGAGACCACGCAGCGGCGTCGGAAGCAGCATCCCGCCCTGAAGACTCTCTGCGTCGCCTATCGATGAAACGTCAACGTCGATCCGCGAACCTTCCCGGGCAAACGGACCCAGCTCCCCTGTCACCATAACAACCGCAACGTTCCCGCCCGTGAACTCCTTCGGAGAAAGAACCAGGCCGGAATCGCGGAATATGTTTGTCAGTATCTGCTGCGACGCCAGAGACTTGTCCCCCGTATCCGCAAGACCTACAACCAATCCTATCCCCGTCAGCGGATTGCTGCGAACACCCTGAATATCGACGATGTCCTTTATTCGCTCGCACCGCCCCCACTCAGTCAGACTCATCAGCATTGCAAGCAGAAGTATCAAACGGCTCTTCATATCGTTACTCTTTCTAAAAAATCCCGGTCCACAGCGCCAAGAACGGGCCTAAAACGGCCAGAGTATGTCAAACAGCCTGCCCAGCCACCCCTGCCTGTTGTATGGCTCCGCAACGCCGGAGTTCTTCGTGACAACACGGAAATTCGCTATCTGTTCGCTCTTAACGCTATTGTCGAATTCAATGTCGCTCGGCCGGACTATCCCGCTTACCTCAATCCTCTGTATGTCGCCCGAAATGTTCCGGTCGCGCATCCCCATTATCACGAGGTTCCCGTTCGGCAGAATGTCCACAACAACCACCGAAACGCGATCAACAAAGCTCCGCTCGTCTTTGTAATCAGCCTTGCCCTTCAGCTCATTGCTCGATGTCGCCGCCATCGTAAATCCGGGTATGCTCGGCAGAATGTGGTCGATCCCGAGCTCGCCGTTAAACGTGGTTGACTTGTCGGTCTCCTTCTTGAGGTCCCTCTTTGCCTTGTTATCGACCTTGCTGGCCTCCGTGATCTTCACCGTCAGAATATCGCCTATCCGGCGAGCCACGTCATCTGAGTACAAACTCCTACTGTTGTTATCTCTCTTGGCCCATATAGAGTCCGCCAGGACACAGCCGCTCCCGTGGAGCAGGAAAGATATTGCAATAACTGTCGGCATTATTCTATTTCTCATCGTTTTCCCTTCTATAAAACCGGTTCGACCGTTCCGTCTTCGTTGACCCTCGCCAGGATTATTCGCTGCGAATCCACGTTCCGCACCCTCACGTATTCCCCGGCGCTGCCCTCTTCCACCGTCTGTCCCATCGCAGTAACAACAAGCCCGCCCGCCGCAATACGAATAATGACGTTCTGATTACGCTTGACCACTATCGCCGGCTCGACCGGACCTATCATATTGGAGCTCAGCACCGTATTCGCCGGCAGCCTGCGCCTGGCGACCAAACCGTAAGGTGTGCCCCAATCGGCAGGATCGGGATAGCTCGACACCGTCTTTTCCACCTTCACATTCTCCGGGCTGATAACCCCACCGGCCGGTATCTCAACCAGAGTCACCACCTTGTGGCTGTTGAACTTCAGGCGAAAGCCCACCTCACGGCTTGCAATCTCTTTGCCTCCCGAAACCACGGCAATTTGAATCCTGACCTGGTTTGGAGCGCTGCTGCGAAACAGGCGAGGAGAGAGCTTTACGTCCTGGCGTGATCCCTCAAGAATCAGATCGACCGGCCCACGCATCAGCTCAGATTCGCAAATCGACCTTGCCGGAGGGTTCCTCTCCAGAAACAACCGGGCCAGACCCACAAATTCATCCGCAATGATCGTCTGGCCTTGTTGACGCACCTTTATCTCCTCGGCGCCGGTCAGTTTGACTTTCGACGCAGGAATCCCGTTGCTCGCCAGCCTGCTCAAAACGGTCAGCCTGTCAATCGTAATTTGCTGGCCCGGCGCTGCAATACGCCCCATCGCAATCTCACCGGCCCTGACAGCGAGAGATGCCTCGCCGTGAATTATGCCGATTTGACCAAGACTCGGAACATTGCTGTCAACCGCAATTTCTCTCGGCAGGTGAATTCGTAGTGAATCGTCCTGCGACTCATTGCCGGCCCTGCCGCACGGCGAAACCACAAGACACACAATTGCCATAATACCGATCGTTCTGCTCATCATTGCCCCGCTATTAGAATCTTGCAATCTGAATTGCCTGTCGAAGCATCTCATCGGCGGCCAGTATTGCGCGTGAGTTCGTCTCATAAGCACGCTGGGCCGTTATCAAATTCACAAGTTCGGTTATCATTTGCACGTTAGACTTCTCCAGAAACCCCGCCTGAATCTGTCCAAATCCATTCTCTCCCGCCGTACCGGTCAGCGGCGAACCGCTGGCCTCGGTCTGAGCCAAAAGATTATCCCCCTCGCTCGATAGGCCCGACGGGTTCGCAAACCTAGCCAACTGTATATTGCCCACAACCGACTGGCTTCCCGAAGATGTCGTGACATTCACGCCTCCATCCGTCCCGATATTGACGGCTATCGCGTCTGTCGGAATGGTAATGGCGGGCTCCATGTAGTAGCCGGAAGCCGTTACCAGCTCACCGTTGGGGCCTTGCTGCAATGCCCCGTCCCGGGTGTACTTTGTCGAGCCGTCCGGCATACTCACCTGCAGAAAGCCGTCACCGGTAATGGCTATGTCCAAGTTTCTGCCCGTGGTCATAAGCTCGCCCAGAGTGAACACTTTCACCGTCGATGCCGCCCTAACTCCGCTGCCCACGTCCAGGCCGCTTGGAGACTTCATACCCGACGACACCTCAGTGCCCGGCTCCCTGATCTTCACGTACAGCAAATCCTGAAAGTCAATCTGGCTCCGCTTGAAACCGTTCGTGTTGATATTTGCAAGGTTGTTGGCGGTCACATTAACCATCATCTCCTGGGCGCTCATACCCGTTGCCGCCGTCGAAAACGCTCTCAACATCTTGTTCTTCTCCTTAACTTACCCGCTGCAAAATGCGATCCGGATAAATCAGCTCATAGCCACATCTATAATGCTTCTGGAAGTGTCTCTCTGCGCCGAGATAAACTGCATATTCGCCTCGTAGAGCCTCGACACCATCATCATATCCACCAGCTCCTCAACTAAATGAACGTTCGATGATTCCTGATACCCCTGCTTGACAACTACATTTACCGCAGCTTCCGGCTTCACATCCGCCGGCGCCGCAAAACAGCTCGCCCCCGCCATAAAAAGCTCCTTCTCGTTCTCCTTGAAATCCACCAGCCTGAATTTGCCCATCTCCGCCCCCGCCCCGCTTATCCTTCCCTCACTTGAAACGCTGACCTGCGAAAGCGCGACATTCGGAGGAATCGTTATCGGCCCCGATTCGCCCGCTACAAGCCTTCCCTCCGCATCAACAATCTGACCATTCTGATTCAGGCGAAACATCCCGTTGCGCGTGTAGAGCTGACCTTCCGGCGTCTCTATCACAAAAAAGCCCTTCCCCGCCAGTGCAAAGTCCAGCGGACCACCGCTTTCCACAAAGCCCCCCTGTGTAAAATCCAGCACCGACTCCAGCTCCGCCCCCTCGCCCGCCTCCGCCTGCGTGCCCGCATCATGGGCCATCAGCGACTTTGAAAACGTGTTGCAGCGGCGCTTAAAGCCAACGGTGCTCACGTTCGCCATATTGTGCGCAATGACGTCGAATTCCTGCCTTAGACCGCTGATGGATGAACTTACCTGTGACACAATATCCGACATTTCATACTCCTTGTGCAACGGAGGACTCCACAACGGCCTCCTGCTCGCCAACCGAAGCACGCGTCTCGCCGCCAGGCCCCTCGGCCTCTTGGTGGGGGGGCACAGGGGCTTTGGCGCTGGCGCTTGCTCGAAGCGATGCGGCATTTGTCGCGCAAATCAGTTCATCCACGTCCGAGTCCTTCAAGCTCGTCAACTCAACCGCTATTGAAAAACCGTTTCCCTCGGCCCTAATGTGCCTGACCTCGCCGACGTCTTCCACCACCCTCACCGCCGATACCTTGCCCGCCGCGGCGGGCTGGCCGCCGGCCTCCGCTCGCATCAAATCGGCGCCCTCCTCATCCAAGCTGAATACCACAAGCACTCTCTCACCTACATCCACTGCCAGAGCGGACTCGATTCGCAACCCGGGACCAGCCAGTTCCGTCACCACCCCCGCAATAAATTCAGGCGGACCCCACTTATCAGCAGACGTTCCCGCCATATCTCGTCCTGTTCTCCCATCATCCGGCCCCGCGCCGCCGCTCCCAGCGAATACCCTCGCAAACGGAAAATGCGCAACAAAACAACGCAGATTCGTCGCAACACGCAGAAAACGTCTGCGATTGACAAACCGCACGTTATTGCTGTGATTCAATACCAGAGTGTCGCCGTCGTAGCTGATCACCGTAGTATCAAATTCCCAAACCGATGCCCCGGAATAGTACCGTACACACCACGTCTCGCCAAAAATAACCTTCACCGGCGTCGTCAGCGTGACGGCAAGCTCCGCTTCGCTGTTTCTCTTGACGGTTGCCTCAATGTCCGTTGAAGCACGAGCCTTTCGTCTGGTAACATAGAGTTTCTTGCCCGCCGGAATCTGCCTGCTGCTCAGCACCTTCGGTCCGCCCGCCGATTCTCCCATAGCAGATGGTTGTTTGCCGAAACCAAGCTTCTCACGCAGAAATGAAATCTCCGTCTTCGACAGCTCGCTGTCGCCATCCGTCCGCTCGCCGCCTATGCCTTCCTCGAGCACCCTGGCCGCGCCAACCCCAAAAGCCGCCCCCATCGTAAAAATCGACTCCGGACGCTTCAGCCCCGCTTTATTCGCCACTATCGCCAGAATCTGGCACTCACGATTGCTCAAACCTCGCTGCCTGGCGTATTCAATAAACGATCTGCCCGTGCTCTTTCGCTCCCGCCTCGCCCGATTAAAGCTCACCCATAAAAACAGCCCCACCAGCAGAATCAACGCCGCAATGCACACAAAAATCATCCGGTGCTCCGGCGTGAAATCGCTGGTGAGCTTGCGGGCGGCGGACAAACGCTCCAATGGCGTCAGCGCTACAAAAACCGCATCGAGAACGAAACTAATTGCAGGCAAAGTCGTCATTGTTCCTACCTGATAAGCCCGCTCAATTCCCTGAGTATGTCGTTCGCAACTAGTATTGTCCTCGCATTCGCCTGGAAGCCGTTCTGGGCCTGAATCATATTGACGAACTCGCTCGCCACGTCCGCGTTCGATTTCTCCAGCGCCCCGCCGTGAACGGAACCCGCACCGCCGGTCATTGCCTGTGTCGCCACCGCCTCACCGGAGTTGGCCGAAGGAATAAGGTAGCCGTTCCCGATACTCTCCAGGCCTGAGGTGTTCTGGAATAACCCTATCTGAATTGTGGCGATGTTCTTCTTGATGCCGTTGGAGAACGCGCCGATGACTATTCCCTCGTTATTCACCGAGACCGTTGAAAGTCTCCCTGCCTCATAGCCGTCCTGCTCCCTCGCCACCGCCGTCGAGTTCCCGGCGAACTGAGTCAAGCCGTTAAGCTGCCCCGCCGTACCTAAGGACATCGCAATGGTTTGAGGATTCGCGGTGTCGTGTGCAAAGGTCGCGATAAATTGCGCCGTATCGCCAATGGTGGAATTCAAACCTGCGTAGGTGCCCGTGCTTGCATCGAACTCTATGCCTCGTATCCGCCGGTTGTCGGGCGTGATGGCGCTGACATCGCCGGTAATCGAGGTGAGCACCATGTCCCACGTATTGGCCGTGTCGGTCCTGACAAACGCCCCCGAAAGCACGTGCTTGCCTCCCTGCGTATCGAAAACGGTGATGTTGACGTTCTTGACCTCCTCGCCGCCAACGCTCGCAAGCTCAAAATAGGTCGGCAGCGTCAACGAGTCCGTCCCGTCGCTCGAAGCCGTATAGGAAAGCGCCACGTCCGACCTGCTGTAGCCCGGGCTGCTGTCGGTCACCACTATTCTCCCGTTGGTTATGCTCGCCGTCACGTTGCCTGAGCCTAACTGGCTCTCAATATAGCTCAGCACATCGGCCAGGGATGTCGTCGCGCCGACATCCAGACCCGTGCCGTCCGTTACCGCCGTCCCGTCGGGCTGATAACCGGTAACATACAGCTTGCCGTCCGTATCCGTCGTGCCGAATGAGCCGCTGAACTGATCCAGGGCGCCGACCAGCGTGCTCGCAGTCGCCCCCGTGCCGCCGCCCGTGGTGAAAGTCGTGTTCGACGACAGCTTTTGTGTTTGCGCCGTGGCAAATGCCGCATCGGAGCTCAAGTTGCCCGCCAGCACTACCTCAGACGTGGCGTTTGCCGCCATCGCCACGTCGTAGGGAAGCTTCAGATTGCTGTCGCCGGCGGTCTGAAAACCGTCGCTTATCCCGACCGAGCCGATACGCTGAACAAGAAAACCCGTTGCAGGATCGACAAGATTCGAGTCCGCATCAACGGCGAATGCCCCGGCGCGAGTGTAAACGTCTTTCGAGCCGTCGCTGAGCACAAAATAGCCTTCCCCTTCCATCGCCAGGTCGAGCGGATTGCCCGTGTTCACAATGTTGCCCTGCTGCATATTGGGCGATATGCCGGCAATCCCGACGCCGCTGCCCATCTGCTGCGGATTCGTGCCGCCGACCGTACCGGTGGGCTGCGAAGCCTTCTTTATCGTCTGGCTCAGCAGCTCCGAAAAAGTGATTCGGCTGGACTTAAAACCGGTCGTGGTAATATTCGCAAGGTTGTTGCCCGCTACATCCAGCATCTTCTGGTGGGCCTGAAGCCCCGTAACGCCCGCTGATAGTGCAAAACTCATTTCTGTCTCTCCTTATCCTGACACTCAACTAATATCTATATCTCAGTTCTTCACCGATACGATGTCTTCCAGACCGATAGTCTGGCCGTCCGCCACCAATACAATCTTCCCCTCAACGTTGTTGAAAACCTGCTCCACCACGCCGCTCGTAAACTCTCCCGACTCCGCCCCATCCCCTCCCACAAATGAAACCTCCTTCCCTATCAACGAGGCCGCGTAGGTCCGCTGAATGCCCGCAAGCACGTCCGAAAAACTCGTGTTCATCGACTCGAGCTGCTGAAGCTGCGAAAACTGCGCTAATTGAGAAGCCATCTCATTATTATCCAACGGCTCAAGAGGATTCTGATTCTGCAGTTGGGTAATCAGAAGCTTCATATAATCCATCTGAACGTCGCTTGCCGTGGTTATCCCTGATACCGTGCTCATAATTTTCCTGCCCGTTAAAACCAATAAACAGCCAACCTATTCATGTCCAAATCGCATAAGCCGGCACACCCGGCTCACTTACCCGTTAGCAATCACCGTGCCACAACAGACAACCTCCCATGCCCACCGATATCTAACACCTTGCCCCAATATGACTTATCTGCGCCTGAAAAATCCGGCGCACCCCAAAACTCCACTACCCCTCGCGCTCCACGGACAATCCCCCCGGACAATACTTCCGCCCATGCGGAAAATGCTGCCGCCTCCGCCTTCGTATGTCCTCGTGGCACGGCCCTCCGTGGCACGGCCATTCCCTCGACTTCGCTCGGGACAGGCTTGGCCGTGGTCTCACGGGCTTCAAGCCCGTGCCACTGGAAACCCGTGCTGCGCCAGATGTGTGCTCGGTATCACTGTTGCCTCCAGCCGCGACCGATCAAGTGACATCAACAAGCCTTCCCTTGTCTCAACTATTTCCCGTTGCGGAAACAACATTTTTGTCATTCCTGCGAAAGCAGGAATCCAGCTTTTGGAACATAGACTCCTGCTTTCGCAGCGGTAACATTGCCGGTTTCAGCTTTCCGCAACTAACCAGGCGTCGCGATGCAGTCCCATAAGAAGCAGCACCGTCTCTCTAACAGGTCGGACAATATCGGCAAGTCCCATAACACAAACTCTGCGCCGCTTGAGTGACATTGAGAAGTCCCATAAGATGCAACCCGGCCTTGTTGCAAACCGGTCCGCACCAATCAGCCTCCGCAATTCGCCGAATTCCGCCCGATAAGTGCCGGCCGCGCCACCGACGCGCATCCAAACGCCCAACACAGTGACATTATGGGCCGGTCCAATAAAAAAATTTAAGCCGTCTCAAGTACCCGGACGATTTACTGGACATTATTCTTTGTGCGAATGCACAATTAACAAGAAACCGGCAGGGGCTGGATGTTATGGTTGGGGCCGAATGAGTTTACGCAGAACCGTTGCATTAAGCAGGCAAGCCGAAATTCACGAATTGGCTCGCCAGGTTAGCCGGGAGGTGTTTACCGCCGACACCATCGCCGAAGCCTCCGACCTCATCGAGGCGAGCAATCCGGACCTGATCCTTCTTGACCGGCGGTTCAGTCCTCATATCGAACGATTTCTTCATACAGCCGATAAAATCTCCGATGCGCCAATTGTGGTAATCGGCTGCGACGAAGACGCTGACGAGATCGCCGCCCTCGAAAAAATGGACGCTTATGACTATCTGCGAGGGAAAAACGACCTCAGCCGCCTCAAAGAAATTGCAGAGCGAATCGAAGAGCAGTCAAAGGTTAATACCCCAGTGAAGGCTCCTGACCATTTCTTCGCCGAGGACTTCGCCGCACAGGTCTCTCTGGTCGGCCACAGCGACGCAATCAAACACACGCTCAAAATGACCAAGCTCGTCGCGGCCAGCCGATGCAATCCCGTCCTGATAGTCGGTGAAACCGGCACAGGAAAAGAGCTCGTCGCCAGGGCAATACATCTTCTAAGACACCCCCCGGCTCAGGACTCCAAAGTACCCTTTGTCGCCGTAAACTGCGCAGCACTGACCGCAAATCTCCTCGAGAGCGAGCTCTTCGGCCACGTAAGAGGCGCCTTCACCGGGGCCGACCGTGACAAAACGGGCCTGCTCGAGCTGGCCGCCAACGGCACTCTCTTCCTCGATGAAATAAGCGAAATACCCATCGACCTGCAGGCCAAACTCCTCCGCGTCCTTCAGGAACAGACTTTCCGTAAAGTCGGAGGAATCAAAGACATTCAATCCAATGCCACGATAATTGCATCGAGCAACCGCAACCTCAAAAAAGAAATCGACGCCAATCGCTTTCGCCAGGACCTTTACTATCGCCTCAATATCAGCCCGATCACCCTCGCTCCCCTCGGATCGCCCCGGCGAAAACAGGACATCCCCCTTCTCGCTGAATATTTCCTAAAGACATCCGCCATTTGTCCTGAAAAATCCGGCAAGATTACGTCCCTGACCAAACTGGCTCTGGAAGAGCTTGAAAAATACCATTGGCCCGGCAACGTCCGCGAGCTTCGCAATGTCATTGAAAGAGCTATTCTTTACGAAACAACCGACAAAATCGGCGTTAACAGTATAGTTATCGACCCCACCGAACCCTGTGAATTCTCCGACGGCTCTACCGCCGGCGGGATCAGGAACTACTCCCTCGCAAAGGCCGAACGAGAGCTTATCTCCCGCGCACTCCAGGAAACAGGCTGGCAGAAAACCAGGGCCGCCGCCCTCCTCGGCATTACCAGGGCCACTCTCTATGCCAAGGTCAAGCAGTACAATATCGTAGAAAAGACCCCGCACGCCCCGGAACATCCCGCCCCGCAAGCCTCCTCGCCTGCCCCCGGAGCCCCTAACCGGGAGCCTGTCGCCGCCGCATACTGACCCCCTCGAGCATCGAGACACATGTCATTGCGACCCCGAGCTTGCAGGCTGTGTCATAATGGCAAAAATACACCAAAATCGGCATGATGACCTTCGTTTTTTGCTCCAAATCAGGGGCGAAAGACGCAAAATCCCAATTGCGACACAGCCTGTTGTCGAGGGGGAAGCAATCTCCAGCCCCTCGCACGCGTGAGATTGCCACGGCCCGCGTTGCGGGCCTCGCAATGACAGAGAGTATCGAGCATCGAGCATTGTCCTGTCAGAAATTCCCCCGCACCGTCTAAAATTCTGACATCTCCTTACAGATTCAAGGACGTGATTCAAAATACAAAAACACCCTTTTTCGCCCCTGGGCCGCCAAATCCGCGTCCCCCGGCGCCTCTGACCCACTCTGGCATAGATATTGCTACCCCTTACAAGTGGTGCAGGCCCGCGTTGTGCAGCTACAGTAGGAACGGGCCGCCCAAAATGCTCGCGCTCGCGTTGAACATGAAGGGCGCCGGGCGGTGAATACGAAGCTGAAAGTTATGCCGGAACAAGAGCCAAAACAGACTCCCGACCAGGGCCTTCCCGCCACGCCGGAAGCCCCCGGGCCCCAGGCTGTGGGGGGGGGCCCTGGCGCGGATAGCGAGCTGCTCGAAGGCCTGCCCGCCAGCGATGGGGCGGGCCAGCCCCTCGAAGAGATCCCGGAAGGGCAGGTCTTCGTCGCGGACGACGATTTCTACAAATCGCTCGATCAGACCGCAGAACCCCCGACCATCGCAGACACCCCAGGCAAACGCCTCAAAGTCCGAATCCCGCGATTGCGCCTCTCAACCGCCCAGAAAATCCTTGTCGCCGGCATCGTTCTGATTGTGGCGCTGCTGTTGCGCACCCTGCTGACCTCTTCGTCGCGCAGCGCCGCCGCATCATCCAAATCCTCAGCCCAAAATGCCATACCCGCAGACCAAAAGCAGCCCCCCCGCCACGACGCCACGTCCCACTTGTCCCGCTTGGGACGGCCAGTGCCGGGACTCCCAGCGGAGGGGCCTGGACCTACGCCTCAATCAGCTCAGCCGACATCGTTGAAAGTCGCTCAGGATTTCTACGCCGCCGGCGAATACGACAACGCTTACGCAACCTACAACCAGCTCTATCGGAGTCTCCCCCCTGATGCGAATAGCCACATAGATTTACTTCGCCTGAAGATGGCTATCTGTCGGGCCAAGTCAGGACAGCTCGAAGAGGCCGACCGTCTCCTCGACGAAGTTGCCAAAAGCAGCTCCAATGCACTCAGGCTGATGGCCAACTACCACCGCATTTCCCTCGAAATGCAAAAAAAACAGTATTTGAACGCACGAACAAGGGCCTATCGCGCGATGGCCCTCATCGACGTCGTCGATACCGACGCAAAAATCAAAACGTCGCTCCGAAGCAACTGCCACTTCCTGATCGCAGAAGCACTGACTAAACATGTCCTTTCGCTCAGCGACCTCGACGCGGACCTTACGCCGGAGCTCTGGGGCGCTCCAGCCGAGATCGACCCCTTCCTCGGCTTGGACGACCAGCAACTCGAAGCCCTCTTGAATTCAGGCGCCGACTATCTCAATGACGCGCTGCTCCGGCCCCAAATCCGGAAGATTCACCGTGACGACGGCTCGATCTGCTGGTCCGTCGTTGCCAACGGCGCACCCATTGAAGAGCTCCTGGCCAGGTTCGCCGCAAACGCCGACCTCGACATATCCTGGACAATCGGCAGCGCTCAGGACCCGCAGGCCCAAGGCCCCGCGAGGGGAACGGCAGACCCCGCCCACAACAGACCCGTCATCCTGTATATGCCCGCAGCGACGCCCCAGCAGGTCGTCGCCGCCGCCGCCGGACAAGTTGGATTGGTGGCCCGCATCGACCAGAACGATGTCATAACCATTATTCAGCCGGTGGACTCCTCTTCGTTCTCGCAATCAATATCTCTGCTCTGCAGTGAAACAATCTCCTTGTGGCAGAGATTCCTGCTCAGTTTCGATGACGACCGGCGCGCCGCCAATGCCCATTTCGCCCTCGGCCTTCTGCACTCCCGGCAAGGCGGCATCCCCGAAGCTATCGCAGAATACAAATTGACCGCTAACCGCTTCCCATCCTCGTCCTTGGCGCCCTACGCCCTGCTCAACTCGAGCAAGTTGAAAAGCAGCCCACAGGTGCGAGACTACGCCGGCGCCGCCGACGACCTAAAGCAGGTCGTGGAGCAATATCCCGACGACACGATTGTCACCAGAGCTTACGTATATCTCGCCGAATACACCGAAAAGGCGGGAACTATCGGCGAAGCCGCCAGGCTCTATCGTAAAGTCTATCATCTCGGCTTCTCACCCGAATCACAATGCAGCGCCGCCTTTGGAGCCGGCAAATGCTACTATCAAATAGGCGATTACGATTCCGCCGTCGAATGGCTGGCAAACTACATCGACCTCATGCGAGAAAAAAAGAACCCCGACGTCTGCTCCGCCTGCTTCCTCCTCGGCAAAGCTTACTTGAATCTCAACGAACCTCAGCAGGCCTGCCGCGCATTTCAATATGCCCTGGCCGGACCGCTCCCAAGAAATGAATACGTCGAGACAATCTCAGCCTTGACCGATGCGTATATCGCTCAGAAACAATTCCTCCAGGCGCTCGATGTCCTCGAAAACACTGACTCCTATCAGTTTTCACAAGCCGAATTGGTCAGGACATTGCTGCTCAAAGGCAAAGTCCTCCGGGAAATGGGCATAGTTGACAACGCCGTCACGTTGCTCAGCAGCAGGATCGAGTACGTATCCGATCCCCGGCTAAAGGCTGAAATATCCTTTGAGCTGACCAACTGCTATATCGCAAGGAACCAATTGGATCTCGCTCATAAGAAGCTGACCGAGATTCTCGTCGTCGTCCCGCCCGGACCCCTGGCGTATGAGGTCTCGCTCAAGCTGGCGCAGACGTGCCTGATGCTCAGCCGGGATTCACAGGCAATATCCGTCTGTTCCCAGCTCCTCGATTCAGGCGCACCCGAGCAAATCAAAACCGAAGCCGCCCAAATGCTTGCCACGGCGTACAGCCGGCAGAAAAACTACGACAAAGCGGCTTTGGCCCTTTTGGACCGCCCAAAATGAAGACGATTAACGACTCCAAAAAGCAGAACTGCGGCCTCAAGTCCGAATTCCCCCGCACCAATCTCCTGCCGTGCTCCGGGGAAAGCCCACGCGGTTACTCAGTCCCGTTTGCCAGATGCAGTCTCATCGGCGTCAGGAAGATTGGTGCGGGGCTATCCCTCCGCGCCTTCTGCCTGACTTGGCTGCTGCTTTGCCTCCACGGATCCCCGGCCATAGCTAAGCTCTCATCGGCTCTGCCCGACCCGAACAATCCTTCACCATCCACGCTGGCCGAAGCCCCAGCCGACCCTAACGCCTCAAAGACACCCCCTGACGAACAACGCCTCAGACAGCACCAAGACCCAAAACCCGCAACCGATACGACCGCGGACTCTAACTCTCAAATCGCTGAGCAACCGCCCGCCCGCAACTGGCTAATCGCAAAAAGCCCAACTACCGACATTGGACGCAAACTCTGGCAGACCAGAATAACTGTACCCAACAGCAAGAACGATACCGGCAGTAACGATGACCTCCGGCGAATAATCGAGCTGATCCGCTCCGTTGAGTTCAAACCCCGCAACAAAACCCCCGAACCTCTCATCACCCTCGAATCGCCCACGCGAGTCGAGCCAAACGAAACCGCAAGCGAACCGTCGCCCGGTAAAAACACCGAAGCGCAGCCCCCGCAGCTTCTTGCGCAGCAAGAGCGAGGGAAACCTCGCCCCGGAATGTTGTCCGAAGAGACCCTGCAAATCCTCGCTAAGCAATTGCAGAATCCCGAACAGATCAAAAACCCGTTTGAGCTCGCAGAAGTCCTCTTTCACAGCGGCCGTCTCAAGGAAGCCGCAATATGTTACCAGCAGGTCCTCCTTCGAGCCGACCCAAACCAGCCCGCCGGTGCTTGGGCGGGCCAGCCCGACCCGAACCGCCAAATCGACTGGATCCTGTTTCAGATAGGCAACTGCCTGCGAAACGACGACCCTCCCAAAGCAATGGAAGTCTATTCGCGCCTGTGCAACGACTACGCAGGCTCAATGTGGGCCGACCTCGCAAAGGCGCGCAGCATGCTGCTGAGCTGGTACCGCCAGGATGAACCGAGAAAGCTCATTGAACAGAATCGACGGCAGACAACCGATTACCCGAACAAAAATGACTACATCCTAACGACAGAATCCCAACCCCAAACGGAGCAAGCAAAAGGTGGATAGCGCCCGCGCAGACGAAAAGCACCCCGCACCTATTTTGAGAATCCCGCGTTCGTCCGGGACCGGACCTTTGTCTGCTGCAAGTGACGCCAGAGGATTCCCGCCAGACAGACAAAATAGGTGCGGGGTCATCGCAAACGTGCTGATAGTGGACGACGACCCACAGGCCGCCGGACTTATGCTCAGGACATTGGCCCAAAAAGGCATCCGCGGAATAATCACCGACAGCGCCGAGGCCGCAATAGACTCTCTCGACAAAGTCGATTACGACCTTGTCTTCACCGGCGACAGAATATGCCAGCGCCCCGGCC
>Ga0315285_10003936_pt1 | contig 15423 bp, 13 predicted proteins | sample YL17G09_36_MG_FD_203698 | JGI IMG/M metagenome (GOLD analysis project Ga0315285, IMG submission 203698) | Sediment microbial communities from Yellowstone Lake, YNP, Wyoming, USA - YL17G09_36 | ecosystem: Environmental > Aquatic > Freshwater > Lake > Sediment | place: USA: Wyoming | collected...
CACACACACACACACACACACAAACACACACACACACACACACACACACACACACACACACACTCCCTTCACTTCTCCTTCATGCTCGTCCGCACCGCGGGCGGCGGCGGTGGCGGGGGTGGCCCCGGCGAGGGGACGGGCGACGCCAGGGGCGAGAGCGCAAACGGCGGCAGCATGGTGGCGGCGGGTTGGTGGTGGTCGCCGCCACCGGCCTCGCCCCCAGCCGACGCCGCCCGGGACCCGGCGAGCGCGGGGCCGCCCGCCCCGGCACCGCCACCGCCACCGCCCGGCCCGAACCCGTACCCGCCGTGGACGCCGGTGGAGGCCATCGACAGGAAGGGAGCGCCACTGGCGGCGCCACCAGTCCCACCAGGCGTGCTCAGCGCCCGGCCGCCCTCCCGCCCACCGCCACCATTGCCGCCGCCGCGTTCCGAGCGCGGGGTGGCGGGCGTGGACAGGGGCACCAGCACCCGTTCTAGGTCTTCCAGGGTGACAAAGGGTGGGCGCCCGCCCGGGGCGGCGGCGGCGGCTGAAGCGGCAGACGCGTCAGGCGTCGGCTCGCCTCCACCCCCACCACCAGGCGCGGCCGCCGGCGCCGCGCCCTCCTCCCCTCCAGCCACGGTCGCGACGGGCGTGTACGCGACCTGCCCACCCCCACGCTCCAGGTGCATGCGGGGCTGGACGGGCAGGGTGTGGAAGGCCCGGGCCCGCCCGCCGACCGCCCGCGGGTCGACGGCCGCGCCGGGCGAGAAGAGTAGCTCCACCCGGAACCGGTCGGGCGAGCCCACCGGCGCGGCCCGCCGTTCGTACATGCGAATCACCACGTGCGTCATGTAATCCAGTTCGGGCGTGTCCCGCAGGCGGGCGGCCGCGTCGGTGGAGACCAAGGAGCCGGGCTGGAGGTGGGGGAGGGGCGCGGGCGTGGGCGGGCGGAAGCCCACGTCATCGCCCGACGCGCCGCCGCCACCCTCCCCTCCACTGCTGGTGCTCCCGCCCGCGCCCACCACCCCGCCACCCGCGCCGACATTCCACGCGCCCGCCATGTGGCCGTACCGCAGGACGTTGACCAGGGCGTGCAGGTGGCTCTCGGACGTGAAGTAGATGCGGGTGCGGACGTGGCGGAGCGGGGAGTTGATGTCGTGGGCGTAGGTCGGGCACAGGCGGTAGAGCGTGCCACCATCGTCCTCATCGTCATTGCCGGACGCGCCCGGCGCGCCGCCCCCGGACGCTGACCCACCCTCCGGGTCTGCATCACCCGGCGGCGCGGTCCCTCCGCCGGCCGAGGCGGGCCCGGGCGAGCGGGGCGGACGGCCGGTGCCGCCGTCCTTGGCGGAGGGCGGGGCCCCGCCGGCCAGGGCGCCGGCCGTGTCGACGTACGAATCAAACGGGGACGCGGGCTCGGACCCGTCATCCAGGCCGGCCGTCTCCAAGCTCTCCGCCCGCACGTTGGCCAGATCGCACAGGAGTTTCGCGAGCAGGCTGGACGCGATCGTCGCCCCGATGCGCAGCTTCTGGGGCGGGGCCGTCCCGTACTCGTTCGGGATGACACAGTCCGCCAGCTGTTTTGCGGTGCAGTACACGGGCGTCAGCACCGCGCCGACCATGTCGGCGTTGTGGATGGCATCGTACTTGGCGGAATCGTAGATGTCAGGCACTTTGGAGATGTCGAATTCGCCCTTCTTGGGATTGTGGACGGCCTTGAGCAGCTTGCGCCACCGGTCAAAGAGGAGGAGCAGGCGCTCCCCGCCGCACGGCTGGCCGGGCGTGGGCGCCCACTCGGAGCAGGCCTGGGTGAGCGCGCTGTAGGCCGCCCCCCGCCCGGATGCCCGCCCGAACGCGCCGGCAGGCCCGTTGGCGCCGCCCGGCCCCCCCCCACCCGACCCGCCCGTGCGCAGAGAGGCGGCGGCCGCGTCCACGGACGCCCGGCGCCACCGGTCGGAGGCGGACGACGCGTTTGGCCCCGTCGCCTCTGGGGCCGCCGGCGGGCCGCCCCCGCCCGCGGACACGGGCGCCGGCGGCGCCCGCTCGTCCAGGCACATCTGGCGCAGGTGCTCGACAAGGAGGGTGAGATCGGAGACCAGGGACGTCAAAAGAGCGAGCGGGTCGGCGGGCATGGGGTGGATGAGGGAACGCGCGCCTCTGCGGGCAGGAGGCGGGACGGGTGGTTGCGGCGCCCCAGGCGCCGCCAGCCCGCCGTCCGAGCCCGCCGCGGACGACCCGCCTGCGCCCTCCACCCCACCCCCATTGGTCCGCTGCGTGGTGGTCTCCGCTGCTCCCTCAATGGCCAGCGCCACCAGCGCCGAGGAGAGCGTGCCGGACGGCGCGGGCGAGGGCGGGGCGGACGAGGAGCCCGGCCCCGTGTCTCCGCCCCCACCCCCGCCCACCAGCGGCGCCACGCACGCGCTCTTCTTGGCGCCTGCAATGTACGTCATCCGCTCGTACAGCTCCTCCTTAGCCGCCCGAATGTCTTCGGACGCGCCCTTGCCAAAGGCGTCCAGCATGGACGCATCCTTTTTGACGAGCGACACCAGGATGGGCGTCAGGGACGCGCCCTCCAGGTCGAGCAGGCCCTGCGTGAAGGCCGCGGCGCTCGTCTGGACCCGCCCCTCGTCGGACGAGTAGATCTTGAGGTCGTGCCGGTAGGTGGAGTGCAAGCGCAGCAGGCCGCCCCCCGCAGGGCCGTACCGCGGGTACATGGCCGTCCGGAAAAGGGAGCCCAGCGTTTCTGCCTGGGCGCGCCCGGCGTGGGTGAGGACGCCACCGTGTTTGAGGATAAGCAGGGCTTCCACGGGGACGGGGACAGGGCGCGGGGTGGAGGCCCCGGAGGCGGGAGGGGCGGGGGTGTCGTCAGCGTCAACCGTCGCCAGCAGCGCCGCGTCCACCCACCGCAGCGGTTTCAGCTGCGCTTTCCGGTTGACGCCCGCAAAGCTGCCACCCTGCTCCAGGACGGTGCGGACCAGGCGCAGCTTCTCGCGCAGCTCGTCCGCGTCGGCGTCCAGGGGCAGCGGAATGGATGCCGTCGGCGAGCCGGACGGCGGGGCGGCGGACGAGGGCGACCCGACCGCGCTCCCGCGCCCGCCACCACCGCTCGCCTCCAGCGCGACCGCCTTCTTGCGGTCCTCCTCCAGCTCGGCTAGCACCGTCCGCGTCGCGTCCAGCAAGTCCTGGAGCTCGGCCGGCGATTTCAGCTTGGCCTGCTTGCCCTTGGCGTCCAGGTGGCGCACCAGCAGCGCCAGCAGGGCCGGGTGTGTGACCCGGACCTTCATCTTCTGTTTGGGCGTCCGGTCGCCGTGGCGGACGACCGCCAGCACGCACCGCAGCTCCTCATCACCTGGCCCGCCGCCCCGGCCGGCCAGGTCGTCACAGGAGGCGGCGTCCCCCGCGCCGCGCTCCAGGGGCTTGCCGCCGCGCCCGGGCTCGCCGCCCATGCTGCCGCCGCCCGCGCTCCCCGCCCGCCCGGCCGAGGGCGGCGGCGGCGGCAGGGCTGTCAGCCGGTGCGGCGCGACGGCGGACAGAATGAGCGAGCGCAGGATGCCGGCCGCGTCATCGTAATACTTGAACGAGTTTTTGACCATGGAGAAGCCGTTGACGTCACACACAAACGACCGCCCCTTTTCCGCCGACCGCAGCAGGTCAAAGCCGCACACCTTTTGGCCAAACGCCAGGCACACCGCCCGGGCGACCTCCTTCTCCTGCGGGGAGAGGAGGACGGGGAAGCGCAGCTCCTTCCCGTCCGCGGCCCGGGTGACCTTCCCGTCCACGACGGGCGACTTGCGCGCCTCGGCATGGGCATAGCGCGGGCCGACCGTGTATACCTTCACGTCCGTCCCGCCCGTCGTCAGGAATTCCTCGACGATGTAGGACCCGTCCCGGCGGACGGTGCCCGGGTGGTTGGGGTCGTAGTCGCCCGACTTGTTTTCGACCTAAGGAATTGAAGGAGAGAGAAGAAGAAAGAGGGTGGTTGAGTTTTTCTCTACCCATACTCCATCCATCGCTTCTCTCTCTCCGCCCTCGCTCCTCTCACCTTCCGGAACAGGCGCTTCACGCCGCCGCCCATGCTGTGCGGGTAGTAGATGTAGATGTTGTGGTCCTCCGCGTTGGACGGCTTCTCCACAAAGGGCTTGTAGATGCGGGTGCCGCCGACCTCGATGAAATCCTCAGTCTCCTCAAAGCCGGGCGGGTCCGTGCCAGCGGGGAGGCCCTCCCGGTCGATGACGACATGCGTGGGCACCGTGATGCCCGCCGCCTGCAGGCGGGCGTACACTTGGCGCCGGTCCAGGAGGGCGTCCTGCATGTGGACGTCGTTGATGAGGTAGGGCCGGCGGAGGGCGGCGTATTGTTGGGCCTGCGAACATGTGAAGAAGAAAAAAACAGTGGGAATGATGGGATTGATTTAATGAGCGCGGGGCTGCACTCGCCATCTCCTCGTTTCTTCCTCACCTTTTTTAACGGAAAGCCGAGCGAGTGCCAGGACAGCAGGCAGTCCACGACCGGCCACGCGTCGGCCGGGGCGCCCAGGATCGTGGCGTCCCCGAAAATGGTCACCTCAAACTCGCCGTACGCTTCCAGGCGGGCCACAATTTCGGCGACCGGCTTCGACCGCGCCTTCTTGTCCATGGCGGCCACGCCCACCCGGATGCGAGGGAGGGCGGGGCCGGTCTGGCCCAGCATGCGCGGTTCCTGAGATGGAATGGGGAGGGAGACGGAGAGCGTGAGAAGACGGGAGAGAGCGAGAGAGGTTGAGGGATGGAGATTGAAAAAAACGCGCTGCAGGCCAGGGCGGTCGCTCTTCTCTCTCCTCTATCGTCTCACCGATTGGACCCGTTTCATCGCGCTGTTGCTGCCGCCACCACCGCCACCGGCCTCGTCATCAACCTCATCGCGGGTGGTGGAGGACGGCGGCGGTGTGCCGGACGTGGGAGGCAGGTCGCCGGCCGGCGGCGGTCCGTTTTGTGCTCCGCTGCTGTTGGTGGGCGGATAGTGGTTCCAGGGGCCGTCGCCCTGGCCACTGCCGTCACCGCGCCCGCTCAGCAGGCTGGCCCCGGCCGCGTTCTGGTCGTCCACGAAGTTCGTGGACCGGGACCGGATGGCAGAGGAGGGCGAGGAGGAGGGCGGTGCGGCGGGCGGCGCGGGAGGGTCGCCCATCGCGTCTATTCTATATAAAAAAGTGGGGGATACTTTTTCGGAGAGGGAAGTTCCGGCGGGTGGGTCGATCAAGGTACGGATCCTTGCGGGGAGAGCCTAGAATTGAGGAGGGGCGTGCGGAGCGGCGGCTGCGGTGGCGGCGGCGCTCAGTCGCCGACGATGATGGCCACGCGAAAGAAAAAAGGAGAACAAACTGGAGGAGTGCCCTAGTTCTTCATTCTGCTCAATTCTGCGCGAGCGCGTCCCCACTCCACTCCACAAAAAATAACACACGCGCCCTCTTGCCCAGCCCCATCAAAAGACAAGGGTGCGCGCGCGAGAATGATCTCCTTCCTCTCCCGAATCTTCTGCCGGGCCGTCTGCCGGACAGCCTCTGGCGAGAGCGCGGACGCTGAAGTCACTGCCACTGCCACCGCCCCGCCGCTTGAGCTCTGCACGACCATGCAAGCGTCGCCCCTGCCGCCCCTACCGCCGCCGCCTGCCTCGTCGACCCCGGCCCGCTCACCCCTGGGCTGTGCAGGCAATGCAACGGTCAACGTGAGTGTCGCCAAGCAGACGTGTCGCAAGAGCGCCTTGAGAATGGAAGGTGGAAAAACAACCTCGTCGGCTGCTAACAAAACCTCTCTCTCTCTCTCAGCGCCCCTCCACTGCCTCGACCCTCACCCCATGCCCCCTGTTCGTGGCCGACGCCCAGCCCGACTCTGCCACCACCACCCCGACCGTCGTCGGCGTGGCCGCCCCCCGCGGTGCGTGCGATCCGGACGCGGCCGTGTCCCGTCATGCGACGCCTTTTGAGACGCGGGTGGAACGGGCGATCCAAGCGGAGGCCCGGTTCCGGGAGGGGTTGCGGGTGGCGCACAATGGTGGTTTGGGTGGGCGCGGCGGCGTGTAAGTAGCGGCGAGTGATAGCACAGGGGAGCACGTCACTGAAAACAAACTCTCTACCCACTTCACCCCGCTCCTCTCGGCCCGCCCACCCCGCCCCACCTGGCCGGCGCCTGCACGCGGATGAACACAAACCGGTCATACTCGCCCGCCCGCCCCGCGACCCCCTCCCCAGCCTCACGGGCTGCCGCCAGCGCGTCGGGCGCGTCCACGACCACCACTTCCGCCCCCCGGCGCCGGGCCTCGCCTACAAAGGCGGCCAGCGTCTCGCCGCCATCCCGCACGGGCCCCGCCAGGAGGGCGCAACCCCCGCCGGGCAGCGCCGGGTCCAGCCGCGCACACAGCTCTTCAGCCAGTTCGACGGCTCCTTCAGGCTCGTACAGGCAGTCCGCGGCCAGGACGGCGCCGTAGAGCATGGCAGGCGGCAGAGAGGGTGGGGTGGGGCTGCAGGCGGGGCACAGAGGGGGAGAGGTCGTGGTTGCGCCTGCGTCGCTCTCGCTTGTCAGCGAGCCAGTGCAGCCCCGGGTCTTTGGACAGCTTGCGTCCGGTTTGGCATTGCCGCCGCTGGCCTCAGCCCACACCAAGCGGCGGATGCGGACGCGCCCAGCCTCCCAGCAACCACCACCACCACCACCACCGTTTCCATCCGCGCCTTGAACACTTTCCGCGTTCGCGGCCAGCGTCCGCCTCAGCGTCGCCAGGGCCGCCTCGTCCCCGTCCGTTAGGTCGATGCGGGTAGGGAGGCCGCCGCCCGCGCCCGGCAAGCGCGCCACCAGCACCCCGACCAACCCCACCCCGGCCCCTAACTCCAGGACGGCTCCGCCACCCCACGCCGGCAGGGGGCCGACGGCCGGCGGCAAACACGCCTCCGGGTCCACCAGCGCCCGCCCCATGGCCGCCGCGGACGCCCATAGCCTGGCGCCAATGCCGTCCGCCAGGGAGCCCTGGGCGACGGCGACGGTGATGTGAGGAGTGGAAGAGGGCGAGGGTGATGGGAAGGCGAGAGACCGGACGGAGGCCGCGGCGGCCAACTCCCCGCCGCACGCCGCCACAACGGCAGAGACCAGGTCGGCCAGGGTGTCGTCCAAAGCACCTGCGCCCGCGCTCGCACTGCCGGACACGCTGGGTGGCGCGCGGGCGGCGGGCAAGGCCAGGAGGGCGGCAGCGGCGGCGGGGGCGCCCGCAGCCGCGGCCTCCACTGCGTACCCGGGCCGTTCCGCGACCAAGGCGGCGAGGGCAGCCAGGGCTGTCTTGCGACGGGTAAAGGGTAAGTGCGCGTTGGAGAGGTTGTCGACGAGGGCGGGGACGCGCTCGGAGGCGATGAGCTGAGAGGACGCAGAGAGAGATGATGATTGAGAGGCGGCTGGGTGGTTGAGCGACGGCAGCAGTTGCGCGAATTGGCAAGTGGGTGCACTCAACACTATGTCTCTTTCTGGCACGCTCACCATGTCCAGGAAGTCCTCCTCCAGGCAGGCATCGGCGCCGGTCATGGTATGTGGAGGGGAGCGTGGAAATATGGCGCGGGGCGAATCGAGGAAAGAGCACCCCCCCCCCCCCCCGCGCGGCGCGGCTACCAGACGCCTCGAGGAAACGGAAGAGTGAGACGGGGACATAACACGAGGAGGGCGCGTCCGCGCGTCTTTTAAGTTAACACACGCACACATGCCTGCCCCTCACGCGCACACACGCACACACAATCAGCGCCCTGGTACATTGATAAGCAGGGGAAATGAAGCGGCACCCCCAATCAACGAAAGAGCGACGGGCGCGAGCGAGGGGTCGACCGACAAAAGCAATGATAGTGATGGCAGAGAGGACCTCACGCCTTTCATTCTCTCTCTAGTCGTCGTACACACGGCACTCGTCCGCGTCCGGGTTGGAGTCGCAGAAGTTCTCCAGGACCTTGTCCGCGGACACGGACCGGGCGGCCAGCTCGGCCTCGGACAGCTGGAAGACAGCCGACGCAGCGGACGCGGCGCCCGCGGCCACCTTGTCCCAGGCGGCCTTCACCTCGGCCTTGCCGGCGCCGGCCTTCTCCAGCTTCTCGGCGGCGTCCAGGGCGGCGCGCACGTCGGCGATGGTCTGTGGTGGAAGGCCAGAGAGAGAGAGGGCCGTGAGTGTGAGAGGGAGAGCGAAGCCAGAGGTTGAGCGCCTGGAGACAACCCACACCCGACCCCTTTTTCTCTCTCTCTCTCGGCGGAGCGTCAATACGCCAGGTGAACGCGCGCGCGGCCAGGCAGGTGGGGTCAGGGGTGCTCCCTCTACGTCTCGGCAGGGCTGGATGGCGACCTGACCTCCACAATCCCCCAGCGCGAGGGCGCGAGTAGGCGAGTGCCAAGAACGACTAACACAAAAAGCGGCCCGCGTTTTTTTTTTTTGTCGCCGCTTCGCGGCTTGGTCAGCTGCGTTCTTCCGATCTGACGGGGCGTAGGGGGTGGGTTCCCGGGGTCTGTTCGTCTGTGCATCCCCGCGAAACAACAGGCCGGTCCCTGAGCTCGCCAGGCTGGTGGTCGACGCGTGCCGTCCACCCCCCGAACGCCCTCGCGCGAGGGGTGGAGGGAGGAGGGAAGACGCCATCCTCCACCGCCGCCGCTTTCTTTCTTCTTGTTACTCACCGGCGCCTTCGTGGCGCCCGCCCGGGCGACGACCGCACCACGGCGGGCGACGGGGCGGGCGGCAGAGGGACGGGACGCGAGGGCGCGCTGCATGATGGTGCAGTTGAGAGGAGTTGACGGAGAGGGAGGAGAGACAGAGAAAAAGAAAGAATGATAGTTGGCCATTTTTTCTTGCAACCTCCCCTTCTAATCACTGTCCGAGTCGTCATCCTCCCGGACGTCCTCCACCTTGCCCTTGAGCGCCTTCTTCAGCACCTTGATGATGAGCCAGGACCAGTACGCGTGCAGGGCCAGCAGGAAGAAGAGCATGCTCTGGAACGCCAAAAAGTGGGGGTCCGGGTCGACACCGTAGGGCAGGGCGATCCGCCCCGCCGGGTCGTACCGGGCCGTCCAGATGATGTACACCGGGAAGTAGAAGAGGCGGGTCACGAACCAGGAGCCTGCAAAGGCCGCAAAGAGCGCGGTCGACCAGCCCTCCGACCGGGCGTACCGGGCGAGCTTGGCGCCCTCCAAAAACACGTCGTTGGCGTCATGGCACAGGAACGTCATCGCGCCCACCCGCGAAAAGTTGACGTGCCAGGAGTAGAGGATCAGGCCGATGGTGGCGAAGTGGTGGGCCATCAGCTCGGTGTAGTCCTTGCGGCGGACGTCGTAGAAGGCGAGGACGGGGATGGCCTGAGAATGAGAGTGAATGAAAAATGATGAGATAGAGAGCGAGGTCGAGTTGGAGAGAAAAAAAGCGAGGACGTGAATAGCGCACGTCCCCCTTCTCATTCTCTCCATTACCTGCAAGTAAAAACTGAGCTCGAAAATGTAAATCAGGGCGATGCCTCGCCCGATGACGTAGTTGCAGGGAGGGAAGGTGGTGCACCCCCGCCAGAAGTCGGGGGTGTAGAGGAAGAAACTGGAGGAGGGAGGGGGGGGAGGGATATGGAGAGGTGTGTTGGCTTTCCTTCCTCTCGCTCTCTCCTCTCCCTCTTCAACCCCCGCCCAGCACCGTCGATCTCAACTCACTTGTCCTTGTACGTGGCCGCGATGGCGACCGTCACGAATGAGGCGTACACGAACAGCTTCCATGCAGATTCTAGGGAAAGGAAAAGGAGGGATAGGGAAAGAAAATGACGAGTTTTTTTTTCGACCACCCACCAGGCGAGACCACAAAACACAAACGCCTTCATTGTCACTCCTCTCTCACCATTCCACTTGAACAGGCGTTCCAACTGTTTCTGTGTGGGGGCGGGCGGGTTAACCACTTTCTTGGACGCCCGGGAGGCGCCGCGGGAGGCGACAGCCGCAGGCGCGGTTGAGACGGCGGGAATGATGAACTTGCGGCCGATGGGCTGTGGAGAAATGGAAACATGGATGCAGAGAGAGATGGTTAAAACGAGGCAAGAGAATAAAGCCCACGCCTTCCTCTCTTCCTCGCACCCACTTCTATCCTCTACTTACGTCCGACACGCAGGCCGTGAAGGCTGCCCTGAGGAAAGGCCAGACGACGGTGGCGGCGATGGAGGCAGCGTACACGCCATACCGGGTGTCCAAGAGAATTCTCCAGTCGCCCGTTTTCAGGGCAGCCGCAGCGGCGGCGGCCGTACCAGACGAGGCGGCGGCGACCTCGTTAATGAAGGTGACCGCATAAAAGATGGGGCGGTCGAGGGCGGACATGGTGTGAGCGTTTGGCGCCGAAGAGTAAAGAGAGAAAAGGGGGGCGACTGGGTTGGCGGCGGCGGCGGCAGCGTTTTGAGGAAACGCCGCAAAGGGGGAGCCCTGCTCGTCCTTTTCAGGCACTGATCGCCACGCACGGGGCAGCCAGAAGTTGGACTGTGTGTGTTGTTGTGTGGAGAGATCGGGGGCAGGAGCAGAATGTTGGGGCGAGGCGAGTGCGAGAGCGGAATACGACAAAACGCGAGTAAAAGCGCGTTTCCCTTCCACACTCCTCATCATCCTACCGAGAGGGGCCTACCTTTCCCCACCCCAAAAAATGCGCGGCCCCACGATCTTCCGCGCCACCCTAGCGTGTGCCCTTCTCGCCTGCGCGGCTGGGGCTGCAGGGCCGTCAGTGCCCTGGTGGCTGCCCCTCCCGCCCCGGGCTAGCGCGTCCGCGGCCGCAGCCGCGGGGTCGGCCGCAGTCTCCACAGCCTGTTCGTCCGGCCTGCCCGCCCTCCTGAAAACGCTCAACGGGAGGGGGGGAGCCAGCGGCGCGTCCTCATCGACGTTGGCTGTCAATGAGTTGGGGTCCGTGCTGACGGCGACCTGTGGTGAGTGCTTTGCGACCCGAGACCGGTGAGAGAGAGAACAAGAGAGAGAAAAAAGAGCGGCCTCGGGCGCGGCAGCGCGCGCGTGCGAGGCGAGGCGAGGCGCTCTTTCCCACCTCAACCTTCTCTCTCACACGCACGCGCGCGCACGCCTCCCTCCCTCCCCCTCTCTCTCCCTTTCTTCACACACACACACACACATCACACACGCAGCCCTGACCACCAACCTCCAGAACTGGCTGCAAGGCTTCCTCCGCGGGGACGCCCCGCCTCCCCCCACCCCCCCCTTGGCCGGCAGCGCGTCCGCCGCGACGGCGAGCAAGGCCGCGACCGCGGCCGTCTCTGCGGGCGGGGCAGATGGCGCAGCCGCCGCGGCCGCAACAACCGGCTCCGGCTCGGTCGCGGCCGCCGCGGCCGCGCCCGCCTCGCCCTTCCAGTGCAGCGCCTCCCGCGTCCTCAACGCGCCCGGCGGGGCCGCGCCCGCAACCCTGCCCGGCCGCCCCTTCCGCGCCCGGACGCCCACCCAGTGCAGGGGCCCGGCCCTTGTCCTCTCCGTCGTTGGCGCCCGCTGCGAGGCGGAACCGCTGCCGCCCTTCCCTGTGAAGTGTACCTCGCCCTCCGCGACCGCCCGCCTGTTGCCGGCGCGGTGCGACCTGGAGGCAGACGCGCCGGCCGTGATCGTGGACGCGCACTGCGGCCCCTTTGTGGTGACGCAGGGCGGCGCGGCCTCCGATGAGAGCGTGGCGCTCGGGGCGCCCCTGCCCGGGCTGCCCGGCGGCCCGCCACCTGCGTGGCCGGTCGACCTGGGCGCCGCGGCCCTGAGCCCGGCAGGCATTGCGGGCGGGCTGTCAGCCGCGCTGACGGTGGTGAGCGCGAGCGCGAGCGCAAGCGCCGGGGTGGTGGGGGCGTGACAGAGGAGAGGGCGTGCGTGAGAGAGCCGTGCGGCTGTTTATTGAGGAAGGGAAGAGGTCGGGGCGTTGCAAAAAAGAAACACTCCACACCTCCCAAACCCACCTCGTTTTTTTTATATCACCCGTTCTGCGAGAGGCTGCGTTTCCCGTCGTTCCTTCCACCCGGCGCCGCCACCAGAATGGAGAGAAGAAGGGAGAGGAAGGAGGGTGTGCACGCGTTGGCGCGCGCACAACCCCTCATTGCCTCTAATGTCATCTCTCCAGGCAGCCGGCGCACGCGGAAAAAATAAAAAACGGCAGTTTTTTTTTTCACTCCTCCACGCATTTGTTTCTTTCCGGGCGCCACCGCCACAAAAGAAGAAAGAGACACACAAAGCCGACAACAGCCGCGAGGGAAGGGTGGCTGTGGAGGACGTGGAAAAGAAGAGGCACGGGCGCAGAGGGACGAGCCCCCCCAAAAAACCCGCACCCCTCCCCAAATCATGGCCTCTCCATTTTTAATTCAACCTCTCCTCCCTTTCGGTCGCCCGCCGCGCTCGCATTTTTTTTCACGCCCTCACGTCGAAGTGCGTGGCGCGTGCATGCCGTGCTCAGTACAGCTCCTCCTCCTTGTGGGTCTCGATCGTGCAGTCGGACGTCGGGTAGGCGACGCAGGTGAGGACAAAGCCCTTGCCAGTCTGGTCGTCGTCAAGGAAGGACTGGTCGCTCTGGTCGACGGTGCCGGAGAGGACGACGCCCGCGCAGGAGGAGCAGGCGCCCGCCCGGCAGGAGTAGGGCAGGTCGATGCCGGCCTCCTCGGCGGCGTCCAGGATGTAGACGTCGTCTGTGCGTGGAAGAGAAAGAGGGGGGCGGGGGGTGAGAGCGAGGAGGCGTGTTGGTTGGAGCGAGCGCCGGAGTCGAGAGTCAAGGCAGCGTCCCCCCCCCCCCCGCCCCTTCTCTCCTCTCCCTGACCCTCTCATTCTGGGCTCTCCGCGCGCGGCGGCCGGCGCGGCTTACCGCCCCGCTTCCCCACCAGGTAAAGCGTCAGGCTCAACTTGCATGCACTCCGGCGGGCACGCGCCCAATGCGCGGCCGCAGCCGCCCGGGCGGACGTGTGGGGTAGCAGCTCTTGAGAGGGCCACTGATTTGCGCTCCCCGGGCGCCCTGCTTCTGCTTCTGCAAAAGGCAGGACCGCGCCGGTCTCCACTCCCATCCTGCCCACAGTCAAGGCGTGCAGGGTCGGGCAGCCCAGCCCATCGTGGCGGGTTGCGGGGTGGGGAGGGCAGAGGTCGCGGGGCGGAGGGAGGGGAAAGGCCACGACCCCGCTGCTTGACGGCCGCCGCTCGGCTCTCGCTTGGGTGCCGTCGCTCGCGACGACGTGCGCAATCGCCCGTGCGTGCCCGCGGAGGAACGTCTTAATCCCACTCGCTCCCGCACGCGCACGCGCGCTTCTCCCCTCCCTCAATTGCGGTGCCTAATTTCAGACGCAAAACGCACCGGCGCACTCGATCTTCTGCTCGCCGGAGGGGGTCTTGAGGGTGATAGTGTAGGCCGAGACGCGGACGGACCCGCCGCGGGCGGCGCGCACGGCGCGGCGAGGGGCGGGGGCGGCCTTGGACTTGTTGAAGCGGGCCAGGGAGGCGGAGGGGGCGAGGGCGAAGGCCATGGTTCGAGTGGGCTTGTGAGTGTGGGAAGGTGTGGACGGCAGGATAATGGAAGTGAGTGAGAGGTTTTGCCGTAGGCGTTTTTCGCAGAACGCTTTTTCTATTTTTTTCTAGCCACTCTCCCTGTCCCTCTCTCCCTCCCACCATGTTCGCCCTTCGCGCCTCTGCCCTGCCCTGCACCCGCCTGCCGGCCACCCGCCGGGCTGGCGCAGCCCGCCCCCGGGCGGGCCGGGCCTCCGGCCTGGTCTGCCAGGCGGTGGTGAGTTTTTTTTTTCATGGGATAGAGAGAGAGAAAAAGAGAGACGGCCGCGTTCCGATCTCGCACCCACGCCCCTCGACGGACAGCCGGCGGGTGAAGCATGCCGCTATCAGACTGCACAGGGGCTTGGCCAGAGGATGCAGTCGTACGCCTGCAAAGATCAAGGCGCACCGCGGGGGATGCCAAGGCCCTCATGCAAGGCGGGACGAGAAAGCAAACTTTGTTTCTCCTTTTCCGCGCGCGGCGGCGTGGCCTCGCCCAATCGGCACTCATGTTTCCTCCCCTCCTCATTCACATCGCATAGGCGCCCCTGGTCGGCAACCCCGCCCCGGAGTTCACCGCGGAGGCCGTCTTTGACCAGGAGTTCGTGCCCATCTCCCTGTCCCAGTACAAGGTAAGAGATGAAGGAAAGAAAAGAGAAGACAAAAAGCGCTACCCCCCGCCCCTCATTTTTCCTCTCACCTCCTTTCTCCTGTCTCTTTCTTGCAGGGCAAGAAGTACGTCGTCCTCTTCTTCTACCCCTTGGACTTCACCTTCGTCTGTCCCACCGAGATCACGGCCTTCTCCGACCGCATGGGCGAGTTCTCGTCCATCAACACGGAGGTCCTGGGCGTGTCGGTCGACTCCCAGTTCTCGCACCTGGCCTGGATTCAGACCCCGCGCACGGAGGGCGGCGTCGGCGACCTGGCCTACCCGCTCGTGTCCGACCTGAAGCGCACCATCGCCGAGGACTATGGCGTCCTGTCCGCGGACGGCGTCGCCCTGCGCGGCCTGTACATCATTGACAAGGAGGGCGTCATCCAGCACTCGACCATCAACAACCTGTCCTTCGGCCGGTCGGTCGACGAGACGCTCCGCGTCCTGCAGGCCATCCAGCACGTCCAGAACAACCCGGACGAGGTGTGCCCGGCGGGGTGGACGCCCGGGGCGGCGACCATGAAGCCGACGCCCAAGGACTCGAAGGACTACTTCTCGGCGCTGTGAGAAAGGAAAAAAGAAAAAAAAATGGAGCGAGAAACAAGAATGCGCATGGAAGAAGGGTGGGGGTTGAGGGGGGGAGTTCGGGGACGCAGCCAACGCGCGTCCCGCCCTTCCTTTGCTCGGCCAGTGTTGCCCTGCCACTTGTGGCCACTCGCGCGGCCACACGCGTGTGTGTGCATGTGTTTTGTGTGTGTGTGAAATTCATTTCTTTGTTTGACCGGGATAACAAAACGGGGCATCTCATCACATAATTTTTCTCTCAGGCGTTGTGCGGTGGCGGCGGCAGCGCTGCCACCAATCCACCGCTACTACCACCAGCATCGGTGCCCATCAGGTAGTTCAGGGCCCGCCGCACCAGGGCCTCCTCCCCATCAGCGCCCGGCGGCCGAACGGGCCGCCCCGCCAGGAAATCCTCGCGCGCCGCGCGCGCGCGCGCGACCAGCAGAGCCCGCAGCGCGGCAGGGCGGGTGTGGCCGGCCGCGACCAGCGGGGCGGCCAAGCGCTCGCAGGCAGCGGGGGTGAGGACAAGGGCGGAAGGGGCGGGCGGTGCGGTGGACGGGTTGGCAGGCGGGCAAGAGGGGTCGGGCACGCAGGCGGCTGGCGGGAGCTCTGCCAGGGGCGGGCGGCGCGGGGACGGGTGGGGTTGGTGCGGTGGGGGCGCCGGCGCCGGCGCCGCCTCCTCTTCCACCACTGCCTCCTCCCCTGTTTCCGTCACCGAGCTCGGTGCTT
>Ga0315285_10003939_pt1 | contig 15420 bp, 17 predicted proteins | sample YL17G09_36_MG_FD_203698 | JGI IMG/M metagenome (GOLD analysis project Ga0315285, IMG submission 203698) | Sediment microbial communities from Yellowstone Lake, YNP, Wyoming, USA - YL17G09_36 | ecosystem: Environmental > Aquatic > Freshwater > Lake > Sediment | place: USA: Wyoming | collected...
TTTCGCATTATGGTATTATTCCCGAAACTGTCTATACTATAACTTCCATTACCACCAAGCCGACGCGCGAGTTTAAGACACCTAAGGGGATTTTTTCTTATCAACGTATCAAAAAAGAATCGTTTTCAGGCTACGCACCAAAAAAAATAGAAGGTTTGACCGTCCTTTTTGCCGAACCAGAAAAAGCGCTTGCTGATTATCTCTATTTTGTTGACCTTAAAAAAATAACATTAAATGACCGTCTTGATCTAAAAAATATTAAAAAAACCAAGCTTTTGGCATTTATTAAACTTTTCAAAAGGCAAAGCCTTCTTAGGCTTACTGAACAAATTTATGTTGAACAAAGAAAACCTCGAAAAATTTACTAAATTGTATCAAACTGACAGTGAAAATGTGGTTCGTGAATACTGCCAGCATTTATTTTTATCATTTTTGTATCAGCAACCCGATTCCGAAAGATTGCTTTTCAAAGGCGGCACGGCTTTGCGCCTCCTTTTCAAAAGTCCCCGTTTTTCCGAAGACCTGGATTTCACCGGCGCAGGCATCATTCAAAAAACAGTAGAGGAATTATTCGCCAACACTTTATTAGAAATAGAAAGGACCGGTATAAAAGTGGAGATTACTGAAGCAAAAAAAACTACTGGTGGATACTTGGGTATCGCCACTTTCTTTTTATATGACCTTAAGATTAAGATTCAAATTGAGGTTTCGCTCCGTCAGGAGAAGCATCTTAAGGGGACAAGAACTTTGGTTCACAGCGAATATTTGCCGGCCTACACAGTGGTTCATTTACCAGTAGAAAATATTATCAATGGTAAATTGCAAGCGCTTTTTACCCGCGCAAAGCCAAGGGATTTTTATGATTACTATTTTTTATTGTCCAGAAATTCTCCCGTTGTTAAAGAAAAGAAAAATTTAGAAATAGTTCTGAAATTACTTCAAGATTCCAATATCAATTTCAAAACCGAGCTGAAAAAACTTCTGCCGGTAAGCCACCAGATGATTTTGAAAGATTTTAAAAAACTTCTAACCCAAGAAATTAAAAAATATTTGTGAAATTTTATGAAATTAAAATCTTTGCCAAAAATTGAACGCCCGTGCGAAAAACTCATCTCAAAAGGTGCCCAAAATTTAAAAGATTTACCCTGTAGGGAACTTGCCTGCCCTGTAGGGAATTTATTCTCCTTCAGGGTTCTCCTTCGGGGCGAGGAGCTTTTGGCTATAAAAATTGTAAGAAATTGTTAAAATAAATATATGTGTATAATTAATTTTCTAAATGAATACTATCCAGCAATAAGCGTACTGTCTTTAATAGGTGGTGGTTTATTCGCGTTTTTTAAATTTAGGGAATACCTTAAAGACAAGCGTTTCAAGACGTATCATGAATTAATTGACGAGCTAATAAATGAACAACGTAATCCGGATAGGGTCATCAAACTAGATAGGCAAATTGCTATCGTATTCGAGTTGAGAAATTTTTCAAATTATTATCCTCTTTCGATAAGGATTTTAAGCGATTTAAAAGATACGTGGGATAACCCAAGAATTATTAAAGAAATTGATCTTTCTTTGAACTTTATGAAAAGTAATTATTTTTCTCGAATTTTGTTGAGGCTTAAAAAAGATTACTGACCGAGACACGTCGTTTATCGGCCCTGAAAACGTCCGAAATTCCCCTTAAAACTGCGGTTCCAGACCGAGGTTGCCAGCAGTCTCGCGAGACCGAGAGGCTTCATATTTTGGAAAAAGTTCGAGAAAAAATCGCCAAAGCGTTGCTTGCCCGTCCGAAGCCTGAGCTTGTCGAAGGAGTCAAAGGAATGATTTAATAAAATATGCAAAATAAAACTAGGAAAACAATTAAAGAATTGCCGGAGGACGAGCGGCCGCGAGAAAAATTGTTAAAATATGGCGCTGATAAATTAAGCGACACTGAACTTCTTGCAATTCTTCTGCGGACTGGCACAAAAGGAAAATCGGCAATTGATATGGCAGAAGAAATTTTAAGAAGCGTTGGCGGAACATTCAAAGGACTGGCTGGCAAGGATATAGATGAAATTACCAAAATCCCGGGGGTTAAAAATGCAAAAGTTATCACAGTCGCCGCCGCCTTGGAAATCGCTCGTCGAGTTTCCAAACAAATATTAAAAGAAAAAGGAATTATTTAATATGCCAAAACTTCCAGATCCATTTTCTATAAAACCAACAAAAGAACAGACTAAAACAACGCGTGAAATTTTAGACGCTATTTTTAAAGATCCTCAAGTCAAATACGGCTTGCGGGAATTTTCAAAATTAAAGATAGAAGAAGTCCTTACTATTTTCGGAAAAGAGCAAGATAAATTTTATGTCCATTGCCTCAAGCGCGATAAAGACCTTCTGGTTTATGACAAAAATAAAAATACCAGCAAGCCGGAGGAAATTATCCGCCAGTTGTGGCTTGTTCGCTTGATAAAGGACTATCGTTACCCACTTGAGAGAATCGAAGTAGAAAAAGATGTGCGCTTCGGCCGGGAAATCCATGCCAAAGCGGCTGATATCATCGTTTATCAGGAAGACAAAAACACTCCCTACATTATTATCGAGGTAAAAAGCCCAACCGAAGAAAAAGGAATTGACCAATTAAAAACCTACCTTAATGCCGAAGGTTCGCCTATTGGCGTATGGTCAAACGGCAAAGAGCGCGTTATTCTCTACCGCCCTTATCCAAAACAATTTGAGGATACGCTTACCGAAATTCCAAGGGTGGACCAAACCATCAATGATGTTTTAGAAGAAAGAAAAACACTTGAGAAACTAACTTCTGATTATGACCTAACAGAACGAATCAAGATTTTGGAGGAATTGGTTTTGGCAAATGCCGGTGTTGATGTATTTCAGGAAGTATTCAAACTGATTTACGCCAAACTTTACGATGAAAAAGAGGCGAGATCGCGTCCTGACCAAGAGGTATATTTCCGTAAATCAAAAGATCCCAAATTTACCTTTGATATAGTAAATCGCCTGTTCAAGGATGCTATTGAGGAGTGGCCGGGGATGTTTCTACGCCAAGAAGAAATCCAACTTTCTCCAGATCATCTATCAATTTGTGTTGGTCAATTGGAAGACATAAAACTCCTTGATACCAATCTTGAAATCATTGACGCCGCTTTTGAGTATCTTTTGCCGGAAGTGGCAAAGGGTAAGAAGGGGCAGTACTTCACTCCTCGCCATGTAATTGACATGGCAGTGAAGATGCTTAATCCGCAGGATAAAGAATACATTATTGATCCGGCGGCGGGCTCTGGCGGTTTTCTTATTCATGCGATGCAATGGGTATGGAGCCACGATTTGAAAAATGCGGCACACGAAAAACAGATTGAATATGCCAGACGCTATCTTTACGGCATTGATTTTGATGATAAGCCGGTAAAAATTGCCCGCGCCCTAATGCTTATTGCTGGCGACGGCCGCTCACACATTTTCAAGCTAAACTCTCTAAACCCTCGCGAGTGGCAAGGTTCAGATTCGGAAAAAGAAAAGGCGCGGGCAAATCTTCGCGAACATTTACTCAAAACCGGAAATTACGAGAAAGACAAAGAGAACGAAGAAACATTCCGTAATTTCGCTTTTGATATTTTACTTACTAATCCGCCGTTTGCCGGAGAAATAAGAGAACATCTTCTGTTAAGAGATTACGAGCTGGCGAAGAAAAAAGACAAAGTAGCGAAAAAAGCTGAACGCGACCTTCTTTTTATTGAACGGGCCTTGCAATTGATAAAACCCGGCGGAAGATTGGCGATTGTTCTTCCTCAAGGAAAACTCAACAACACGAATGTTGAGTATGTCCGGCAATGGCTTTTGGATAAAGCGCGAATTTTAGCTGTGGTAGGACTTCATAGCAATGCTTTCAAACCGCACGCTGGCACAAAAACTTCCGTTCTTTTCTTGCAAAAATGGAATGATAATCAAAAATTCGGTCCGCTAAATCCTTATCAAGAAGATTATCCAATTTTTATGGCGGTTTCCAAAAAATCCGGCAAAGATAACTCCGGTGATTATGTCTATAAAAAAGACGAAAAAGGGAATATTATCTTGGATGAAAAAGGCCGAAGAATTTTAGATCATGATTTAGATGACGTCGCCGAAGCATTTGTAAAATTTGCCGAAGTCCAAAAATTTAATTTTTGGGAATAAATATGATTTATATATTTTTAGACGAATCGGGAGATTTAGGATTTAATTTCAAAAAGAAAGGAACTTCTAAAGTTTTTGTTATCACCTGTTTGTTTATTGAAAATAAGCGGCGTCTGGAAAAGATAGTCAGAAAAACGCATTCGGAATTACAGAAGAAGTATAAAAGAAAATTTGGCGTGCTTCATGCCGTCAAAGAAAAACCGCTAACCCGTCAAAGATTATTAAAAAGATTGGCCGAAAAAGATTGTTCCATTACGACCATTTATTTGAACAAACTAAAGGTATATACGAAACTTCAAGATGAAAAACAGGTTTTGTATAACTATGTTGCCAATATATTATTGGACAGAATATATACGAAAAAATTAGTATCGCTAAAAGATAAAATTTACCTTATCGCTTCACGTAGAGAAACAAATAAATTTTTAAATGAAAATTTTAAAACATATCTAAATAATCAAGCCAAAAACAGACATAAGATTGATATGGAGATTTTGGTTAAAACGCCCTTTGAAGAGAAATCCTTACAAGTAGTGGATTTTGCTTGTTGGGCTATCTTTCGCAAATATCAATACGGCGATGATAGCTATTACAATGTGATTAAAGACAAGATAATAGACGAAAATCCGTTGTTTCCATAAAAAACAAAACCCCGTGTGCTGTATTGAGCAACCATCCGGAAGCCCACACACGAGGATTTACTTGCTAATATTATAATAGCAAAATTATAAATACTATGTCAATAGCCCAAACGTGGATAACTAAAAGTCGAAAAATAGCTCGATAAAACTCACCATAAATAGAGCAAAAATTTAATTTTTGGAGTGTTATATGAATTTATCAGTTTCGGATTGGATACAAACGTCTATAGCTGGATCAACATTTTTAGCGGTAATCGTTGCGCTTTTTGGCGAGAAATTTCGGCGGTGGTTTGATAGACCAAGAATTGTTCTAGAGTTTAATAGAGCCTCTGAAAGGTGCTTTCGGTGGGCTATAGTGCCAAGAGATACACTTCAGGACCAAGGAGAATTTACAAATGTTAAGAGACAATACTTTCGCTTACGAGTTACTAATCAGGGTTTCACAGTAGCTCGTAAGTTAAAAGCAAAAATAGAACTCTATTTCTCAAACGAAGACTTAGCAGATCGTTTCGAGCCATCGCCTTTACAGTGGATTTCAGGATTGGAGATTGTAGATCTAGCCCCAAGAGAGGACGAATATCTTAACCTTGTTTCTCAAGTTATGGAGCGAGAAGATGTAAAGTATAAATTAAGGATAGAGTTAGCGTATAAGACTCCTCGGGGAATTGCCTGGGATAGATATCTGGATAGTTGGATATTAAAAGTCTCCATACATGGAGAAAATATCTATGCGCCGATAGTGAGGTTTTTCCGATTTGATCCAGCTCAAGAGAAGAATCAACCAGGTAAGTTAGAGGAAGTTCATCTAAAGAGCTTGTAACGATGATTACTTACTCAATAATCCAAAAATCACAACTTGAAGGCGCTTTGCGGCTGGATGCGGAATATTATCAGCCGGATTATTTAAAGTTAAGTTTAAAACTCAAAAATCAAAATTCAAAGTTGTTAGAAGAAATTACGGAATCAGTAGTAAGTTTTGGCGCATATTCTTTAACGAACTACATCGAATGGAAAGAATCTGGTGTTCCATATCTAAATGTTGAAGATATAAGAGATGGCCGTATTGAGTTTGATGGTACAAAATTTATCAGCGAAAAAGTAGATGAGATCTTGAAGAAATCCAGAGTAAGAGAAGGGCAAGTGATAATTACGATGGCTGGAACAATTGGTGAGGCGGCAGTTGCTCACAAAATCCCCAAGAAGGTAAATTCAAATCAGGCAACAGCAAAAATCACTCTTAAACAAGGATACTCTCCGTATTATTTGGCTGCTTTTCTAAATTCATATTTCGGTAAAAAGCAGACGGAAAGAGAAATTGTGAGTAGTGTTCAACCCAATATTTTTCTTGGGCCTATAAAGAATTTGAGAGTATTTATACCAACATCGGAACAACAAAAAACAATTGAGGAAACTTATAAACTCGGTCTTGATGAATACGAAAATTCAAAATCCCTCTACTCCCAAGCCGAGGATTTGCTTTTGGAGGAGTTGGGGTTGAAAGATTTTAAGATTGAGGACGATTTATCGTACATTGTCAATCTCTCCGATATCAAATTCGCTCATCGTGCCGATGCCGAATACTTCCAGCCGAAGTATGAAAAACTTATAAAACATATAGAGGAAAGAGTTAAGATGCAACAATTAAAAGCGATCACAACAACAAAAAGGGGTTCTCTCATCGATCCAAGATTTTATAATGAGGCGGAAGGTACTCCATATATCAGAGGAAAAGATTTTTCGTCTGGTCGTTTAGAAAAATCGGGATTGGTTTATATCGATATAGATTTTCAGCCAAAAAACGAAACAAGAGTAAATGTCGGAGATTTAGTATTTGCTTTGATTGGCAGTGTTGGAACTTCAGCTTTAGTAAATGAAGCATTCCATAACTCATTTATATCGAACAACATCGGCAAAATTTCAATTAAGGATAAAAAAGAAGTATTGCCAGAATATTTAGCGATTGTTTTAAATTCAATTATTGGAAAATTACAATTTGGAAAAGAAGCAAGTCAAACAGCTCAACCAAAAATTTCAGATGTGCAAGTGAGAAATTTTTATATTCCAATTCTTCCTAAACCCACCCAGCAAAAAATCGCCGATTTGGTCCGAAGATTCCACGAAGCCCGCAGGAAGGCAAAGGAACTTTTAAAACAAACTAAACAAAAAGTCGAAAAATTAATTGAGAAATAGCTATAATTTATGCGTTTTAATAATTCTCTTTCAAAAATAGTAACGAAAATAAAACCAGCTATTGTTAGGATTGTGTGCCACAATTCGGAAACCCCCCAACCATCGGCTGGAACCGGTCTTATTGTTTCATCGAATAGTCTGATACTAACTTGTTTGCATGTAGCGTTTGGTGTTTCTCAATTAAGTCAAATAGAAAATATCCTAAGACAAGAGCGAATTCAAATAAATAAAGACGGTTACAGACATTATTTCGATTCCAGAATTAGAGTAAATGTCAATCTTTTTAATGAAATACAGTCATTTCCTGCACAACTAATTGATTTTTTATATGAACGTGATATCGCGATTATTAAAATAGAAAGGAGCAATTTAAAATCAGCCTCTCTTAATTTTGATAAAAAATTTGATATCGGGGATGATATCGCATTTTGCGGCTTTCCCATAACCCCATTATACAATGAATATAATTATCCCTTCACTTGTAACAAAGGTATAATTTCTACTTTCGCCGATGTTATGCCTAACGGAATTTACCGTTTTGAACACATCCACGTTAATGCTGTAAATCTTGGTGGAAATAGTGGCGCTCCTCTTTTCTTAGTAAAAAATGGTCAATTAATAGGAATTATAGATGGGAATATGCTGAGCACGGTTACTTTGCAAAATATACCAACATACAATCAACAAAGGAACATACAGCCAGGAAATATTTCAATTTCTCTACCCTTAACTGGTGTTGGGTATGCAATTCCTTTTCATGAAACAATGTGTAGAGATTTTGTTAAAGAGGTGTTGGCGAAAAACAAAGGGAAATAGCTTCTTTTTAATGAAAATCGGTTAATCAATTTTAGACAAGGCCCTAAAGTAGAATAAATTCACTTCAGGGTAAACATTTAAAAGAGAATTAAGAAAATGAAAAAAGAAATCAAAATAAAAAAATGAAGGTTACTATTAAAGCAACAAATTTAAAATTAACTCCAGGAATAAAAAAAGCAATTGAAGAAAAAATTGCTACTTTGGATAAATTTATTCCTCATATTGGCACCTCGGTTGAGGCTTTTGTTGAAGTCGCTCTTGAAACTCGGCACCACAAAAAAGGAAAGATTTATTATGCTGAAGCAAATATTAAAGTTCCTGGCAGAATTGTTCGATCTGAAGCAAGGGGAGAGGATATTTACCAGGCGATCAATGAAATTAAAGATGAACTTCAAAGGCTTTTGAAAAAAGACAAAAAAAGGCGAGTTGAGAAATAAGAACTCCGCCAGTGGCGGAAACCTTGATTCCTTCGGAATTAAGAACCTTTCCCCTTCGGGTCAAGAACCTTGATTCCTTCGGAATTAAGAACCTGCTTCGCAGAACCTTGATTCCTTTGGAATTAAAATTATGGAAAATTGGCGAAATTTTAATACAGACAAATTGCTAACAACGGGACTTGACAAGGATTCTGGTTTTGCTATGCTTATAATAGTTAATCCCACTGCCTTCCTCCGCTTCGGCGGACGACGGCAGTTTTTTTATCTATGAACCCCGTTAGAAATTCCAAAGGTAAAAACATCTTGAAAGATTTTAACTTGATTAGGCATAATCAGAAAATTTCTAACGGGGTGAAAAGAGCTTTTGTTTTTATTGATGGTGGCAATTTTTACTTTAAATTAAAAGATTTAACATCTAGACTTGATGGTAAATACAGTTTGCTTGATTTTAATTTTAGGAAATTTGCTGAATGGCTTGCCCAACCTAATGAGTTAATAGAAGTTCATTACTATCTTGGCGTAGTAAGTCGTCGGAAAAACGATACTAAGAGCGAAGAGTTATACGCTGATCAACAAAGATTATTTAGAAAATTACAGAAGCAAAATATCATTATTACGCTTGGACAATTAATTAGGCATCCTGATAAAACCTACCATGAAAAGGGTGTCGATGTAAGGTTAGCAGTAGAAATGATTAGGTTTGTCAGAGAGAATAAGTATGACATTGCTTATTTGGTGAGTTCTGACACAGATTTAGTGGCGGCAGTAGAAGAAGTTCAAGCCTTTGGCAAAACAGTTCAATATGTGGGAATTCCTAAAGGGCAATCATACGGTCTTTCAAGCGTTGCTGACGATGTTAGATTATTAAGACCAGAAGAAATAGAGCAATTTTTACCTGAATCGTTGATATAAAAATATATAAATAAAAGAAAATAGTGTCAACTCTGATTTTTAACCCCAGTAGTAGTCCCGCATTTTGCGGGGGTTTTTGTTTTGCCATCCTTCGCTAAAGCTATGGATGACAAGCAGAGGAGAAGGTAAATTGTATTGACAACTGATTTGCTTTAATTATACTGAAAGCAGCCAAAAGCTATTTAACAACTGAATAGGGATTAGGCAGCCCGAAAGGGAGAAAGGGAGAAGAAAGGTGAAAGTGCGAAAGGTACCGTTTAACAAACCGCTATGTCTCTTACTAGCCCTCGCAATAGTGGTTGTCTTGGTCTTCCTTGTTTATGGAAAGGAGACCCGAGCCGCTACTACCAAAACGATGGCCTTTGACACCTCTGATGGGGGTGTTCGCTGTGTTGATACTAGCAACGGAGCCTTTACTAAAATCGGAGTATACGGCCGAGTAATCGATGGTGACGAAAAAGGCCTTAATGGAGTGAAGATAACCGTCAAGGATGGGGGGAGCACTGAAAGTGGCTCTACTAAGGAGATCGAAAAAGTAGACGGTCAATTCCAAATATGTGGGCATCTGGGATGGGCTTTTCCTGGTCAAGAAGATACTTTAACTGTGAGCGCTACCAAGACCGGCTATGACCCAATCAGCACGACTTTCAAATGTGTGTCGCATGATTGTGATGGGGACGCTATGGGCTGTCCTGATGTTGATCCTTGCTCCGCTGTCGGTGGGATTGCCGAGTTGCCGGAGATTGCTGGTCCGGAAGCAGCAATGAGCGAAACCACCTCTACCAACTATGCTCTTTTGGCAGGAATTGCCGCAGCTACAACAGTAGGCTTAATTGGCCTAATTACTGCCATCTGGCACGCCAGAAGACGATCGTTAAGTTAAACTAACCGAAGTAAATCAGCCTAATCCAATTGCTCATTCGTTAATAGCCTCTAGCTCAAGCTAAGAGGCCTTTTTGTTTTAATCGCCAAGAAGGCCTCGCCCGTAGGGCTATGGCCGAGGGCGGTTTTTTGGTAGAATTAAATAGAATTATGAAAATATCAAAAGCAGAATTTGCCAAAGGTGTTATCGGGGATGATTACGGTTTAGAAGACAATTTACCGCACATCGCTTTTTTTGGCCGCTCCAATGCGGGGAAATCAAGCGTAATTAACTCTTTAGTCGGCAAAAAAGACCTTGTAAAAGTGAGTAAGGTGCCGGGGAAAACGCGAGAAGCGAATTTCTTCCGCATCAATGATTCTTTCTATTTAGTTGATTTTCCCGGATACGGATATGCGAAGCGTTCGATATTGGAGCGCAACAAAATGATCAAAAGGATTTTTTGGTATGTGGAGTTTTCCAACGCGAGGCCCAAGGCAGTTTTTTTAATTATTGACGCCAATGTCGGTTTGACTGCTCTGGATCGGGATATGATAAAAATTCTTGAAGCAAATAAACATCAAATTATCATTATTGCAAATAAAATTGATAAATTAGCTAAAGACGCTGCGGGAAAACAGCTTTCCTTAATCCAAAAAGAAGCGCGAGATATACCGGTTTTGGGATATTCGGCCAAAACAAACGAAGGAAAAGAAGAATTAACCCAAAAAATTGCGAGTTTTGTATAAATGAATTTGATGGTAGTTTTCTAATATTTATAGTCAATCGTAGCAACAAAGAATCGCCCAAAAGGCGATTTTTTGGTAATATATAAGATATGAAAAAAGATACTATCAAAAAAATTGTTAAGGATAAATATAAAAAAATAGCATTTAGCGGTTCTTCTTGTGGATGTGGATGTAACAGCGCAAAGAGTATTTCAAAAAGTATCGGTTATTCTGAAGAAGAATTAAAGATTGTGGGTGAAGCAAATCTTGGCCTTGGTTGTGGAAATCCATTAGCATTTGGAAAAATAAAAGAGGGAGATATTGTTTTAGACTTGGGGTCGGGAGCTGGCATTGATGCTTTTTTGGCAGCAAAAAAAGTTGGTGATAAAGGAAAGGTTATCGGCGTTGATATGACCAAAGAAATGGTGGAGAGAGCAAGAGAAAACGCTAAGAAACAAAATATTACTAATGTAGAATTTTTGCTAGGAGAAATAGAAGATTTACCGCTAAAAGATAATTCTGTAGATACAATAATTACTAACTGCGTTATTAATCTTACTCCAGATAAAGCCAAAACATTTAACGAAGCATATAGGGTTCTAAAGCCAGGAGGGAAAATTTATCTCTCAGATATTGTTTTATTAAAAGAGCTCTCAAAAGAACAGAAAAATAATAAAGATTTATTAACTGGTTGCGTGGCCGGCGCGCTATTGAAAAAGGATTATTTGGATAAAATAGAAAAAGTTGGATTTAATGTCAAAATTTTGGCCGAGAACAAAGAGATAAGCAAAAAACAATATCAAGGGATTAATTTGGAAAGTTTAGTCGTTGAGGCAATGAAGTAGGTTCTAATATCGTCCAATGCCCGTAACCAACTTGAGATAGGCCATTCGGCTCTGAGAGCCTCAGGCTCGATGAGTTCGGAGTCCGAGGAGCATCAAAATCATGACAAATAATAAAGACGCACAAAAAACGAAGCTTAATAAGCAAGACCACAGGTCATTGGTGCTCTGGGCCGCTGACTGTGCCGAACATGTACTTCCATACTTCGAAAAAGAATACCCAGAAGATGACCGGCCTCGGAAAGCTATTGAGGCAGGGCGAGCTTGGGTGTGTGATAAGATAACTATGGGCGAAGTCCGTGCTGCCGCATTTGCCGCCCACGCCGCTGCTCGCGACGCTGATCATACTGCGGCTCGCGCCGCCGCGCGCGCAGCCGGTCACGCTGCCGCAACCGTCCATGTTGCCAGTCACGCCCCCCATGCCGCCGACTACGCTGTCACCGCCGCCGAAGCCGCAAATGTCGCCAAGGAATGGGTCTAAATCGTCATAAAACAGGTTCTCCTCCTTCGTTGAAACTACGGACGGACAAGTAATCTGGTCCGCTAGACGACCCCTTCGGCAAGGAGTTCGACTGAGGCCCCTCGGCGGTGAGCTCGGGGTCGAACCGCTCACTCGAAGTCCTCAGGACAAGCCCCTTCGATAGATTCGATAAACTCACTACAAGTAAACTCAGGACGTGTTGAGAAATAAGAATTCCGCCAGTGGCGGAAACCTTGATTCCTTCGGAATTAAGAACCTTTTCCCTTCGGGTCAAGAACCTTGATTCCTTCGGAATTAAGAACCTGCTTCGCAGAACCTTGATTCCTTCGGAATTAAACCATTTTGATCCGCATTAAAATCAAATCCCGCTTGAAGCGGGACTTGATTTTAATTTATTTGATCTTACTGAATCAACCCTTCGGTTATTACTCAGGGTTGATACTGAGCCTGCCGAAGTATCAATTCTTAAATGCGGGTGACATTTGTTGCGTTAGGCCCTTTTGGAGAATCGGTCTTTTCAAAAGACATTCTATCACCTACTTTTAACTCTTCGTAGGTTACCCCCTTCAACTCATTCTTGTGAAAAAACAAATCTTTCTCTTCGCCATCAACGGTAATAAATCCGAATCCCTTATCTGTAAGATTTTTAATTGTTCCTTCCATATTATAGTTAAATATGAATTAACTTAATTAATGTTTTAAGGTTTACCCCGTTAAATAGTTGCGAAGCAAATTTAACAGGGTGAATCCTAAAGTTTAGTTCCCCAGATAAACTCGACTAAATTTTCATCAGGCAACTATCTTATATAAACAATATTAACATTTAAAAATCGATCAGTCAACCCCGTTAGAAGTCTGTCTCTTGCAAAATAATACAATATAATTTGTAAAACATTGGTTTACTTTTACGCACAAGCTATTTTGTTGCGTAAAAAATTTCTCAAATTTTTTACGCCCTGGACTTCTAACGGGGTCAACCAAGAGAAATGTCGGTTTTTTAATTTGTTTTTTTAGTTTTAAAGTGATAATTTAAAAATAATGTACAGAAAAGACAGAAAAAATGAGTTTTATACAATGTTGGCAAAAAAAGAAGGGTATCCTGCCAGGTCAGTATATAAGCTAAAAGAGATAGACGAAAAATATAAAATTATCAAAAAGAGTAATCGAGTTTTAGATTTGGGCTGCGCACCGGGTTCCTGGCTTTTGTATATTTCTCAAAAAGTGGGCAATAAGGGAAAGGTGGTTGGCGTTGATATCGAAGAAATAAAAATACCTCAAAAAGCCAATATCATTTTCATTAAAAGAAGTATTTTGGACTTAAAAGAGTCCGATTTTAAAGATAAATTCGAGGTGGTGGTTTCCGATGTGTCGTCAAAAACCTCGGGCGTTAAATTTTTAGATACCGGAAAATCTCTGGAATTGGCAGAAAAATCTTTTGAAATCGCAAAATTATTTTTATTGCCTGGCGGAAATTTCGTCTGTAAGATTTTTGAAAACGAATCAAGCGATGAATTTTTCAAAAAAGTGGAAAATTGTTTTGATTTTGCGAAAAGATTCAGGCCAAAAGCAGTAATTAGGAGAAGTAAAGAATTTTATATTATTGGCAGGGGATTTAAGGATCCCAAAAATAGTCAAAATTCCTATTAATCTTGGTTCCAGACCGAGGAAAAATCGCTGAAAGAATTAGCAAACGGGTGGTTTACGGAGATCTGTTCTCAGCGAATTCTAAAGTGAAATTTCCAAGACCTGATCTTGGGATTTTTAATTTTTGAGTTGGTTAATAATTGTAAATGTATCAGATTGGCGATTGCTGGAATAAAGCAAGATGATGGCGACAAGCTCTTTGTTTACATTAAATAACGATGCTAATGTTTGCTTGGCTTCTGGTAGGTAGCCAGTTTTTCCGCCAATAAATTCAGGAAGGTAATAAAAATTATTTACATTTTGGAATTTTAGTAATCTTCCTGTTGGATCTGGAAGCCAAAAGTTATTATCTTTGGTAATGCTCAAAATTTCTGGATGATTCTTGTGAATATAAGTTAAGAGTTTGGCTATGTCGGTGGCAGTAGAGCGGTTTGCGGGATTTAATCCGTGGGCGTCAAAAAAAACGGTATTGGCCATATCGAGCTCTTTTGCTTTTTGATTCATTAGATCCAAAAATTTTTCCTTTCCTAAAAAATAAGTTAAAGCTTCAGAAGCGTCATTTGTTGATTGAATAAGGCTGGCTTGTAGAAGATTTTTTGCGCTAACATTTAAGCCTAGAAAAAGGGATGGGCTATATCCCAAGGGCTCAAGCATTTTTTCTGTTAAAGTTATTGTTTGGTCAGTATCAATATTTTCAAAAGCAATTACAGCGTTCATGAGCTTGGTAACAGAAGCAATGGGATATGGTTGATTAGTGTTTTTCTCTAAAACAACTGAATTATGAGAAAGGTTTACTGCCAAATATGATGCAGCTGTAATTTCTTGTTGTGATTGTAAACCTAAAAGCAGTGCTTGAAGACGCTGAATTTCTTGTTGAAGGACTTGGATTTGCTGGATTAATTTCATCCTTTCTGTCTGATCAGAGGCCTTAGCAGTTTTAGAAGCAAGGGGTGAAAAAGCTAAAAGCAATATACAGAATAAAAGAAAAAAGATTTTGTACTTCATATCTTAAATATATTTTAATCATCTTTATTTTAGCGGCGGGAATACCCCGCGTCAGACGCGGTTGGGATGAAAACCGCTAAAAGAACTCGCCCCGAAGGGGATACCCCGTCCCTTTAGGACGGAGTAGTTCATTTTACCAGAATATTAAAATAATATAAAATCGCCAAGAAGGCGATTTTTTGCTTGCCCCGAGCGAAGCGAGGGGGTAGAATAAATAGAATAAAAATATGCGATTCAAACACATAATTAGCGTGAAACAATTTTTAGATATAAATGCTTTAGATAAGATTTTTCAGCTTGCAGATGAGATGGGAAAAAAAGAGTTGCAGTGTCCTCTAAGAGGCAAGATTTTAGCGACCGTATTCTACGAACCAAGCACAAGAACAAGATTTTCTTTTGAATCCGCAATGCATAAACTGGGTGGAAGTGTAGTTACCACAGAAAGTGCACTTCATTTCTCATCTGTTACAAAAGGAGAAACGCTTCAAGATACGATAAAAGTAATAAGTGGATATGCTGATGTAATTGTTTTAAGGCATTACGAAGAAGGTTCAGCAAAAATCGCCTCAGAAGCTTCATCCGTGCCGATAATAAATGCAGGAGATGGAATCGGAGAACACCCCACCCAAGCATTATTAGATTTATATACAATTGAAAAGGAACTTGGGAAAATTGATAATCTCAAAATAGCT